>ERZ1046740.1940-NODE-1940-length-13868-cov-28.747701_pt1 | contig 13868 bp, 14 predicted proteins | sample MGYA00383093_ERZ1046740 | MGnify/ENA primary metagenome ERZ1046740 (study PRJEB29581, sample SAMEA5548363) | metagenome | biome: marine; feature: coastal; material: water | depth 25 m | study: Short-term variability in the microbial, nano- and picoplankton...
TGGGGTTTCAGGCTCTGAATGATCGCGATCTCAAGCGGCTTGGGCGCTTGCATTCTGTTGAGGAAGCGCGTCAAGCATCTGATATTGCACGAAAATCTTTTGATCGCGTCAGTTTCGACTTGATTTACGCTCGCCAAGATCAATCCCTCGCCGACTGGCGGGCCGAATTGTCCGAGGCTCTGTCTATGGGCGTCGATCATCTTTCACTTTATCAACTAACTATCGAACAAGGCACGGCTTTTGGCGATCGCTACAATGCTGGAAGGCTTCGTGGGTTGCCTGAAGATGATGATGCCGCGGATATGTACCTTGCCACCCAAGAGATTTGCGAAAAGGCTGGCATGCCTGCCTATGAAGTGTCTAATCACGCCCAAAGCGGGCAAGAAAGCCGGCACAACCTGATCTACTGGCGTTATGGCGATTACGTCGGAATCGGCCCCGGCGCTCACGGGCGACTGACTCTCGGCGGAAATCGCTACGCCACCGACACTTTGCTGACCCCAGGGGCGTGGCTGAAGGCGGCAGAAGTCGGAAAAGCGGACAATGGCCGGACGCTTCTGTCAGGAACCGATCAAGCGGTGGAGTACCTGATGATGAGTCTTAGATTGTCTGAGGGAAGTAATATTGAGCGGTATCAACAGCTTAGCGGAAATTTACTTCCAGAGCGGGCCATTGATCACCTAACGGATCTTGGGTTTGTAAAGGTCAGCGGCGAAAATTTGCAAGCAACCGCAACGGGACGCCCCGTTCTGAATGGCGTTCTTCGCGAATTACTCGCCTAGCGTAGACTTTGTTAGCAACATGCAGAGATCATCTAGTTGGTCTAAGCTTTTGTAATTGATAGTAATCGACCCTGATGCCGCCCCAGACGGATGATTTAGCGCCACCTTCATACCCAAAGCGGCAGACAAATCGCCCTCAAGCGCAACGGTGTCGGCATCCCTGGACTTGGGTGTTTTGCCAAGTTTTGGCTTCTTCTCAACCGCCTGACCCTCGTTCTTAACGAGAGCCTCCGTCTGGCGCACGGATAAACCACCGGAAACGACCTTTTTGGCCAGAGCCTCGGGCTGATCGGCCGTAACAAGCGCCCGCGCGTGACCCGTGCTTAACTTTCCATCCCGCAAAAAGTTTTGAACACTTTCAGGCAAGCTCAATAGACGCAAAAGGTTCGCGATGTGGCTGCGGCTTTTGCCCAGCGCCTCGGCCATTTTTTCCTGAGTGTGGCCGAAGCGGTCCATGAGCTGACGATATCCAAGCGCTTCTTCCACTGCATTCAGGTCGGATCGCTGGATGTTCTCAATAATCGCAATTTCCAGGACCTCAGTATCGTCCAGATTACGCACCAATACCGGTAGGTCATGCAGCTGTGCGATCTGAGCGGCACGCCATCGGCGCTCGCCTGCAACGATCTGAAACTCATCCCCAACGGCACGAACGATTAGCGGTTGGATTACACCCTTTTCACGGATTGAGTTCGCGAGATCATTTAGATCCGCCTCAACAAAAGTTTGACGCGGTTGATCCGGGTTGGGAACAATTTTCTCAATTGGGACAAGCATTTCAGAGCGACGCGCGCCCTCTTGAGCGACTTCGGTTGATGCCTCAGCCGGAGCCTCAGCAACGTCGGCCATCAATGCGGATAAACCGCGGCCCAAACCCTTTTTCTTAGCCATTTCTCGTTTTCCCGTGGTCGTTAGGCCGCCTTGGTATGGCGGTCCCGCATTTCCTTGGCAAGGTCACGATATGCGATCGCACCTTTAGAATTTGTATCATACGCCAGAACCGGTTGCGCAAAAGATGGGGCTTCGGAAACGCGTACGTTTCTTGGGATACGCGTGGCGAAAACAAGCTCTCCCAAATGCTCTCGTGCGTCTTCATCCACCATTTGCGAAAGGTTGTTTCGTTGGTCGTACATGGTCAAAACCACGCCCTCGATCCGAAGATCTGGATTCGCGGTTTGGCGTACCTCACGGATCGTCAGCATCAGTTGGGACAACCCCTCAAGTGCAAAGAATTCACTCTGGAGAGGCACAAGAACAGAATCCGAGGCGACCATCGCGTTCACGGTCAGCAAGCTCAACGACGGAGGGCAGTCTATCAGAATGTAGTCAAAGCCCTTGCTTTTCATGGCATTGGACCGCAGCGCCCGCTTTAACAGCGAGGATCTGTTGTCGTTTGAAAACAGCTCCATGTCCGCAGAGCTTAGGTCGGTCGTTGCCGGAATAATCGACAGATTTTTGGTTGTGCTGGGCTGTATTGCCTTATCGAGATCGACGTCTTCGACCAACAAATCATAGGTCGTAATGTCCCGTGCGTTGCTGCCAATCCCAAGGCCCGTCGAAGCATTCCCCTGCGGATCTAAGTCGATTACCAGAACCTTATGGTCAAGCTCTGCCAAGGCCGCGGCCAAATTGATTGCTGTAGTCGTTTTGCCCACACCGCCCTTTTGGTTGGCGATAGATATAATGCGCGGCTTTTGGGAGGTGGCATTAGACACGGGCAAGACCTTTGATTTTTAGAATGGTCGCATTTGGATCGGTTTCACTTGTAATAGCGGTATGGTTGAATGACCACGATTCTTGCGCCCGCGTTAGTTCTTTTTCCCAGTTGATACCTTTTGGAAACAAATAGACCGCCCCGGCTGCACCATGCGGTTCGGCGAACGCAAGCAAATCTGACAGATCAGCAAGAGCGCGCGCCGAAATAACGTCTGCCTCTAGCGGCTCGATCGCCTCAACCCGCTTGGCTACAACGGTCCCGCTTACATCAGTTTCCCTTAAAACACTGCGAAGAAATGTGGCCTTTCGCTGATCGCTTTCAACAAGCGTCACGGACGCGTCGGGCCTTAGTTCATTGGCCAATATCGCTATAACGGCGCCTGGAAAACCGCCACCACTGCCGAAATCTGCCCAATGCAACCAATCATTAGGAGCGTGTTTAAAGATTTGGGCTGAGTCAATGAAGTGGCGGGACCACGCGTCTTTGAGGGTGGATTTTGAAACCAGATTGATCGCGGGGTTCCACTTTTCCAGAAGCGCCAGATATTTCTCTAAGCGCTCAATTGTTTCACGTGAAACATCCAGTCCGATATTACGCTCCGTCATGACGCTGCCTTTTTGCGGGCGTTTTGCCGTAGTTTAGCCAGCAACAGCGTCAGGGCCGCTGGCGTCATGCCATCAATGCGCCCCGCCTGCCCCAGTGTTTCCGGCCGCACCTTCTCTAGCTTTGACTTCAATTCGTTCGAAAGCCCCTCAAGCGACAGAAAATCAAAACCCGTCGGAATTTTCTGCCCCTCATCGCGTTTCATCGCCTCAACGTCCCGCTTTTGGCGTTCAATGTAATGGTGGTAAAGCGCGTCGCGCGAAAGTTGTAGCTTAATGTCATCGTCAATATTTGCTGCGTCTGGATTGAGCGAAACCAGAGTATCAAAGTCAAAGTCCGGAAATGACAGCAGATCATAAGCGGATCTTCGATTTCCGTCCTGCGTAACGCTCAGCCCTGCATTTTTTAGTTCTGTCGGTGTATAGGTCGTGTCCGTGATCTGTTGCCGCGCATCGTTTAGACGTCGCATTTTGTCCTCGAACACGGCTGTTCTTTCGGGCCCGACACAGCCCAGCGACAGACCAAGAGGCGTCAGACGCTGGTCTGCGTTGTCCGCACGAAGCGCCAACCGAAACTCAGCGCGTGAAGTAAACATCCGGTAAGGTTCGGTCACGCCGCGCGTCACAAGGTCGTCGATCATGACGCCGATATAGCTATCGGTGCGGCTGAATATCACTGGATCCTTGTTTTGTGAGGCCAAAGCGGCATTCAGTCCGGCAACGAGCCCTTGGGCGGCGGCCTCTTCATAGCCAGTGGTGCCATTGATCTGCCCAGCAAAATAAAGGCCAGAGACCGTTTTGACCTCAAGCGTTCGGCGGAGCGCCCTCGGGTCTATATAGTCATACTCAATCGCATAGCCGGGCTGCAGGATAACTGCGTCCTCAAGTCCATAAATCGAGTGCACGTAATCCTCTTGCACACTGACAGGCAGAGACGTCGAGATGCCGTTTGGGTATACCGTGTGATCGTCCGTGCCTTCGGGTTCAAGAAAGATCTGATGCGAAGTTTTATCGGCAAATCGAACGATTTTGTCCTCAATTGAGGGGCAGTAGCGTGGGCCAACACCTTCAATGTGGCCGCCGTACATGGCCGATTTCTCAAGGTTGTCGCGGATGATCTGGTGGGTTTTTTCGTTCGTGTGAGTGATGCCACAAACCACCTGAGGCGCAGAAATGCTGTTGGAAAGAAAGGAAAACAGCGTCGGCTCATCGTCGCCGGGCTGTTCGTCTAATAAGTCCCAATTGATCGTACGTCCATCAAGTCTGGGCGGAGTGCCCGTTTTCAAACGCCCCAGCGGAAGGTTAAAGTCATCAATCCGTTCAGCCAGCTTAATCGAAGGCCCATCCCCCATGCGCCCTGCTTGATGCTGTTCTGGCCCGATATGAACGACGCCGCGAAGAAAAGTGCCTGTGGTCAATACGACAGCTTTTGCAAGCAGTTCGGTACCGTCCGCCAGAATTGTCCCAGCGACACCGCCGTCCTTCATCACGAAATCGGCTGCTTCGCCCTCCACAATCTCAAGGTTATCTTGCGTTTCGGTTAACGCCAGCATTTCGCGGCGATAGATTTTGCGATCTGCCTGCGCCCTCGGGCCCTGCACAGCCGGACCTTTGCGACGATTCAGCAAGCGAAACTGGATGCCGGCCTTATCCGCTACACGCGCCATAACCCCATCTAGGGCATCAATCTCGCGCACCAAGTGGCCCTTACCCAAGCCCCCGATGGCTGGGTTACAGGACATTACGCCCAGATCGCTGCGGCTGAGGGTAATTAACGCCGTCCGCGCACCCATGCGTGCCGAAGCGTGGGCTGCGTCCGCACCGGCATGACCGCCGCCAATAACGATGACATCAAAATGTTTCACGTGAAACAATCCTTACTTTCCGAGGCAAAAGCTCGAGAATATCTCGTCCAACAAGTGTTCTACATCTACGCGTCCGACCAAGGAATCAAGTGATCTTGCAACTGTTCGAATGTCTTCGGCAGCTAGGTCCGAGTACTCGGCGCCGGCTTTAAGCGACTTGTTGGCAGCCTGAATACCGCCTATCCCCTGTTCAATTGCAATACGGTGACGCTCTCGTATGGCCGTTTTCACACCGCTTGCCCGTTCGGAAAGGATGGCGGCGATCGTGTCAACCAACCCGTCCACGCCCTCGCCCGTTACACCAGAAATACCTGGAAACTCTCCGCTAGATACATCGGATTTGCCCCGCAGCACGATATCAGCGCCCGATGGCTCGATCGGCAAAGGTTCATCCGACATCAAAAAGACGCGCAGGTCAGCCTTGGTCGCTCGATCAATGGCACGATCGATTCCGATACCTTCAACCGGATCAGAGGTATCGCGAAGACCGGCTGTGTCCAACATGGTTACCGGTAATCCTGCGAGATCCATACGAACCTCAATGATATCCCGCGTTGTGCCAGCATACTCTGAGGTTATTGCGGCCTCACGACCGGCTAACCTATTGAGAAGAGTGGATTTTCCGGCATTTGGTGCACCGATAATGGCGATCTCAAAGCCCTCTCGGATACGTTCAGCAATGATCGCGCCGTCCGCCTCTTCTTGAAGTGATGCTTCGACCTTTGAAAGCAATTCTGAAACCTCAGGCATCACATTTTCAGGCACTTCCTCATCCGCGAAATCAATTGTAGCTTCGATCAAGGCCGCCGCGCGGATCAAATCGCGGCGCCAATCTTCGGCCTTTTCGCCAAGCCTGCCTTCAAAAACGCGGAGCGCTTGCTGACGTTGCGCTTCACTTTCAGCTTCGATCAAGTCGGACAGACCCTCGATCTGAGCGATATCCAAACGATCGTTTTCAAGTGCACGGCGCGTGAACTCACCCGGCTCAGCCAACCTTAGGCCCTCAATCGACCCCAATTCTGCTAAAACGGCACGAACAACAGCTACAGAGCCATGCAGTTGAAACTCGACTACATCCTCACCCGTGAAGCTGTGACCAGCGCCAAACGCCAGAACCAGCGCCTCGTCCAGCAAAGCCCCATCAATGCCCTTGAGCCTACGCAGAGACGACATGCGGGGTGTCGGGGCAGCGCCGGCCAAACGTTTGCACGCCGCGAACGCCTGCGGACCGGAAACCCGAACCACAGCGACACCGGCCTTACCCTGAGCCGTGGCGAGTGCAAAAATTGTGTCCATATCTCAACGGGCCTTTCCGTTCGGCCCCCGACCCTTGGATCAGGTGTTCATTGAATCGAAAAACTCGGTGTTGTTCTTGGTCTGCTTGAGTTTCGAAATCAGGAACTCGATCGCATCCGTGGTGCCCATCGGGTTAAGGATACGACGTAGAACAAAGGTTTTCTGGAGATCGATTTTGTCGACCAACAGCTCCTCTTTCCGGGTACCGGATTTGAGAATGTCGATCGCTGGGAAGACGCGCTTATCAGCAATCTTACGATCCAGAACGATTTCTGAGTTACCCGTTCCTTTGAATTCTTCAAAGATAACTTCGTCCATGCGGCTACCAGTGTCGATCAGCGCGGTTGAGATGATTGTCAACGAACCGCCCTCTTCAATGTTACGCGCTGCGCCGAAGAAACGCTTTGGGCGTTGCAACGCGTTCGCGTCCACACCACCGGTCAGAACCTTACCCGACGATGGCACAACGGTGTTAAAAGCCCTACCAAGTCTTGTGATCGAGTCGAGAAGGATCACAACATCTCGTTTATGTTCGACAAGACGCTTGGCTTTTTCGATAACCATTTCAGCGACGGCAACGTGACGGGTGGCGGGTTCGTCAAAGGTTGAAGACACGACCTCACCCTTAACCGAGCGCTGCATGTCCGTAACTTCCTCAGGACGTTCGTCGATCAAAAGGACGATCAAGTAACACTCGGGATGGTTCTTTTCGATCGAGTTGGCGATGTTTTGAATGATGACCGTCTTACCAGTCCGCGGGGGCGCCACGATCAGGGAGCGTTGGCCCTTACCAATTGGGGCGACCAGATCAATGATACGCGCCGTGCGATCCTTTGTAGCTGGATCGCTTGTTTCCATCGTCAGGCGCTCGTCAGGATAAAGCGGCGTCAGATTGTCAAAGTTGATCTTGTGCTTGGCTTTTTCTGGGTCTTCAAAGTTGATCTTTGAAACGTTGGTCAAAGCGAAGTAACGCTCTTCTCCGTCAGGGGCTTTGATTTCCCCCTCGATGGTATCGCCGGTGCGAAGCGAAAATTTCTTAATCATGTTTGGGGAAACATAAATGTCATCGGGACCCGGCAGATAGTTCGCTTCAGGTGAGCGAAGAAATCCAAAACCGTCCTGTACAACCTCTAGAACGCCATCGCCAGAAACTTCCCAGCCCTCATCCGCGCGTTCGCGGAGGATCTGGAACATGATCTCGCCTTTGCGCATCGTGGTGGCGTTTTCGATCTCAAGTTCTTCGGCCATAGCCGTAAGATCTTTGGGGCTTTTTGCTTTTAGATCAGCAAGGTTCAAACGGTCAGTCATTTAAAGACTCCTACAAGCCACCGGACCGGCAGCTTTAGACAAATAAGATTTTCAATTCGGAAGCCCACAGCCCGGACGGGTGTGGTTTGCGCTCGATTTAGACGCCACACCGCGAGGAGTCAAGTTTCTAAGGCGTTAACGCGGCCCGGTCAGAAAGGTTTTACGACCACTAAGACAACGATAATCAGCATCAAAACCGTCGGTACTTCGTTCATCATCCTATAGCGACGTCCGTCAAGCACGTTTTCACCACGCTCAAAGTCCTTACGGCGGGCAGCAAGCCACATATGGAACCAAGTCATCGCTATGACCGCTACACCCTTTGCATAGGGCCACAGGGCGCTCCAATCGATCACACCGGGGGTGAGCACCATCATAAGCCCTGCAACCCAAGCTGCGATCATCGCATTATTCATGATGAACCGCAGAAGCTTCATTTCCATGATCTGAAAAAGACTATCTGTTTCACTGCCTGTTTCGACACGCTCTGCATGATAGACAAACAATCTAGGTAAATAGAACAGACCAGCCATCCAACTGATCACGGCCATAATGTGAACGGCTTTGACCCACGGATAGGTCAGGGAAAGGAAATCACTGATCAAGGTACTCGCTCCTCTTGGCCTCTCTTAATAATAATAAAGAAAGAAAAGAAAAGATGATGATTATGTAGGGAGGCCCCTAACCTGTGGATTATTCAGTTATCCACTGTTTGATCCAAGGTGGTGAAGGCTTGGGATTATTCTGTGTGTGGGTTGCGAATACTTCGGTATTATTTAATAAATTCAAATACTTAATGTCTTTCTTAGCCTGTTGATAACTCCCCCTAGTCGATGAAACCCACTCTTATGCACACGGAAAAACTATCCTTTTCCACAATGTACAAACATCCAGAAGTTTTCTGAGATCGGGCGTTTTACTCACAAACAGCATGCGCTGGTGAAAGTTGTTCTATTTCTTCATAACTCTGTAACGCATTCATGCAGTCACATACCCACGGAGTTATCCACATGGCGGCCCCCCTCATTTTGGCCTCTGGATCTGAAATTCGGCGTACCCTGCTGGAAAACGCGGGCGTACAGGCTTCGGTTCAGGTCGCGCGAATTGATGAAGAGACGATCAAAACCTCTCTTTTGGCGGATGGGGCAACGCCGCGAGATATCGCAGACGCACTGGCCGAGGGTAAGGCCCGTAAGGTTAGCCTCAAGAACTCGGATGCCTTAGTTATCGGTTGTGATCAGGTGTTGGCGCTCGGTCAGGACCTTCTTTCCAAACCAAAAACGGCGGATGACGCAATCGGCCAACTGCGCAGACTGCGCGGCAATACGCACCAGTTGCTGTCCGCAGCAGTGATCTACGAAAACGGCGCCCCAAAGTGGCGGCATGTGGGTGTGGCAAGATTAACCATGCGTGAATTCTCGGATGAGTATCTCGCTGACTATGTTGCGCGCAACTGGGACAGCATCCAGCATTCAGTTGGGGGGTACAAACTGGAAGAAGAAGGCGTAAGACTGTTCTCGCGCATTGACGGAGATTACTTTACAATCCTCGGCATACCGCTTTTAGAATTACTTACCTATTTGACGATACGTGGAACATTACCGGCATGAGCGACGTTAGAATTCCCATCGCGGGTGTGATTGGCCACCCGATTGCCCATAGCAAATCCCCTGCCCTTTTCCGTCATTGGTTCCGAGAGATGGGGATCCGTGGACACTATATACCGATGGATATTGTTGATCAGGATCTCGAAGATGTTCTGCGCACGATGCCAAAAATGGGGTTCGTTGGTTGTAACGTCACGATCCCCTTCAAAGAGCACGCGCTTAGCCTTGCTGACAAAGTTTCAGATCGCGCAACACTGGTTGGTGCCGCAAACACGCTGAGCTTTGGTGAAGATGGCCGTATCTACGCGGACAACACCGATGGCTATGGGTTTATCGAAAACCTAAAGCATGGCGCCCCAGACTGGGACCCCGCTGCTGGCCCGACAGCCGTTCTAGGTGCTGGTGGTGCATCACGCGCGATTATTATTGCACTTCTCGAAGAGGGAGTGCCCGAGATTTTGATCTCAAACCGTACTCGCATTCGTGCGGAAAATCTTAAGTCGGACTTTGGTGCTAAAATTACCGTGGTCGACTGGGTAAACTCGGGCAACATGCTAGAAGACGCAGCAACAGTTGTTAACACAACGTCGCTGGGGATGGTTGGCAAACAGGAATTCCGCGTTCCTCTCGATAATCTAAGCCCAAAGGCTGTTGTGACCGACATCGTTTACACACCCCTTCAGACGAAGCTGTTGCAAGAAGCGGCTGAGATTGGCTGTCGTACCGTTGATGGTTTGGGCATGCTGCTGCATCAAGCGGTTCCTGGCTTTGACCGCTGGTTTGGTGCGCGCCCCGAGGTGAATGAAAAAACCCGCGCCGCAATTCTGAGATGACTTTTACGATTGGCCTCACCGGCTCTATCGGGATGGGCAAAACCACTACGGCTGACTTGTTTCGGCGGGAAGGTTGCGCTGTTTGGGATGCGGATGCCTCGGTTCATCGTTTATATTCTAAGGGCGGAGCAGCCGTTGGGCCGATGCAGGCAACGTTTCCTGAAGCCGTCACCAACGGTGAAGTGGATCGCGCGAAGCTGAAAGAAGCCATCAACCAAGATCCAACAGCGCTAAAACGTATCGAAGCTATCGTTCATCCATTGGTCGCCGAGGATCGAGCCGCGTTTTTGGCGGCACACGGGGATGAGATCGTTGTGCTGGATATCCCGTTGTTGTTCGAAACTGGGGCAGATGCCGATATGAACGCCACGGTGGTTGTCACGACTGATGCGGCGACCCAAAGGCGAAGGGTTCTAGAGCGTGGCACCATGACAGAGGTCCAGCTTGAAACGATCCTTGCCAAACAGATGCCGGACGCCGAAAAAAGGGCGAAAGCAGATTACATCGTTTTCACCGACACGCCTGAGCTCGCGGCGGAGCAGGTGAAGGCGATTTTGGCAAAAATTAGGGGCACATATCATGCGTGAGATCGTTCTCGATACGGAAACCACAGGATTTGACCCAAACGACGGCGACCGGATCGTTGAGATTGGGGCGCTAGAACTGTTCAACCACGTCCCGACCGGCAAAACCTATCACCAATATATCAACCCCGAACGCTATATGCCGAACGAGGCGTTTGGCGTGCATGGGATTGGTCCTGACCTGTTGTCACCGCCGCGAAAAGCTGAACCGGGGGAAGTGACGCTAAAGGACAAGCCCGTCTTTGCGCAGATCGCACAGGATTTCATCACTTTCGTTGGGGATGCCAGACTGGTGATCCATAACGCGTCGTTCGATATGAAATTTCTCAACGCCGAGCTCGGCTGGCTGAAAATGCAGAAACTGCCCATGTCGCAGGCTTTGGACACGCTGGCGATTGCGCGCAAAAAATATCCCGGCTCGCCTGCATCACTGGATGCGCTATGTCGTCGGTTTGGAATCGACAATACAGCCCGAACTCTGCACGGCGCGCTTTTGGACTCGGAAATTCTTGCCGAGGTGTATCTAGAACTGACGGGTGGCCGTCAGCCTGACTTTGCCTTGTCACGAACAGGGTCTGATGGCGAAAGCGGCGAAAACCAGTGGCGGCCCGAAAAACGTGGAACACCGCTACCTTCGCGGATCACAAAAGAAGAAGCCGCCGCCCACACTGCCTTTGTTGAGGCGATGGGCGACGGCGCGTTGTGGAAAAAGCTGGCCGATTAGGACGTTTCAGCAGGCGTTTGGATTTCAGACGCCACTGAATAACGCTAACTAAGCGTCCGCTTTCTGTGCTTTCATCTCTTCCGCGCGCTTAGTCAGCTCGCTGCGATAAAGAGCAAGGAAATCAATAGTTTCCATGTTCAGCGGCGGGAAGCCACCGTCACGCGTTACGTCATGCACGATGCGACGAACGAATGGGAAAATCATCCGAGGGCACTCAATCAATAGGTAAGGGTGCATTTGTTCCTGTGGAACGTTCTCAATGTGGAAAATACCGGCATAGTCCAACTCAAGAATGAAAAGCTTTTCGTCGGTGCTTTTGTTCTTGCTAGTAACCTGCAGTTTCATCGCAACTTCATACTGGTTTTCAGCAGAGCGATTGCGTGGCTCAAGATTTACATTGATGTCTACTTCTGGCTGAACTTCGCCGCCGACACCCTTTTGGGCAAGAATGTTTTCAAACGATAGATCGCGAATGAACTGAGTCATTACGCTCATTTTTGGTGGAACTGCAGCTTGTGCTTCTGCCCCGGCCTCTGCGCCGTTTTCGGCCATTGGAAATCTCCTTAAACTCTAGATCGCACCGCCTGTAACAGGTTGTGCGGCGTGCCTCAATGCTTGGTCCAACCAGAAGGCTGATGTGTCGGCGATTTCGGGTGCGGAGGCACATCATCGTTGTCGTGAACCTCGTGATACTCGGTTTCGATGATATCTTCGTTGGCTCCACGTGGGCCGCTAGGCTGGCCACCCATTTGGAAGTTTTGAACCTGAACGCGCTTGCGGATGTAGTTGAACGCAATAGTACGAAACTTGGGCACAAGCAGCGCAAAACCGACGGCATCGGTAAAAAAGCCAGGTGTAAGCAGCAACGCGCCCGCCAAAAGGATCATTGCGCCATGGGCAAGCGGTTCAGACGGGTCATTCAGTTCGGAAAACGACGACCGCAAGCTGTTCATCGCTTGGCGACCCTGTTCGCGGACCAACACCGTACCCAACGCGGCCGTTAGAATGACGATACCTAGCGTCGCCCAAACGCCAATTGCGCCGCCGAGCTGGATGAACAGAGCGATTTCAATGATCGGAACCGCAACAAATGCAAAAAATAACCACATAGTGAACCTCTTTTATCAGGTCTGTGTCGCTGTGGACTTGACCCTGCTGCTCGCTTACATAGGTGCAGATGGCAGGCGTTACTATGCCTTGCCCCTAAAAGAGGTCGAGATGAGCACATCTATTATTCAGCTACTGGTACTTGCAGCGATTGCGGTCTTTCTGATCCTGCGTCTCAAAAACGTGTTGGGAACGCGCGAAGGACACGAAAAACCGCCTATTTCCAAGGCCGAGTCGCTGAGCAAGCCGGTTAAACGAGATTTTGAAGTGATCGAAGGCGGGCCGGACCGCGATATTACCGATCACGCCCCCGAAGGCAGTGATGCAGCGGACGCGCTGGCCAAAATGAAGGCAGCAGACCCTTCGTTTGAGGTTGGAGGGTTTTTGCAAGGTGCCCGCGGTGCCTATGAGATGATCCTTATGGGCTTTGAGGCCGGCGAGATGGACAGCATCAAGCCCTATATCTCGGACGAAATTTTTGAGAGCTTCAATGAAGTTGTCGAAATGCGTGAAGCACAGAACCTAACGATCGAAGCCAAGTTCATCGGCATCCGAGAGCTTACGTTAGCTGGCGCCGAATATAACGAGACCTCTCACGAGGGCGAGTTGAGTGTTCGTTTCGTCAGTGAGCTGACCTCGGTTGTTAAGGATCCGACAGGCAATGTCATTGAGGGCGATGAGAAAACCATCAAGCGCCAGCGTGACGTGTGGACCTTTGCCCGCGTTATGAACAGCGGCGATCCAAACTGGCAGTTGGTGGCAACTGGCGAATGACAAAACTACTGCGAACGGTGCTTTTTGCCCTGTTCGCAGTAACCGGGCCGCTTGAGGCCGAAGTCCAATCCGTACACGTCCTTGATTTTGAACAGCTTGAGGGTTGGCAAGACGACGATCACGCTGCGGCGCTAGATATCTTCCTGCAAACCTGTCCCGACATGACCGAGCCAGACTGGAACAGTATCTGCGCGATGGCGCTGAACCCCACCAATCCCAAGGTCTTTTTCGAACTGTTCTTTCGGCCTGTGCTGGTTTCAGACGGGGCGGACACGTTGTTCACCGGCTATTTTGAGCCAGAGCTTTTTGGTTCTCGCGTTCAAACGGGCCGATATAGATATCCGGTTTATGGTCCCCCAAAACACATTAGCGGCAGATGGCCCAGCCGCCGCGAAGTCGAAACAACTGACATTATGCGGGGCAAAGGGCTAGAGATAGTCTGGGTCGATGACCTTGGGGCGCTTTTCTTCGCCCAAATCCAAGGCTCGGCGCGGGTAAGGTTAACCGATGGCTCGTCAATCCGTCTCGGGTATGCAGCGGCGAATGGGTACAATTACCGCTCGGTCGGGCAAGAAATGGTTAAGCGAGGCATTTATCAACCCCATGAGGTATCCGCAGAGGTCATTCGCAATTGGGTCAAACGCAACCCGACCGACGGGCCAGAGTTGT
>ERZ1046740.1941-NODE-1941-length-13862-cov-5.038241_pt1 | contig 13862 bp, 6 predicted proteins | sample MGYA00383093_ERZ1046740 | MGnify/ENA primary metagenome ERZ1046740 (study PRJEB29581, sample SAMEA5548363) | metagenome | biome: marine; feature: coastal; material: water | depth 25 m | study: Short-term variability in the microbial, nano- and picoplankton...
TTGCAGAAATGAGCGTAATGGAAGTTGTTGAGCTCATCGAAGCAATGGAAGAGAAGTTTGGTGTAACCGCTGCTGCTGCTGTTGCAGCTGCACCTGCCGCTGGCGGCGGTGACGCTGGCGCTGCTGCAGAAGAGCAGACCGAGTTTGATGTTGTTCTGACCGCCATAGGCGAGAAGAAAGTTAACGTCATCAAGGTTGTTCGTGCGGTAACCGGTCTTGGCCTCAAAGAAGCCAAGGGCCTGGTTGACGGCGCACCTTCCGCCATCAAGGAAGGCGCTTCCAAAGATGAAGCCGAAGACGTCAAGAAGCAGTTGGAAGAAGCCGGCGGCTCAGCTGAGATCAAGTAAGCTCAGCATCTGTCCAGTTTCGGCTGGACAAGGACAAGGCTGGTGGCGCGAAAGCCCACCGGCCTTTTCCCGCTTGATATAAGCAAGTTTTCAGGGCCGCATTTATGGCCTGCCCCGCCACTTGGCGAGGGCTGTAATTAATTACGCTGGGGAGTACTGATGGCATACTCGTACACTGAGAAGAAACGTATTCGCAAAGATTTCGGCACCTTGCCGAAGGTAATGGATGTTCCTTACCTGCTTGCGATCCAATTGGATTCATACCGCAAATTCACCCAGCAGGGCACACCCCTGGATCAGCGGGGCGACTACGGTCTGCACGCTGCATTCAAATCGGTGTTCCCGATCACCAGCTACTCTGGCAACGCTGCCCTTGAGTATGTGGATTACAAACTCGGCACGCCGGTGTTTGATGTTAACGAGTGTCAGCTGCGCGGCATCACCTATTCCTGCGCCCTGAGGGTTAAGGTTCGCCTGATCATCTATGATAAGGAAACCTCTAACAAGACCATCAAGGACATCAAGGAGCAGGAAGTCTACATGGGGGAGATTCCCCTGATGACAGACAACGGTACCTTCGTTATCAATGGTACCGAGCGGGTTATTGTTTCCCAGCTACACCGTTCACCCGGTGTGTTCTTTGATCACGATAAAGGCAAGACACACTCCTCTGGCAAGCTTTTGTACAGCGCCCGTGTGATTCCCTACCGTGGTTCATGGCTGGACTTTGAATTCGACCCCAAGGACATGGTTTACGTACGTATAGACCGTCGTCGTAAGCTGCCGGCGACCATCTTGCTGCGCGCTTTGGGCTATGAGTCTGAAGAAATCCTCGAGATGTTCTTCGACATGAACACCTGTCACGTTGATAAAGACGGTAACTACAGTATTACCCTTATCCCCGAGCGTTTGCGCGGTGATGTTGCAGCCTTTGATATCAAGGTTGGCAAGAAGGTTGTTGTGGAAGAAGGGCGTCGTATCACTGCTCGCCACATTCGCGAGCTGGAAAAGGCCAAGATCACCGAGTTGGAGATTCCCTCGGAGTATCTGCACGACCGGCCTCTGGCAAAAAATATTATCGACGAGAAAACCGGTGAAGTACTGGTTGAGTGTAATACCCTGCTGACAGAAGAAATTCTGGCCCAGTTGGCTGAAGCTGGTGTTACTGAGATTCTTACTCTGTACACCAATGAGCTCGACTGCGGTCCGTTTATTTCCGACACTCTTCGCCAGGACACCACCCGCAACGAACTGGAAGCACTGGTAGAAATCTACCGCATGATGCGTCCCGGTGAGCCACCTACCAAGGAATCTGCCGAGAACCTGTTCCAGAACCTGTTCTTCTCAGCAGACCGCTACGATCTGTCCGCGGTTGGTCGCATGAAGTTCAACCGTCGCCTGGGTCGCGAAGAAGTGGTAGGCAGTGGCGTACTGGACAGGGAAGACATTGTCGCTGTTCTCAAGACCCTGGTGGATATTCGTAACGGTCAGGGTATCGTCGATGATATCGACCACCTGGGTAACCGTCGTGTTCGCTCTGTTGGTGAAATGGCCGAAAACCAGTTCCGTGTTGGCCTGGTGCGCGTAGAGCGCGCTGTTAAAGAACGTCTTTCCATGGCGGAGAGCGAAGGCCTGATGCCTCAGGACCTGATTAACGCCAAGCCGGTTTCTGCGGCGGTGAAAGAGTTCTTCGGTTCCAGCCAGCTGTCCCAGTTTATGGACCAGAACAACCCGCTATCTGAGGTGACTCACAAGCGTCGTGTTTCTGCGCTCGGCCCAGGTGGCCTGACCCGTGAACGTGCCGGCTTTGAGGTTCGTGACGTACACCCGACACACTACGGTCGTGTATGCCCCATTGAGACACCTGAAGGTCCGAACATTGGCCTGATCAACTCTCTGGCAACTTATGCCCGTACCAACGATTACGGTTTCCTGGAAAGCCCCTACCGCAAGGTAGTCAATGGCAAGGTTACCGATGATATTGAGTTCCTGTCTGCGATTAACGAAGCAGAGAATGTGATTGCCCAGGCCTCCGCGCCTCTGGACAAGAACAACAAGTTCACTGAAGAGTTGATCAACGTGCGTTACCTCAACGAATTTACCGTGAAGGCGCCCGAAGACGTGAACTATATGGACGTGTCGCCCAAGCAGGTAGTATCGGTGGCCGCGGCCCTGATCCCGTTCCTGGAGCACGATGACGCGAACCGGGCCCTGATGGGATCCAACATGCAGCGTCAGGCTGTTCCGACGTTGGTTAGCGACAAGCCTCTTGTGGGTACTGGAATAGAGCGCTACGTAGCGGCCGATTCCGGTGTTTGTGTGGTGGCCAGTCGTTCTGGTGTTATCGACTCTGTCGATGCCAGCCGTATCGTTGTTCGGGTGAACGACAAGGACGTGAGTGTGGACGAGGCTCCGGTTGATATTTACAACCTGACCAAGTACACCCGCTCCAACCAGAATACCTGTATTAACCAGCGTCCTATTGTGAAGCAGGGTGATGCAGTGGTCCGCGGTGACATTCTCGCCGATGGCCCCTCTATTGATATGGGTGAGCTGGCCCTGGGCCAGAACATGCGTATCGCGTTCATGCCCTGGAATGGCTACAACTTCGAGGATTCGATTCTTGTCTCCGAGCGCGTGGTGAAAGAAGACCGCTTCACCACTATTCATATCCAGGAACTGACCTGTATTGCCAGGGACACCAAGCTGGGGTCGGAAGAAATTTCTGGTGATATCCCCAATGTCGGTGAAAGTGCCCTGGGCAAGCTGGACGAATCAGGCATCGTATACATCGGTGCTGAAGTAGACGCCGGCGATATTCTTGTCGGTAAGGTTACGCCCAAGGGCGAGACCCAGCTGACACCGGAAGAGAAACTGCTGCGTGCAATCTTCGGCGAGAAGGCCTCCGACGTGAAAGATACCTCCCTGCGTGTGCCTACCAGTACCAAGGGTACGGTTATCGACGTACAGGTATTTACCCGTGACGGCCTGGAAAAAGACCAGCGCGCCCTGCAGATCGAAAAGAGCCAGTTGGACGATTACCGCAAGGATCTCAAGGAAGAGTACCGCATCTTCGAAGAGGCCACCTTTGCCCGCCTGTACAACCTGCTCAAGGGCAAGAAAACTGTCTCTGGCGCGGGCCTTACCAGGGGCACCTCGCTCACAGACAAAGTTCTTGCTGAGCTGGAACGCGAGCAGTGGTTCAAGCTGAAGTTGTCTGAATCTGAGGTTAACGAAGCGCTTGCATCTGCCCAGCGCCAGTTGGAAGAGCAGAGCAAACTGCTGGAAGATCGTTTCGAAGACAAGAAAGGCAAACTGCAGTCCGGTGATGACCTGGCGCCAGGCGTACTCAAGATCGTCAAGGTTTACCTTGCGATCAAACGCCGCATACAGCCCGGTGACAAGATGGCGGGACGCCACGGCAACAAGGGTGTGATCTCCGTGATCATGCCTGTTGAGGACATGCCTTACGACGAGAACGGTGAGCCGGTAGATATCGTGCTCAACCCGCTGGGTGTACCTTCGCGTATGAACGTGGGACAGATTCTCGAAACTCACCTGGGCATGGCAGCCAAGGGTCTTGGCGACAAGATCAATGTCATGGTGCAGGAGCAGCGCAAAATTGCCGAGGTTCGCAAGTTCCTCGAAGCCATTTACAATAATGGCGCTGGTCGTACGGAAGACATCAAGTCTTTCTCCGATGCAGAAGTGATGGAGCTGGCCCGCAACCTGTCAGGTGGTGTGCCTATGGCGACACCAGTGTTTGACGGTGCTGCTGAAGAGTCGATCAAGGATCTGCTGAAGCTCGCCGACCTGCCTGAGAGTGGCCAGTTCACTCTTTATGACGGTCGTACCGGCGATGCTTTCGACCGCTCTGTAACAGTCGGCTACATGTACATGTTGAAGTTGAACCACCTGGTCGACGACAAGATGCACGCCCGCTCCACTGGCTCCTACAGCCTGGTTACCCAGCAGCCGCTGGGTGGTAAGGCACAGTTTGGTGGCCAGCGCTTCGGTGAGATGGAAGTTTGGGCACTGGAAGCATACGGTGCTGCTTACACGCTGCAGGAAATGCTAACCGTCAAGTCGGACGACGTGGCCGGACGGACCAAGATGTACAAGAACATCGTCGATGGAGACCATCGTATGGAGCCGGGCATGCCCGAGTCCTTCAATGTGTTGGTTAAGGAAATCCGCTCTCTCGGTATCGATATCGAGCTAGAGAGCGAGTAATTAACCAATAACGAATTAGTGGAGGAATAGCCTTGAAAGACTTACTTAATCTACTGAAGTCCCAGGGACAGAATGACGAGTTCGACGCCATACGTATTGGTCTGGCGTCCCCGGAAATGATCCGTTCCTGGTCTTTTGGCGAAGTGAAAAAGCCCGAGACCATCAACTACCGTACCTTCAAGCCGGAGCGGGACGGCCTGTTCTGCGCCAAGATCTTTGGCCCGGTGAAGGACTACGAATGTCTGTGTGGCAAGTACAAGCGGCTCAAGCATCGCGGAGTAATCTGTGAGAAGTGTGGCGTTGAAGTAGCCCTGGCAAAAGTGCGCCGGGAGCGCATGGGACATATTGAACTGGCCAGCCCTGTAGCTCACATCTGGTTCCTGAAGTCCCTGCCGTCCCGTATCGGCCTGCTGCTGGATATGACCCTGCGTGATATCGAGCGTGTGCTGTACTTTGAAAGCTACGTGGTAACCGACCCGGGTATGACTACCCTGGAGCAGGGCCAGTTGCTGGGCGACGAGCAGTACTATGAAGCCATGGAAGAGTTCGGTGACGAATTCTCTGCCAAGATGGGTGCTGAAGCTGTTCAGGACCTGATGATGCAGTTGGACCTGGATCACGAGATCGCTACCCTGCGTGAAGAGATCCCGGCCACCAACTCTGAAACCAAAATCAAGAAGCTGTCCAAGCGTTTGAAGCTAATGGAAGCTTTTGCCGGCTCTGGCAATAAGCCCGAGTGGATGGTGCTGAATGCACTGCCCGTTCTGCCGCCGGATCTGCGTCCTCTGGTACCTTTGGACGGTGGTCGTTTTGCGACTTCTGACCTGAACGACCTGTACCGTCGGGTAATCAACCGTAACAACCGGCTTAAGAGGTTGTTGGACCTCAATGCGCCAGACATTATCGTGCGCAACGAAAAGCGTATGCTGCAGGAATCTGTAGACGCACTGCTGGATAACGGTCGTCGTGGTCGCGCGATCACCGGTTCCAACAAGCGCCCACTGAAGTCTCTTGCCGATATGATCAAGGGCAAGCAGGGTCGCTTCCGTCAGAACCTGCTGGGTAAGCGTGTGGACTACTCCGGTCGTTCCGTGATCGTGGTTGGCCCTACCTTGCGTTTGCACCAATGTGGTCTACCCAAGAAAATGGCCCTTGAGCTGTTCAAACCCTTTATCTTTGGCAAACTGGAAGCGCGTGGACTTGCGACTACCATTAAAGCTGCCAAGAAAATGGTTGAGCGTGAGCCGGCAGAAGTATGGGATATTCTCGCCGAGGTTATTCGCGAGCACCCGGTACTGCTTAACCGTGCGCCTACGCTGCACCGTCTTGGTATCCAGGCCTTTGAGCCGGTACTGATTGAAGGTAAGGCGATTCAGCTGCACCCGCTGGTTTGTGCCGCTTACAACGCTGACTTCGACGGTGACCAGATGGCGGTACACGTACCGCTGACAATCGAAGCGCAGTTGGAAGCCAGGGCGTTGATGATGTCTACCAACAACATCCTGTCCCCGGCTAACGGCGAACCCATTATTGTTCCTTCCCAGGACGTTGTACTGGGTCTTTACTACATGACCCGCGAGCGCATTAATGCCAAGGGCGAAGGCACCTTGTTTGCCAATGTCTCTGAAGTGCACCGCGCCTATGTTGCTGGCCATGTGCATTTGCAGGCCAGGGTGAAGGTACGTGTAACCGAGGTTGTGGTGCAGGACGAGGGTGATCCTATCGAGCGCACCTTTATCGCTGACACTACCGTGGGTCGTGCCCTGCTGTGGGAAATTGTCCCCAGTGGCCTGGCCTTCGATATGGTTAACCAGGACATGGCCAAGAAAGCCATCTCGCGCATCATCAACCAGTGCTACCGTGCGGTAGGCCTGAAGGCGACAGTTATTTTTGCTGACCGCCTGATGTACACCGGTTACGAGTACTCCACTCGCTCCGGTTCATCCATTGGTGTTAACGATTTCGAGATTCCTGACGAGAAGGCTGCTCTTATCGATCACGCTGAGGCGGAAGTACTGGAGATCGAAGAACAGTATGCTGCCGGCCTGGTAACCCAGGGCGAGAAGTACAACAAGGTGATCGATATCTGGTCGCGTGCTAACGACCTGGTGTCCAAGGCCATGATGGAAGGTCTGTCCAAAGAGACCGTCGTCAACCGGGAGGGCGAGAAGGAAGAGCAAGCCTCGTTCAACTCGGTATACATCTACGCCGACTCTGGTGCCAGGGGTTCGCCCGCCCAGATTCGTCAGTTGGCCGGTATGCGTGGCCTGATGGCCAAGCCAGACGGCTCCATCATTGAAACGCCCATCGTGGCGAACTTCCGTGAAGGCCTGAACGTACTACAGTACTTTATCTCCACCCACGGTGCTCGTAAGGGTCTGGCCGATACGGCTTTGAAGACTGCGAACTCCGGTTATCTGACGCGTCGCCTGGTCGACGTGGCACAGGACCTGGTGGTTACCGAAGTGGATTGTGGTACTGACCACGGCCTGCTGATGACACCGGTTATCGACGGTGGTGACATTATTGAGTCTCTGGGTGACCGGATGCTGGGTCGTATCGTGATTCGCGATGTGATCAGGCCTGGAACTGAAGACGAAATCGCTATCACCGCCGGCACCATGCTGGACGAGCTGTGGATCAAGCGTCTGGAAGAGATGGGTATCGATGAAATCGAAGCTCGCTCTCCCATCACCTGTGAAACACGTCACGGTATCTGTGCTGCCTGTTACGGTCGCGACCTGGCCCGTGGTCATCGCATTAACATGGGTGAGGCTGTCGGTGTTGTTGCAGCCCAGTCCATTGGTGAGCCGGGTACCCAGCTGACCATGCGTACCTTCCACATTGGTGGTGCGGCATCCCGGGCAACTGCCCAGGACAACATCCAGGTAATGAACGATGGTACCGCTCGTCTGCACAACCTGAAGACTGTAGAGAAGTCTGACGGTGACCTTGTAGCGGTAAGCCGCTCTGGTGAGTTGTCGGTACTGGATGTTCGCGGTCGTGAACGCGAGCGTTACAAGCTGCCATACGGTGCTGTGCTGAAAGTTAAAGACAACGACGAGATCACCGCAGGTGCTATCGTTGCCAACTGGGATCCCCATACTCACCCGATCATCACCGAGGTGGCAGGTACCGTGAAGTTCAGCGGTATGGAAGAGGGTATTACCATTAAACGCCAGACAGACGAACTGACCGGCCTGTCCTCTATCTCCGTAATGGATGCTGCTGAGCGTCCTGCGGCGGGTAAGGATATACGCCCTGCAGTAAGCCTGGTGGACGATAAGGGCGAGGAATTGTGCCTGGCCGGTACCAATGTACCCGCTCACTACTTCCTGCCGCCTCACGCGATGGTCAGTATGGAAGATGGGGCCTCCATCGGTGCTGGTGATGTTATCGCCCGTATCCCACAGGAAGGTTCCAAGACCCGTGACATCACAGGTGGTCTGCCGCGTGTTGCTGACCTGTTCGAAGCGCGCAAGCCCAAGGAACCTGCCATCCTGGCGGAGATCTCCGGTACTGTCAGCTTCGGTAAGGAAACCAAGGGCAAACGTCGCCTGGTCATCACTCCCACCGACGGCAAGTTGCTTGCAGACGGCTCCGATCACTACGAAGCGTTGATTCCCAAGTGGCGCAATATGTCTGTGTTCGAAGGTGAATTTGTGGAAAAAGGTGAAGTGGTCTCTGAAGGACCGCCCAGCCCCCATGATATTCTGCGCCTTAAGGGCATTGAGGAACTGGCTAAGTACATCGTCAACGAGATCCAGGAGGTTTACCGCTTGCAGGGTGTGAAGATCAACGATAAGCACATCGAGGTGATTGTTCGCCAGATGCTGCGTAAGGTGATTATCACTTCCAGTGGCGATTCCACCCTGATCAAGGGCGAGCAGGTTGAATACGTGACCTTCCTTGAGGAGAACGAGCGTCTTAAGGCCGAAGGGCTGATATGCGCCACCGCTGATCGTGAGCTGTTGGGTATTACCAAGGCGTCGCTGGCTACTGAGAGCTTTATCTCTGCAGCCTCCTTCCAGGAAACTACCCGTGTTCTCACCGAGGCGGCAGTTACCGGTAAGCGCGATTACCTGCGCGGCCTGAAGGAAAACGTGGTCGTTGGCCGCCTGATCCCTGCTGGTACTGGTCTTGCCTACCATGAGGAGCGCAAGCGCAGAAAGGACAGCGAGTCTGATGAGATGGTGGTTTCCGCCCAGGAAATCGAAGCGGCACTGACCGAGGCGCTGCAAGCAGACAGCTAAACAGCATATCGGCCTACCCCAAGGGGCAGCAGGTACTCACCTGCTGCCCCTTTTTCGTTGTCAACGCAGCACATGTATCCGGCCTTCTCTGCGCTCTGGAGTACGTCCGGTATGTTGCAATATATGTCGTTAGAACTTGAACTAATAAAAGACTGGTCTAATTTTACTGGTGAGGGCAGGGATCCTGCTCAAGGATATAACCATAAAAGGTGAAAAGGATGATCAGACTAGTAGCAGTATTATTGACCACTGTATTTAGCCTGGCCTTTGGCTGGGGCAGCGCGGCCCAGGCAGCTGATGGGCGAGCGAAGGCCACGCCGGTAGATTTTCGCGGCTGTAACTTCCACGAAGGAATGGGCATGGAAGACCTGCAGAAGGTGGCGACGAAATTTCGCGAGTACACCAACAAAAACGACTTTGACTATGCAGCCTGGACACTGCATCCGGAGTTTCAGGCTAAATTCGAATTTGATTTCGGCTGGCTGGGTTCCTGGTCTGATTCTGAAGCGTATGGTGTCAGCACAGAGCACTGGAAGCTGAACGGCAGGGCTATCTATGCCGAGTTTGCCAAAGTGATGGACTGTACAAGCACCCACCAGTTGGCCATGTCGCTGCCCATTAATGCCCCGAAGGGAACCCCCGAAGACGGTATTTTGATGTTCTACGCCTGCAACCTGGAGGACGGAAAGAGCATCGATGATGCCTACGCCGCGCACCTGAACCTGGGTTCAGATATGAAGGCCATGGGTTCGCTGGCAGTATCCTGGTTTTTCCAGCCGGCACTGGGTGGTGTGGCAGGGGTTGATTACTATCATGTCGTCGGCTTTTATCGCTATGCCGATATGGGAGCCACAATGGAGTTGTACGCCAATGGCGGCGGTATCGCCTCGTTCAGAAAAAACCTGGGGGGAGTTTCCTCCTGCAATACACCTACTGTCTATGACGCAGTGAGCGTGCGCGCCCGCGATGAGCGCTAAACCTGCGCCTGCCTATCGGCGGCCTGGGTGCCTGGCAAGGCATGAGCGACGGCCTTATTGAGGATTACGCAGATGTGATCACTTGCGCACATTCCCAATTTGAGAGCAAAAAAAAGCCGGCAGCGATACCGGCTTTTTTAATTGCTCAAAACGCTTAGCCGTTCGCTTTGCGTTCCTTAACTTCAGCCACTACAGTTTCTGCCACATTCTGTGGGCAGGGCAGGTAGTGCGAGAACTCCATGGAGAACTGACCGCGGCCAGAGGTCATGGTGCGCAGATGGCCAATATAGCCAAACATTTCTGACAGAGGCACGTCTGCCTTAATGCGAACACCGGTTGTGCCTGCATCCTGATCCTTGATCATACCGCGACGACGATTCAGGTCACCGATAACATCACCCACGTGGTCGTCCGGGGTAAATACATCGACTTTCATAATAGGCTCAATCAACTGGGCGCCGGCTTTAGGCATTGATTGACGGAAAGCGCCCTTGGCTGCCAGTTCGAAGGCAATGGCCGAGGAGTCAACAGCGTGGAAGCCACCGTCGTACAGTTCAATTTCAACATCCAGTACCGGGAACCCAGCCACAGTACCTTCGTTCATCATACCCTTGAAGCCCTTCTCAATTGCAGGGAAGAATTCCTTGGGTACGTTGCCGCCCACAACAGTGGAGGAGAACACGTAACCAGAACCAGGCTCGCCGGGTTTGATTTTGTAGTCGATCTTGCCGAACTGACCGGAACCACCAGACTGCTTCTTGTGAGTGTAGGAGTCATCCACTTCCGTGGTAATAGTTTCACGGTAGGCCACCTGCGGCTTACCGACATTCAGTTCAACACCGTAGGTACGCTTGAGAATGTCGACTTTAACGTCCAGGTGAAGCTCGCCCATGCCCTTGAGAATGGTTTCGCCTGAGTCTTCATCGGTCTCCACACGGAAGGAGGGGTCTTCAGCAACCATTTTGCCAATGGCGATACCCATTTTTTCAGCACCGGCTTTATCTTTGGGTGCCACAGCAATGGAGATTACCGGGTCGGGGAAAACCATCGCTTCAAGGGTGCAAGGATTTTTGGGGTCACACAGGGTGTGGCCGGTTTGCACGTTCTTCATGCCGACAATGGCGATAATGTCGCCGGCCTGGGCTGAGTTCAGCTCGGCGCGATCATTCGCGTGCATCTCAACCATACGGCCAATACGCTCGGTCTTACCGGTGAAGGAGTTAAGAATGGTGTCGCCCTTGTTCAGTACACCTGAGTAGATGCGTACAAAGGTCAGTGCACCGAAGCGGTCGTCCATGATTTTGAAGGCCAGCGCGCGCAGTGGCTCTTCGGTGGCAACCAGTGCCTTCTCGCCTGTAGGCTCGCCTTCTTCATCAGTCAGCGGCTGGGGGTCAACTTCGGTAGGTGTGGGCAGGTAGTCCACGACAGCATCGAGAATCAGCTGAACACCCTTGTCCTTGAAGGCAGAACCACAGTAAGTGGGGAAGAAGTCCAGCTTGCGAGTGCCCTCACGAATACAGTGCTTGAGACCTTCCATTGAAGGCTCATTACCATCGAGGTAGGCTTCCATAAGGTCGTCATCCTGTTCAACGGCCATCTCGATCAGCTTCTCGCGCCATTCTTCAACGTCGTCGACCATATTTTCCGGAACATCGGAAATTTCGAATTTCTCAGGGTTACCTGGATCAGGCCATACATGGGCCTTACGGGTCAGCAGGTCAACCACACCGATAAAGTCATCTTCACGACCAATGGGCAATACCATAACCAGCGGGTTTGCGCCCAGAACGTTTTCGACCTGGTCAACAACACGCAGGAAGTCAGCGCCAATACGGTCAAGCTTGTTCACGAAGATGATACGTGCAACTTCAGATTCGTTAGCGTAACGCCAGTTGGTCTCTGATTGCGGCTCAACACCGCCGGAGCCACAGAACACACCTACACCGCCATCGAGCACTTTCAATGAGCGATATACCTCTACAGTGAAGTCTACGTGTCCGGGGGTATCGATGATGTTCAGCCGGTGGTCTTTCCAGAAACAGGTAGTGGCAGCAGACTGAATGGTAATTCCGCGCTCCTGCTCCTGTTCCATAAAGTCGGTAGTAGCAGCACCATCGTGAACTTCGCCGGTTTTATGGATCTTACCGGTCAGCTTCAGAATACGCTCAGTAGTGGTGGTTTTGCCGGCGTCAACGTGGGCGAAGATACCTATATTTCGATAAAGTGATAAGTCAGACATTGTGCTTCTCAATAGTTTAAATGTATGCAGGAAAAAATAGGGCGCTAGGGTACAGGAAAAAGGCCGCTTTGGGGAGCTTTAAACCGGCATATTTCCACCGTTTTGGGCCCAGTATTAAGCTAAGTTCGCGCCTTGACTCCCACCACGAGCATCTATAGAATGCCGCCTCCTCTTTCTGGGGGTGGTTTCGTGCGTCCTGTTGTTGTAGTTAAGCGCGTATCGTCCGGCAGTTTGAGGGCATGGTAATAAAGCCATGAAATACAACATATTTTTTGGAGTTCTAACTGAATGGCAACGATCAATCAATTGGTTCGTAAGCCCAGGAAGCGTAAAGTAGAAAAGAGCGACGTACCCGCCCTGCAGAGCTGCCCGCAGCGCCGTGGTGTTTGTACCCGCGTCTACACGACTACCCCTAAGAAGCCGAACTCTGCACTGCGTAAAGTCTGTCGTGTGCGTCTTACCAACGGTTACGAGGTTTCCTCGTACATCGGTGGTGAAGGACACAACCTGCAGGAGCACAGTGTAGTTCTGATTCGCGGTGGTCGTGTGAAGGACTTGCCTGGTGTGCGTTATCACACCGTTCGTGGCAGCCTGGACACCTCCGGAGTATCTGATCGTCGTAACGGTCGCTCCAAGTACGGTGCCAAGCGTCCCAAGTAAGTTCTGCAAGCGTAGCTGGCTGAAGATGTAAGTAAGGCCGAACCTCTGCCTCCCCCGCATATGTGGCAGGTAGTGTTCGGGCAAACCTGAAGAGAAGAGAGGCTTAAAATGCCAAGAAGAAGAGTAGTCGCCAAGCGCGAAGTATTGCCAGATCCCAAATTTGGCAACGTGACTTTGGCAAAGTTCATGAACCATGTCATGGTGAGTGGAAAGAAATCTGTCGCAGAGACCATTGTTTACGGTGCTCTGGACATTGTTCAGGAAAAACTGAACAAGGATCCCCTGGAAGCTTTTGACGAAGCACTGGAAAACATCGCGCCCATGGTCGAGGTTAAGTCCCGCCGTGTGGGTGGTGCTACCTACCAGGTACCGGTTGAGGTGCGTCCCGCCCGTCGTATTGCATTGTCCATGCGCTGGTTGGTTGAGTACGCCCGTAACCGTGGTGAGAAGTCCATGCGCCAGCGTCTGGCGGGTGAGATCATTGATGCTTCACAGGGCAAGGGTAATGCCGTGAAGAAGCGCGAAGATGTTCACCGTATGGCAGAAGCAAACAAGGCTTTCTCTCACTATCGTTTCTAAGCTACCGCTTGGATACCTTTATACGGGAAATATCACGTGGCACGTCAAACGCCTATTAACCGATATCGCAATATCGGTATCTGCGCTCACGTGGATGCGGGTAAAACCACAACCACTGAGCGTGTGCTTTTCTATACAGGCTTGTCCCACAAGATAGGTGAGGTGCACGACGGTGCGGCCACCATGGACTGGATGGAACAGGAACAGGAGCGGGGTATAACCATTACCTCCGCTGCTACCACCTGCTTCTGGAAAGGCATGGACGCCCAGTTCGATCAGCACCGCATCAACATTATTGATACTCCCGGACACGTTGACTTCACTATTGAAGTAGAGCGTTCCCTGCGGGTGCTCGATGGCGCGATTGTTGTGCTGTGCGGTTCTTCCGGTGTGCAACCCCAGACAGAAACTGTCTGGCGCCAGGCCAATAAATACGAAGTGCCGCGCATGGTCTTTGTTAACAAGATGGACCGGGCCGGTGCTGATTTCATGAGCGTTGTTGCCCAGCTTAAAGAGCGCCTGGGTGCCAGCCCCGTACCCCTGCAGATGACTATAGGCGCCGAAGACGAATTCA
>ERZ1046740.1943-NODE-1943-length-13859-cov-4.779412_pt1 | contig 13859 bp, 8 predicted proteins | sample MGYA00383093_ERZ1046740 | MGnify/ENA primary metagenome ERZ1046740 (study PRJEB29581, sample SAMEA5548363) | metagenome | biome: marine; feature: coastal; material: water | depth 25 m | study: Short-term variability in the microbial, nano- and picoplankton...
GAAGAGCGATACCCTCGCAGTACTGGACGAGGTCACCAGAGGGCAGCAGTTGCTGGTAGGCTCCTCTATGGGCGGCTGGATGATGTTGCTGGCAGCCCTGGCGCGCCCGGAACGCATTTGCGCGTTGGTAGGCCTTGCCACCGCAACGGATTTCACTGACTCCCTGGCGGAACGCGGGCTTAGTAAGACTCAGAGAGAACAGCTGGCCGCTACCGGTTTTTGTGACCTGCCCAATTGCTATGAAGATGGTGAGCCCTATCGCATCAGTTCGCAGTTGCTTGAGGAAGGGCGAAATCACCTGCTGCTGGATCAAGCAGAAATACCCCTGGATTTGCCAGTGCGATTGATACACGGCCAACAGGACGAGGACGTGCCATGGGAGCATTCGCTTACCCTGGCGCAGAAGCTTCGTAGCGATGATGTTGAGATCCAGTTCATCAAGGATGGAGATCATCGGTTATCACGCCCCGAAGATCTTGTCCGCCTGCAGCGAACAATTACTGCGCTGCTGGAAACATTGGAGTGACTCATGAGTGAAGAAGTTGACGGGCAGCTAGATAGCGAGAAGGCCGCTAAGGTGCAATTGTACCTGCTTCACGATTCCAGTCTTGAGCCCCAGCGCCTGGCAGAAAAAGTACCGGAGGTACCCTTTACTCCGGTGCCCTGGGCCGAGCGTGAATCCCTGGAGGAGGGAACGCGGGTATTGCTCTATCTTGGCGATGAACAAGTACGGGATTTGGCACCATTGGCCTTGGAGCGCAGTTGGGAGATCGGCCTTTTACCTCATCCAGAGGCGCCACAGGCCACGACATCTCTTGGAGTAAAGGGCAGCCTTCCGACATTTCTCCCGTATTACCGGGACGCTTCGCCAATAGAGGCCGATGCCCTGACCTGCAATGGCGAGCTGGTTTTTACCTCTGTGGTGATTGGTCGGGTGCTATCTCTGCGTCCGTACGATATTAATCGTCCGCAGACCTTGTGGAGCCTTGTTACCGGGGCCTTCAAAAATCTGCGTGGTCTGCGTATGCACAATCTTCGTCTAACCACCGGTAAAGACCGCGTAATACAAATAGCGGCCCTGGGGATGGTAGTTGTGGGGCATACCCAGAGTTCATTGCTGGGTAGGCGGTTTGAAGAGGATCTGAATATTTCCGATGGTCGTCTTAGTGCATTGGCCCTGGCACCGCGAAGCAGCGCCAGCTATCTGAAATTTATTTTGCGCCTGCTCTGGCCGCAGAAAATTAGCCTGGCGCGACTTCCCGCATCTCTTGGATTGATACAGAGTAACCGGATACACGTTGAAGAACAGGAGGGTGTTGACTACCTGCTTGACGGTAAACCGGTACACGCCAAAGAAGTGGAAATAACCGTGCTGGAAAAGCAACTGCAGCTCTTGCCCGGGCCCGAGTTGAAACGGCGCGAGGAGCAACCCGCATCACAAGGCAAAGACAGGGTAAGGCTTAACCACATACCTGTGGATGAAGGCGCCAAGCCACTGACGGGTCAAAAGTTGCCCTTGTTTGATCATGCCAGTGAGGAGGAGTACCGGGAGCTCTTTACCTCCCTGCGTGAAAGCGCCAGCGTATCGTCCTCATACAAGGTGTTAATGATACTCAGCGTGATGATTGCCCTGTCCGGGATGTACGCCAACTCCGCACCGGTGATTATTGGCGCCATGATCCTGGCGCCGTTGATGTCGCCCATTGTTTCCCTGGCAATGGGGCTTGCACGTTCAGAAGCGATTTTGATCCGTGGCTCTCTCAGTACTCTGGGTGTTGGGGTGGCCCTGGGTCTGGCCTGCGCAGTAATGCTGGCCTGGGCCATGCCCCTTGATATCCCTACCCAGGAGATGAAGGCGCGTATGTCGCCAACACTACTGGATTTATTAATAGCGGTGCTATCGGGGGTCGCTGGGGCCTATGCCAGCGCCAAGGAAGAAATTGCCAAGAGCCTGGCAGGAGTGGCAATCGCGGTTGCGCTGGTGCCGCCGCTGAGTGTTGTTGGAATAGGACTGGGCTGGGGCGATTGGGAGATGGCCCGCGGCGCCGGATTGCTGTTGATTACCAACCTGGTGGGTATTTCACTGGCTGCCAGCGCTACCTTTCTGGTGCTCGGTTTCGCTCCTTTCCATAGGGCGAAAAAGGGGCTGGGCATTTCTCTGGCGATTGTAGCGGTGATTAGTGCGCCTTTGTACGTTGCGTTTACTCAGTTGGTCGACAAAGGGAATATTCGGGAGCAGGTTCCGGTGGGTGAAGTATTGTTGGCAGGGCATATCGTGCATGTCAGCCATGTACGAGTGACACTGGGTGAGCAGCCACTGGTAAACGTAGTGCTTAGCTCTCCAGAGCCTATTGCTGCTTCACAGATAGATGCACTGAAGCAAGCCATCAGCGAGCGGGTGGGAACACCTGTGATGTTAGAGGCTCAACTGAATATACGTCGATGAACCAGGGGCGAATAGAAGCATTGTTTATATTGCTAAAAACGCGTCTGTTTCTGCTGGGACTTGTGCTCCTGATGCTATCGGGTTGCGGTGGTTACGAAATCAAGAACCTCGCCAAGTCTGATGTGGATCTGGTTACGGATGAGTTTATTGTAGAAAGCCGGCGCCTGGTTCGCGAGCTGACGGTCAAGCTGTACAAGCGCAATCCAAAACAATTGCGGAAAATACCTGGAATGACGGTAGATATGCGGCTGGCGCAATTATCGTCGTCACCCGGTGAATTGATGTTTGACGAGCTCAAGGGACGTCAGGAAATCGAGGCGCTGGAGTTGGTTTTCGATCCGGCTTTCAGCGGCGACAGGGTGTTTGCCCTGGTAGTGGGGCTGGGGGGAATGCTACGTCATGCCTATGGCTATAATGATGAACTGTTTCTATTTGACTCACTGGAGCCGGCCCCCTTGCGTACCAGTGCGCACAATGTGGAAGTGCTGGCGTGGCGTTTACGCAATAGCCGTAAGCCCGATGGATCGACATTTCTTGTTACCAGTGAGTATCAGGGCGTGGTGGACAACCTCAGTTTCGAGCGGCTGTTTGGCAAGCTGATTGTGCTACAGGAAATGATGGCGCGTATTGCTGGCGACGCCGACGACAGGGTTGTTACCAAGGTTGTGCACACGGCCTCCTCGGTATTCATTCCTCTGCCTATTTAGGACGTCCATACCTGCGATGGCTATCAGTACCGCAAGCGTATTTGGCCTTATGTGGTTATGATTAGACGCAGGGCCTGTAACTGTAAGCTGGTGTGCTGTATGTGGATGGCACATTCCTCGATGCGATAGCGCAGATGATCCAGTTCCTCCTCGCGGATAGACGGATTTACCTGCCGCAGCGCCTCAAGACGTGACAGCTCTCCACCTAAGTCCTGGCGCATGGTTTGCTCAGCATCGCGCAGGGTTTCCTGCAACTTTGCCTCTGCCTGTGCTTTGGCCAGGGTCATTTTTGCATCCACCTCCTTGTGTACCTGCTTGATAATAGCAAGGGCTGTGGGCTTTTTGATTTTCTCCACCAGGTTGTTGAGACGCTCATGTGGAACAAGTTCCGCCAGGTCCTTGCCGCGGGCATCCACCAGAAGACGCATGGGTGTCAGCGGCAGAAAACGCTCCACTTGTAGTGATTTTGGCGCGATGCAATTCACTGTGTATAGCGCTTCGAGCATCATGGTGCCGGGGGCAATGCCCTTGAGTTTGATGGTGCCGATGGCGGCATTGCCCAGCTCAGTAGATAGCACCATGTCCATGGCCTCAACCATCATTGGGTGCTCCCAGGAGGCGAACTCGATGTCTTCCCTGGCCAGGGCCTTTTCACGGCTGAAGGTGACAGTTGTGCCTTCCTCTCTTACATAGGGGAAGTGTCCGGTGAGCATATGCTCTGAGGGTCGCAATATCAGCGTTTGCTCCGAGTGAAATTCCTGGTCAACGCCAAAGGCTTCACACAATGCTTCCAGATGTTTCTCTAATGCATCGCCGAGCTCAAAGGACTGGATCTCCTCAATAAGGGCATTGGCGATATCGGGCTTACAGGAATTACGTTCCAGCAATCGGTCACGGCCCTCGCGCAGCTCGCGGCGGGTTTGTAAGGTAAACTCGGCAGAATCCGTGAGCAGTGAATCAAAGCCGTCGTTGCGTTGATCCAGTTGGTCCAGCAGGCGCTCACGGAAGTTGTCGAAAATCATCAGACCTGCTGAGCAGCTATCTCGGAATAGGTCTAATCCCCGGTCGTACCAGTCCAGCAGGGTCTCTTGGGCAGTCTGCTCCAGGTAGGGCACGTGAATCTGTACATCCTGTTGCTGACCTATACGGTCCAGACGGCCTATGCGCTGCTCCAGCAAGTCTGGGTTCAGTGGTAAATCGAATAAAATCAGGTGATGGGCAAACTGAAAGTTGCGCCCCTCACTGCCAATCTCTGAGCAGACCAGAGTCTGGGCACCGCCGACCTCATCGGCAAAATAGGCAGCTGCACGATCGCGCTCAATAATTGACAGCCCCTCGTAAAAGGCCGCCGAGCGTATTCCGGCGCGCAGGTGTAAGTGGTGCTCCAGGGCTACGGCAGTGGCAGCGTGGGCGCAAATTACCAAGGCTTTTGCCGGGCGTAGCTCTTTTAAAGTCTGCTCCAGCCAGTCTACCCTGGGGTCGATATCAAGCCAGCTGTCGTCAATGTAGGGCAGCTCCGGGTGCAGGCGATCTTTCAGTTCGACCTGAGCAAGAGTGTATTGCTCAGGTGCGGGCAGGGGATGTCGGTGCAAGATGCGTTGGGGGAAACCTTCTACCGCTGCTCTGGTATTGCGAAACAAAACCCGGCCTGTGCCGTGTCTATCCAATAGTTGCTCAATCAGTTGCTTTGGCGGCGCGCTTGCATCCAGGTCAGCAGGCAGATCTGCAGGAGTTTTTCCCGCCTCGATGGCGTCGGCAAGCTCTGACAGTTGCCTGTAGCTCTGATCTTCCTCCTTGAAGTCTTCCAGATCGTGAAAACGGGAAGGGTCCAGTAATCGCAGGCGGGCAAAGTGGCTGGCCTGGCCTATTTGCTCTGGTGTCGCGGTAAGTAACAATAGCCCGGCACTCTGGCGTGAAAGGGCTTCCACAAAGCGGTAATCGTCGCCAGCTTCCTCTTCAGACCAGTGTAGGTGATGAGCCTCATCGATAGTCACCAGGTCCCAGTCGGCAGCAAGTGCCAGTGTTTGCAGGTCGGGGTTGTCCTGGAACAAATCCATGCTGCACAACACAAGTTGTTCCGTTTCAAAAGGATTGCCCTCGGACATCTGTGCCAGGCGATCCATGTCGAACAGAGAAAAATGGAGGTTGAACCGGCGCAGCATTTCTACCAGCCACTGATGCAGCAGGGTGGGCGGTACAAGCACCAGCACCCGACTGGCGCGTCCGGTAAGTAATTGCTGGTGAATAATCATTCCCGCCTCAATGGTCTTGCCCAGACCTACCTCATCGGCGAGCAAAACTCTTGGAGCGTGTCGCTGACCTACCTCGTTGGCAATGTACAGCTGGTGAGGCAATAGCCCGATACGTGAACCCATCAGACCCTGGGCAGAACTGCGCTGCAGGCGATCTGTGTGCATGATCGTTGATACGCGCAAGGCAAAGGCGGCGTTTTTATCGAAGTGGCCGTTGAGCAGGCGCTGTTGCGGTGTAGTCAGTTGAACAAAGGCGTCCAGCTCCAGTTCTGATACGGTCACTTCCTCTTCGTGGTGATCTATACCGGTGTACATTAACAGGCCGTGTTGTTCTGCAATGCTGGTGACAATCAGCTCCATACCGTCAACTGTGGAGATATGGTCTCCTGCCTTGAAACGCAGCCTGGTGAGCGGTGCGCTCTCGGTGGCATAGGTGCGTTCTTCGCCAACGGCAGGAAAGCTCAGGGTGATTCGCCTGGCTTCCACATCCACGACCACGCCCAGGCCAAGCTGTGCATCGGCGTGGCTTACCCAGCGCTGTCCTACTATGTACTCCATTAATTGGCCTCGAAGAATAAAGCGTTGCTATTACGGTAGACCTGCTCCAGCAGTTCTTCCACCTCCAATTGTTGGCAGGCGGCAACCTGTTCAGCAATAAAGGGTAGGTAGAAGGGTGCGTTAGGCCTGCCGCGGTAAGGAACCGGCGTCAGGTAGGGCGCGTCGGTCTCAAGTAAAATCTGTGTTATTGGTGTAGCGGCAATGACTTCACGGACGTTATCGGCAGCATTAAATGTAGAGATGCCGTTAAAACCCAGCATAAAGCCTTCATCCAGACAGTATTGTGCCAGTTCCAGGCTGGAGGTGAAGCTGTGTATCACACCCTTGCGCTTTAGCTTACCGGAGAAATTTTCCAAAATGGCGCGGGTGTCCTCATCGGCCTCACGGGTGTGAATAACCACGGGCATATTCAGGTCAGTGGCAATTTGCAGCTGTAGCTCAAAGGCTTCTCGTTGTATTGCCCGGTCTGCATGGTCGTAGAAGTAATCCAGGCCGATCTCGCCCACAGCGAGAATGCGCTCATCCGCCATCCGTTGGCTAATGATCTCGCCTACTGCCTCGTTGTAGCTGGCTGCTTCATGGGGGTGAATACCCTGGGTGCCCCAGATGTTGTCGGCCGCCCGGGTAAGATCCAGTACCTTGTTCAGGTTGTCCGGTGAAACAGCAATGGTGATGATTTTTTCGACACCGGTTTCCCGGCATTTTTCCAGGGTCGAAGCGAGTTCCGTCTCGTCCAGGTAATCCAGGTGGCAGTGGGTCTCGATGATAGGTGTACTGAAGCGGGGTATATCCCGTCTTTTCTTTTTGCTCATGGCCTCAGATCGTCACAGGGTTGAGTACGCACTGCCCGCTGCCACCCGCTGGCGCAGCTTGCCTGGCTGTGCCGGGCGCAGGTCGCGGATAGTACCTGTGATCTCATCCCATAGCCAGTTGTGCAGGGGTGAGTTTGCTGTGCGTTGGTGACCTACTAAAACATAGTCTACCGAGATGTCTTCTTCGCCAGGCGGGGACAGTGCAGATATATGCCCTCCCACTGCGGGATTCTGCAAGATAAAGGCGGGCCCGGGCATGTAGTAATTGGTATTGCGCAGGATCTCCACGGCAGTCATCAGGTGTGAAATTTCCAGCGAGCCCTGGTTGGGATCCTGCATGCGATTAAAGTCCTCTGACGAAAGTTTGAGGTCTGCCTGCTCCCAGTCAGAAATATAGAGTCGAATTACCGGAAACTGAGATAGTCGTTCCCAGTTGACGTCCCCTTGCGTCAGTGGATGGTCGTTTCTCACCAGAATGGCAGGTGGGCTGCTTCCCAGCTCCAGGATTCGGTAATCACTGCCATAATTGGCTCGTCTGATCTGCAGTGCGAAATCCAGATTACCCTGGGCCAGTTTTTCCAGTTGATTCTCTACCCGGGTGATGATGCGAATACGTAGCCTGGGGGCCTGGCTTTGCAGGCGTGGGGCAAGGGCGGGCAGCAGGGTTACGCCAATGTACTCAGACAGGGCCAAAGTGATCTCGCCGTTAAAACTCGCAGGGTCAAATTCTGTCCCTGTAACCAGCTGGTTAATGTCTCCCAGGATGTTTGCCAGGTCTGCTGCCAGCTCTTCTGCCCTGGGTGTCGGCTGCATTCCGTGACTGCTGCGGGTAAATAATGGATCATTAAACACCTGCCGCAGGCGTGACAGGGTTTTACTCATGGCAGGCTGGGTAATAAACAGACGTCCCGCGGCTCGGGAGACGCTACCTTCTTCTATTAATATCTGAAGTGAAATCAATAAGTTAAGATCAATTTTTGCTAATTCTCTGGTGTCCATGTGCACTCATATGAATTGTATTTATGTTATGCATGATAATAATACATTATATCTATATCACAGTGCACTATAAGATGATTGCAACTCGAAACAGAGCCCCAAATGCCGGGGCTGACAGCAACCCGCTGTAGATGGCACTCCATCCAGGTCCAACATGAGTTTTCTGACCCGTCTTTATGGCGGGTTTTTTTATGTCCCAATAATTGTGCTTTGTCCGAGTTAGTTCCAGGCGGCCACTGCGCCCGGGAATTACCCCCTTCGGTCGAAAGGCAAAGATACTCCCTCTTGGGGTAATTCCCGGGCACTGTGGCCGCATGGTTATGTACTTTGCCTCTCAGCCGACAGTTTAGCGTGCGCGAACAATGCCGATGACTTCAGGAATGAGTCATCGGCAGGGTGGGATTTAGCTGGCCCGAAGTTTGGGTGCTACCTTGGGTCTGGCAGCCGTCTTTTTCTTTGAGCTCGCTTTCGCCTTCGCTTTTGCCTTGGGTTTCGCTTTTGCTTTCGCCTTGGCTTTTGGTTTGGCAGCTGCCTTGGCTTTGGTTTTTACCTTGGCCTTAGGCTTAGCCTGGGTTTTTACCTTGGCTTTAGGCTTAGCCTGGGTTTTTGGCTTGGCGGCAGCTTTCGCCTTGACTCCAGCAGATTTCTTTTTAACCACCTTGGCTTTAGCCTTACGTTTGGCCGTAGCTTTTTTAGGCTTGGCCTTCACACCAGAGTCAGCACGACCACGTCGATCAGTTTTAGCAGTCGCCTTGGCGGCCTCAGCTTTGGTGCCTTTGCTCTTGCCAGGGATCAAAGCGCGGGTAGCCGCGTAGAGCTCCTCATAAGACGCAACCAGGCAGTCGTGATAAAACTCAGGATCAGGAATGATATCCCTGTCAGCGAGGATCGAGATGGTCACATTGCCTGAGTAGCTGAATACCAGATGGAAAATTCCCAGTCCTGGCGTAAGAACACCGAGGCCATAGTAATCAACCATGCGTGCACCCGCGCAGTAGAGAGGGAAGTCAGGTCCGGCCACATTGGAGATGCAGGTTGATACATTGACCGGCAAGTGGGTAGAAAGCTCATTGCGTGACCAGAAAGAAGCCAGCGCCTTGGAAATTGCCGGGGAGAAGATGCCCGCCAGTTTCAGGGAGTCCACCATAGGGTTGTTCTCTCCGCTGACCTTGGCTTCGGCAGTTGCGGCGTTTACCGCCTGCAGTCGTTCAACAGGGCTTTTTACATCTGTGTTTAAAGAGGCAAACACCGAACCTACCTGGTTGTTGTCGTCTGTTACCCCTCTACGGGTGCGCATGTTAAGAGGGATGGCCGTGGCCAGGGAACCTTCTTCAGGCGCTTCGCCCTTGGCCTCCAGGTAGCGCTGTAAAGCACCGCCAATGACAGTAAGCGCCACGTCGTTAACAGTGACTTCACCGGCGTTCTTGATGTCCTTGAAGCCAGCCAGGGGGAATTCTGCCGCGTCAAAAACCCGGTGCGGTCCCACGGGCCGATTGAGAATGGTTTTTGGAGCGGTGATGTCGGGAGAAGGGATTTCATTGCGGGCCACGTCAATTGCGTAGCGGCCCAGTTCCAGGCTGTTTTTTACGGTGCCCTGTAACAGTCCCACGGTATTTTTGACGGTGTTGATAGAGGCCTTGGTCAGTAGTTCAGGTACGGAAGGCTCAACGTCCACCAGGCGGGGCTCTGGGTCCCACTCATCTTCTTCCGTGGGATTGGCTACCAGGTCGTGGATCAGGGCCATAAAGGAAGAACCGCCGGCACCGTCGACCAGTGAGTGGTGCATCTTGGTGTAGATGGCAAAGCAGCCTTTTGGCAGGTTGGGGATATTATCCAGACCTTCGATAATGTAGGCCTCCCACAAGGGGCGGGACATATCCAGGGGTCTTGCGTGCAGGCGGGCAACCTGAATGCACAACTGGCGCCAGTCACCGGGCTCAGGCAGGGCGATATGACGCAGGTGGAACTCTACGTCGAAATTGGCGTCTTTAACCCAGTAAGGGCGGTCCAGGCCGCCGGGAACTTCGATAAGGCGGGTACGGAACATGGGCTGAGCGCTGAGACGGCGCTCGAAACTGGAGATTACGTCCTTGAAGCGGACAAAACCGCCTGGTGCGGTAGATGGGTCGTAGATGCCCATACCGCCCACGTGTTGAGGCGTATTGGTTTGTTCCAGGTTGATAAATGCGGCGTCAAGAATTCCCAATTGTTTCATAATTTCTCGCAACCCCTGCGGGGTGTGGTGATGTGTTAAATGTAGTCCATTACGGCTCACTTGCCGTGATTTGAATGCGGCGCCGTTATATCATTCCTGACAGAAAGGCGCCAGTTAGGTGGTTATTTTTTGGACAACGAATCAATTATTTGGCCCGTAAGGCATATGAAGGCCATTCGCGGGACTGCAATGGCCATATTGGTGCTGTGGATGAATGCTGCCAGCGCTGTCACCCCAACGCCCTACGGTGAGAACTTTGCCAAGTACGACAGCCATTGGTCAGATGCAGGGCCTGTGCCACTCGAAACGGGTCTGATGCCGCCGTTGCAAGACTTGGCACCCTACCAACTGCAGGTTGAAACCCTGGAGCAGGAAAACGGCCCCTACGCCAGTATTCTCGCCGAGCCTCTAATAGCGATGGCCCATCATTATCGCCACACCGGCGACCCGGAGCAGGCAGTGCGGCTTTATCAACGGGCGCTGCATGTAGTGCGAGTGAATGACGGGCTTTATAGCGAGCGACAGATCCCATTTCTACGCGGACTGCTCGATACCTACAGAGAGACAGCACAGTGGGAAATCCTGGATCAACGCTATGACTATTTCTTTCGCCTTTACGGCGGTGGCAGGCCTCCCTTCACCGAGCTGCGGCTGCGGGCCGCGCTTGAATACCTGCGCTGGCAGCGAGAAGCTTTTCGCCTGAAAGTGGGTGATGCAGAATCGGATCGCTTGCTGGACATGATTGATTTGAACGCAGAGGTGATAGATGCCGTGAGTGTTGATCTCTCAGTGTCCTACAGCTTTCGTCGTGACCTGGCGCTGAGTCAGCTACGTAATTTTTATTTATTACAGGATGGCTTTGCGCCAAAAATAGAGGACAAGGGGCTGCTGACCACGAGCAAATATATTGGCACGATGCCAGCGGAGGGTTCTATAAGCGAGAACCGTCTGGATGCTATTCAGCGTGCCGCAGTTCCCAGGGCCAGCGAGCCGTTGGAGGCTTTATTATCAACAGCCCGGAGTGAGGGGGTGAAACAACACGCCGCCCTGCAACTGGAACTGGCAGACTGGTTGCACTGGAATGGTAGCAGGCAAAAGGCCCAGGCAGCTTACCAGGTAGTGGTTGAAATACTGCGTAGCGCCGGAGAGCAGGCGCTACTGGAGCAGTGGTTGGGGCAGCCGGTAGAGCTGCCGGATAATGGATCGTTCTATCAGCCTCCAGGCAAAGACCCAAACCAGCCGGGGGTCGTTCTTGAGGCGCGTTACGATGTCTCAGTCCGAGGAAAGCCTTCCAACATCCAGGTTCGCCAGGTCAGTGGGTCGGAGAGCAGGTCTCTTTACAGGTTCAAACGAGATCTGGATAGAACTCGCTTTCGCCCCCGCTGGGCAGGGGGTCAGGCAGAGGCATCAAAACAGGTGGAACGTAGTTACAGGGTATTCGATTGAGTCTGCCCTCAGGCGTTTTCGATTACCATAATGGCACCGCGGGCCTTGATCGGGCTGCGAGTCTGCCATTCCACTACGTCTGCGCAATGCTTGTCAGCGCAGCGCTCAGCCATTTCAAAAAATGTGGAACGCTCCGGGTCAGCGATCAAAATGTGCTTCACCCCGGCCTTAACCGCTCGGTTAACCATGTTAGTAACCGGGTTTACAAGTTCATCCCAGAAACAGATATCAGCGGCGATTAAGATATCGAACTGCGATAGTTTTTTGGTGGTGAGCTTTTCAAATTTGGACACCAGGTGCTCGGTTTTCACGCCGTTGAGCTCAGCCGTTGCTTGCAGGAACGGGAATACATCCGGGTCGGCATCGACGGAGGTAACTCGGGAGCCAAATGTCTTTGCGCACCAGATCCCCGAGACCCCCCAGCCACACCCCACATCGATTACCGACTGGCAATGCTGGGGTGGATTCTTCTTCAGGTAGTCAATTAACAGGCAGCTGGACTTCCATAGTTTGTTGCCGTGGATGGAAGGCTCAACACCTTGTCGTCTGACTCTGCGGATGACTGGGTGCGAGGCTGTGGGCATGCGAACACCGCGAAAGCGATGCTCTGTTTTCGGTTTTGATTTTACGGGTTTGGCTTTGTTCAAAACGATTCCTGGGTCTGAGGTTGAGGATTAATCCAGATGGGCGAAGTCCACGCCCTTTCCTGAATGGTAGGTGAGTAAAAGGCTTCCTGCGCGGGGTCAAGGCAACAGCGACCATACACATCGCCGATAGCGCCATCGTCCTGCAGAACTTCGGTTTTGCGGGCAGCCTGCTCTGCGCAGTTTTCAGCGAAGGGGTTAACGCCAGCTGACTGGCACTGTAATGTGCTCCAGCGACAGGAGGGGTTTTCCAAGACTCGAACGTAATAGAATGCGCGCTGCGTGGCATCGTATTGTGGATCGCGCCAGACAGCGCAGAGATTCGTGTAGCCACTTCCCGTGGGTGCGCAGGTTTCAGGGTCAACGCCCGCGCTATTATTTGTGCTGCCGGCAACATCGAAAGCTTTTTCATGAGTATTGCCTTGCGAATCCAGCCAGCCCTTGATGACTTGCACACGCTGCAGATCCAGCCCCGGGTGCCCTTCAATGCCAGGGTCTTTAGTAGCACTTACCAGGAATACGGGAGACTGTTCAGTGGAAGCCAACTCTCCACCCATGGGTTTTCCACCTGTGTAGGCTTTTTTGATCATCTGCGGATCGGAACACAGCTCTTCGGTGTAATCGCTGCCCGCAAAGAAGCGCACGGTAGGGCGAGTGCCACTGGTGGCGTAAGTTTCCTTTTTACGCATGCCTTCAAAAATTGAGTCGCGAGAGTTTTCTTCGGCCCATACCACGGCCAGGCCGCCCGGGTTATCAAAAAAATGATCCTGGATATTGCGATAGCCTGCGTCGCGTCTTCCCAGGTGCCCCACGTAATTGTCTTCTTCAGCTCCGCCTGGAGTTGCGCTGTGGCTGTCGGTGCTGCCTATAAAGCCCACCTTGAAGGGGTTGGTGCCGCTGTTTCTTTCCAACGCCAGGCCATCCTTGAGCGCGTTGCGCACAAAGTTGCGGCGGCCAAAGTCGTCAATGGAAACGGGTTCGCCGTTGTCTTCCTGCATTTCCCCAAATAGCGTACCCAGCATGGCGAGGTTATCTGAAGGGGCCTGCTCGAAGTCACACAGTTCGTCCTCGGTGGCGACGCCGCGCCCCAGCAAACGATCGAAGCGACATTCGCTAGCGGCCTTGTGTTGCACTAACTCCACCAGGGGTTCAAAGAACAAGCGGTCACGGGACTCTTGCTCATTGCGTGGATCTGGGAACATCAATCCTCGGCTGAGGTTGGAGTTATGGGGAATAGACATTACATCGCAGCCTTGATTGCCGTCTATGCACTGTGTTCTCAAACGCGCCCACAAGCCGGGAAAGTTCCTCGATCCTGTGTCGTAGGTGGAGATTGCAGTGTCGGTGACGCGGTCGTTGCGAAAAATCACATTGCGATGGAGATTAGAAAAGTTTGGCGCATCAGTGTACTCATAGGCGACGAAGGTGGTAAAGCTACAGTCTGCACTGCGGTCATAATGATCTTCTGCGGCTGCCTGAATTCTGCCCCAGGTCTGTTTATGTGCAGCATCGCAGTCCCCCAGGGTGCAGGCGAAAGACTCCGCTTTTTTATCCGAATCATCTACAACACCAATCTGAGCCCAATAACTGGCTGCTAAAAGTTGGATATAGAAAAATTCGCTGCGAGTGGCAATACAGGCGGGAAACCAGTACGCCAGCCTGGAGGAGTCCTGGGTGCACAGATTGATGGGACCGAGAAATTCTGAGGGATCGCTTACCCCGGTGACAGCCATGGCCCCCGGGATCGGCGCCCTGAGGGTCCGGTTTGAACGGTCATCGG
>ERZ1046740.1947-NODE-1947-length-13828-cov-4.736223_pt1 | contig 13828 bp, 8 predicted proteins | sample MGYA00383093_ERZ1046740 | MGnify/ENA primary metagenome ERZ1046740 (study PRJEB29581, sample SAMEA5548363) | metagenome | biome: marine; feature: coastal; material: water | depth 25 m | study: Short-term variability in the microbial, nano- and picoplankton...
TTGAGGTGTTCCTGCTGTTCCGCCCCAGCCGTAACCTGACCATCCACCAACATACTCCCAGTTCATTGCGTAGGCTGAAAGAGGAGTAGCTAATGCGGTACCATCTACATTTTTACCAGCCTGAGCAGAATCCTGTGCAGCGCCCGTGCTTGGAGGCAACGGGATTTCGATGCTATGCCAGTTACCATCACGAAGGTCGTCTGGAATAAACCACTTGAGACGCCCTTCACGGTTGTCAGTAACTTCTGTACCGAGCACTTTATCAAATAGCGTAATAGCCAAACAGTCGAACGTGGTCGTGCCACATCCTGTTTGACCCGCCATCGAAGGATCAACTAACAGCTTCAGAAAAAGTGATGCACCGCCATCTGCGACAGTAGCGCCAACCATGGAGCTCATGTCTGCACCCACCTCAGAATCCCAACGAAATCCTGGGGCGGCCCAACCGCCATGCTGAAAACGAGCAACCGTGTTATTGGGATCCATTGGATCCGTTACGGCTGTGCCATCAAATGAGGGAAGCAATACGTTTGTGCCCTCAACAAAAATAATAAACTCTTCGCCCAGGTCTGGCGCTTGCGCATTCGCCGTATGGAAAAACGGCAAAAGCAAAACAAAAGCGGTTAAGGCAAAAAGCATACGACCAAAAGTGGTAACGCGTGCGATCATGTGGACCTCCAATAAAGGTGATATAGTCAAGCCTCGTCAAAATTGGCATTCAACAAGGTGAGAAAACGGGGTTGAAACCTTTTGAATATCAACTAACTAGAATTAGGAAGCCGATTTGTGAAAAGGTTTTCATGAAACTCAAATAAGGTATGCCTTTACGGGCTTCTGATCAAGGGCAAAAGTCTCCTTTAGGACAATAGCTTGGTGCAAATGACCAACACGAATCACAAATTCTCCCTTTTCAACAACCAGTTTGTGGTTTACATCCACAAATCCAAAAGCCTCAATCGGTAATTGAAATGAAACGGACTGTGCCTCATTGGGCATTAACTCTATGGACTGAAACCCCTTAAGCCGCTTAACAACAGGTGTGATGCTCGCAAAAGTGTCTGAAATGAAGAGCAGCACATTTTCCCGAACAGAAAAAGTGGACTGATTGTGAATTCGAACGGAAACTTCCCAATATCCGTCCTGCTCCACAGCGAGCAAGTCAGTATATCGGATATCTGCATAGCTTTCTCCGTGTCCAAATTGCCACTGGGGGTTAAATCCATCCATGGTGTATTCTCTTCCGAGGCCATAGTCATCTCCTACCCTGTCCGACCACTTGTGGTCATAAGTATGGAATATTGCAGGGTGCCTTGGATATGTAAATGGTAACCTGCCACTCGGAGAAATGGATCCAGACACAATATCGGCGAGGGCTGCGCCTGCCTTGGGTCCTGGTTGACCGGCCCAGATAATAGCCGCACAGTTCGACTCAAACGCCGAAACAAGTAGTGGACGACCGGTAAACAATACCAGAACGACTGGAACTCCTGATTCCAGATGGCTCACTAACTCAGAGACCTGAGAAGCGTCCCAATTCAACGCATCGATGTCTCCCGGCTTTTCAACGGAAGGAGGCTCACCAAGACAGTAAAGGATGTAATCTGCCTTGCTCGCCGTCTCTACACAAGTAAATCGACGATTCATCACACTACGAACTGTTTGCAGTTGATCCGGATACACTGATTCGTCGTTTCCTTGCCATGTATATGTCCATGAACCATGGATCTGTGCAAGAGAATCTGCTGCGCCTCCTGCGATAAACATCCGAGATGCAGACTGAATGGGAAGTGTGCTGGCCCTGTTTTCCAGTAACACCATCGATTGCTGCGCGGCCTCAAGAGACAAGTTGGCACCAGATTTGGACAACGCACCATTTTGCGGAGCGATCGGTTTCTTCTGCTGCTGAAATAATCCCAATCGAGTTTTCATCTCGAGTATGCGGGTCACTGAAGCATCTAATCTTGATTCGGATATGCGTCCCTCGTGAACCAATTCGACAAGGTACCCAGCAAAATCTGCTGAAAACGGAACCATACTCATATCAATTCCGGCCTGAATAGCCAGATAGGTTGCTTCTTTTTCGGAATCTGCAACCCGGTGAATAGTATGTAGCTTGCCAACATCCTCCCAATCGGTGACAATGACTCCCTCAAACCCAAGTTCAACTCGTAACAACTGGGTAAGTAATACTGGATCAGCATGTACGGGTACCCCATTTACTTCGCCCGAGTTAACCATAACAGACATTACACCTGCTTGGACAGCAGCTCGGAATGGCGGCAAATAGAGCTCCCTCAACTCACGATCGGGAATCCAGGCCTGCGTGCGATCCCGCCCCGTGAAGCCTTGCCCGTAACCAATAAAATGTTTGGCACAAGCCGATACCGAGGACGGACCATCCTGTAATCCGTGAATGGACTGCCTTCCCAGTTCTGATGCCAGAAACGAATCCTCCCCAAAGGTCTCTGAAAACCTAGACCACATCGGGTGTCGGCCCAGATCCAAGACGGGACTAAAATTCCAAGGAATACTACACTCTTCTAATTCTAAAGCGGTGTGGGCGCCTAAATCACGGACGAGCGCTCGATTCCAAGTAGCCCCCAAATTAATGTTTTGCGGAAATAGGGTCCCATCCGTCGTATAGTTTGCGCCGTGCACTGCATCAATGCCATATAGCATCGGGATATCCAATCTAGAATTGGATAACGCCTGCTCCTGCAAAGTTGAGATACAATTCCGCCACTCTTCCTTGGACATGCTTTGAGCAAACACATTGAGAACAGACCCAATATGTTTTTCGCCGAATGCTTCTTTCATTCGGGTCGTATCCAAAACAAGCTGGCCATCATTTGTTTGGGGCGAAGAAGACAGGGCTTCCAGCGTAAGCTGAGTCATTTGACCTGCTTTTTCCTCCAGCGTCATTTCAGAAACCAACGCCTGAATCCACTCAGATTTTTCTGAGGATAACTTCATTCGCACATCCTTACACGAAAAGGCCAACAACGACCAGCGTTATGGCAATTAAAATTATAGACTGAATCCGGTAATTAGCCCACCAAACGACTCCTTTCAAACGCTCCGTATCCTCCCTAAACATGGATGCCGTCCACACCAACTCCCTTGTCGACTCAGGAGGGGCAGGAGTGAGCAATGAGCCGATCACAATAGTGACCAACGAGAGAACGAACAGAATCGGTGCGATGTACAGAAAATGAAGTTCTAACGGGGCAAAAAGCAGAACTATTGCCGTTAAAAACCCAAAAACTAAACCGGAAAAAGCGCCTGTCCCATTCGCTCTAGGCCAAAACACCCCAAGCACAAAACAGGCAACAATAGGTGGTGTTATATAAGCCAAGACACCTTGAAGATACTGCCAGAGAGAAGGGAATTTGGAGATCTGGGGTGCCCACAAGGCACCGATAATCATCACAATACCCGTTGCAACTCGGCCCACTTTGACCAGGTTTTTTGAACTCATTTTGGGTTTAAGTTTCTTAACCCAGTCCATCGTCACCAAGGTGGAAACAGCATTGAGCGTGGAATCCAAACTGGACATGATTGCCGCTATCAGCGCGATCAGAATAAGTCCCCTAATCCCGACCGGTAACAGATCGAAAATCATCGTTGGAAACACCAAGTCTCCCTTGGGAAGGTTAGGATAGAGCACCCGAGCAAAAACCCCCGGAAAGACCATTATGAACAGAATAGGCACTTTCAGAAGGCCAGCGAACAATGCTCCCCACCTTCCCTCGTCCAAGTTCTTGGCAGCGAGAGTCCGCTGAACCATATACTGATTGCTACACCAAAAATAGATTCCTAACAACGGAAGCCCGACTATGAGCCCCAACCAAGGAAGAGCGGGATCATCCAATGGTTGAATCAAGCTCAATTCGCGATCCGTGGTTACTGCTAGGACAGCATCCCAGGACCCCACCTTTTGAAAAGCGATAAACGCGATCATGGTGGACCCTATTAACAAGAGTACCGCTTGAATGGCGTCCGTATACACAACCGCCTTCAGTCCACCAGCGATGGTATAGACTCCGGCAATAAAAGCCAACACCGTCGTAATCTGCCACATCGGCACCTCCGGAAGCACGAGGTTTATGACCAATGCGCCAGCATAAAGAGCCCCTGCAGTCTCCAAGAGGATATTGCCGATGACGGTAATGCCCGACATGTAGTAGCGCGATCGTTGATCGAACCTCTTTTCCAGGAATTCCGGAAGCGTATAAATCTTCGTTTTAAGGTAAAACGGAAGGAAAAATACGATAAAAAAGACGAGGACAATTACGGCAAACCACTCGTAATTATATACTGCGATACCAGTAGTGTACGCATCGCCAGCCAATCCAATTAACGTACTGGACGACACATTGGAGGCAAATAGGGACAACCCAATTAATGGCCAAGTAAGACTTCGGCCTGCAAGAAAGTAGTCCTCTTCCGAGGCTGTTTTTCTGGATACCCAAAAACCAATTCCTACAATGCCAATCAGGTACACCCCAATGACAATGATATCTAGCGTATCTAGTTCAAATGATGTCATGGATACATGAAATAAAGTGCCAAATGATGAGCATCAAAAATGGATTACGACGTCTGTCGAAGATTTAAAGCCACCGGCAACGTTCTTAATGTCGAGTCAAGTCTGTCATTCCTTAGACGTTCCGTCAACAAACGGATCGCCGCAGATCCCAACTCCCGAACAGGAACGTGAACAGAAGATAACGGTGGGCTTGCATAGCGCGCACTGGGAACGTCATCGAACCCGGTTACGGCCATTTCCTCTGGAATGGCTACGCCTTGCTCCCTAAGCGCACTCAACACACCAATGGCTGAATCATCATTAGAGGCCATGATCGCTGTTGGCCTCTGTTCCAAAGCTAGCAGTGTTTTGGTGCGTTCAAAACCTGTTTTTTGATCGTACTCACCATTCAGAATCAACTCTTCGTCTTCAGCAATGCCTACGTCTTGAAGGGCTTTTCGATATCCACGTAGTCGCTCTTGCGCATCATACGCGTCTTTAGGACCAGTAATAAATCCAATACGACGATGCCCCTTAGATACCAGATGGGTGGTCATGGCATACATGCCACCATAGTTATCAAAGGTGATTCCTTCGGGATTCTCCTCAACAAAACGAGTATTGACAAACACGAACGGAATGCCGGCCGGAGCTAAATCTCTCACTTCAGCCGTACTCATCTGTGGTGCCATTACTAAAAGCCCATCCACTCTTTTGTACATCCCTCTCATCGCCTTTTTCAAATCATCCGAAGAGTGATGAGAGGTCGAAATCAGTAGAAAGTAGTCTTCTTCCTGTGCAGCTTCATCCACACCATTCAGGAATTCGGAGAAAAACTCACCACTAACGAAGGGCAAAATGATTCCAATGCCGCCCGTTTCACGAGTCAGTAGACTTCTTGCTGCGGGGTTAGGTGTATATCCCAATTCGGCAACAGCTCGCTCCACGCGAACACGCTTCTCGGAATGAACCGGACAGGTATCGTTTAATACACGAGAAACAGTTGAAATAGAGACATCGGCTTGTTTCGCGACATCTCGAATAGTTACACCCATTACAAAATCGTATCTTTCCTTACGGCATGAAAACTATGAAAACCTTTTCACGAAGCTACTAAGCTTGTTGATACTGCGCAAGTATGATTTCGCAACCAAGGCGAATTCTTTTCTACACCTTAGCTGGCTGTATTCCGATTATCCTAATCGTCGCAGCTGAAGTACTTTTCCGATTGTTAGGAGTCGGCGAAAGCACCCGTACCCCATTTATAAAGCTCCAAGAAAATGCGGACTATGCCGTGTTTAATCCAGCTTATGCTGAACGGTATTTCCAAGGGTTTACTCCTTCTGTCGCTTACAATCCGTTCTCTGCTCAAAAGCCCGAAAATAGCTATCGCATTGTCGTTTTAGGCGGCTCATCAACCGCAGGATTCCCCTATCATTTCTATTACGGGTTTCCAGAATCTGTGGGAAGACGAGCGCAGGCCTACATGACAGAACGCCGAATTGAGGTCATAAACCTAGGAATGACGGCCGTCAACAGTTACACGTTGTGGGATCTCAAGAAACGGGTTCGCGATATTCAACCAGACGTTGTGCTTATCTACGCCGGGCATAACGAGTATTATGGTGCGTACGGAGCCGGTAGCAATATTGGCCTTTCCACCCAGTCCATTTTTCTGAAACGACTTCTACTCAAGCTGAAACGAACGGCCATCTTCACTAGTCTAGAACAGCTTATTCAACCTCTGCCTGAATTTTTACCGGGAGAATCGTACGGTGAACAGACATTGATGGCCCGAGTGGTTAGAGAGGCCGTAATACAAGAAGGAGACGATGTCTTTCTTGCGGGTATCAAACAATTTGAGACTAATATGAGGGATGTCGTGACTGAGTTTTCAGATGCGGGTATCCCAGTTATTATAGGAACACTGACTTCGAATACTCAGGATCAAGCGCCTTTGGGAAAGCTGGATGAGGCGCAAACCCTATTTGAAACTGCACAGTCTATAAGCTGTGAGGATCGTGGATGTTCACGCGAATCGTTTATCCGCGCCAAAGATCTAGACGAGATCCGATTCCGGGCGCCGAGCGAAATAAACAGCATTATTCGATCCATGACTACCGACGGCGAGGCCATACTCGTTGACGTGGAGCAATTGTTCGAAAACGAGAGTTTGACCGGTGTACCGGGCAGTGATTTATTCATCGACCACCTGCACCCCAATCAAAAAGGGCTTGAACTCATGGGGGCGGCGTTTGCGTCGGCGATTCTAGAATATGAGAACATAAAAGCAGAACCAACGGCATGGCCTACTGAAATGAAATTGGATCCCCTTGCAGCATCGCATGCGAATTTACTCGTGGAGCGCCTGCTCATGGACTATCCATTTATTCAGGGGCGAAGCCCAGATGTGACAGCCCGATTGAGCGATAGCCTGGTAGCTAAATTCAAATCTGGTAAACAAACCGATTCACTATCGGCAACGATTGTCACTTCTCCCCTTACCGTTTCAGAGGCCTTATTTGAGGCCATCCAATCCAGCGAAATAACTCCTCAGGAACGAGCGCAAATGTATGAGGCCCTTTTCTATTGGCGGCCTTTGGCTATCGACTACATGAAACAGACGGTAGCTCAACAGGTGACCGAGCCTTTGCTCGATTCCTTAACGACTCGACTCGCGGTTTACGGAGCAAATAAAACAAACGATGTGTACTTCTGGAACGTGCTGGGGGCTGTTTTCTTACGGCAAAATCATTTTCAGGAAGCCGATCGCTCGCTTGCCAAGGCAGAAGCGATTGATAGCACATCGACGGCCATGCTTTTCAATCGAGCCAAGTATTATCTAACTGTCGGAGACACGCTTACTGCTCAATCCTATTTTAGTCGATATCAAGAAAAATCGACTCAAAATTGATTCAAACGTGTTATTCGAGCATGCTTCCTAGAGCGGAAGCGAGACGATAAATCACCGGATTATCAGGTTGCTGACCTCTGGCCCGGTTGAAATAGAGGGCCGCCTCTTCCAAATTCCCAACCTCCAGATAAAAGACCGTCATATTTACTAAAGTCGGAAAGTGATTCGGCTCGCTTTCAAGAATGTCCAAAAATACGTTCTGGGCCCGGTCTCGCTGCCCCAACTGAACCATCATCAAAGCCACATTGGACAACAGCTCAGTATTTCCAGGCCTCATGCTAACTGCAGATTGATACTGCTTCAATGCCTGGTCCCATCTGCCAATGGCCCGGTTAGCCTCTGCCAACTGTACCCGTTGTGAAAAACGCTGCGGATATTCGCGAACGTCAGTTTCCAGCAGTTCAACGGGTTTCATTATTTTGCGTACCTCATCAGAGCGCACATACATCTGATTTGCAGCCTCAACATTTCCCATCCTCTGAAATGAACGTCCCATTTCAAACAAAGCGGTATAATTAAACGGATCCTGCTCAGACATACGCTGCATCAATACCAGCGCTGAATCTGGCGTACCGATCTGATTTTCAAGCCGTGCAACAAGAAGCCAAGTTGTTGTTTTGGACGCATCTAGTTGGTAGGAACGACGTCCATAGCTCAATGCATTCGATAAATCCCCAGCTTGTTCCGTATACATGGCGCGGCTTAGCCAAGCGGGTGCATAGGTATCTTTAATGGCTAAACTTGATTCAATAGCGACCAATGCACTATCCAGGACTCCCAATTCTGCATACACACCCGCCACAGCATGCCATGACCTTGGATCGCTTTCCAATTGCGACTCCTGTAAAAACCGAGATAAAGCCGCCCTGTATTCTTTTCTCAGGTACGAGATGTTAGCCAGGTTATGAAATACCCCCGGATAGGCCGGATGCTGGTTTGCCACGATCACAAAACTGGATTCAGCCGCGCTAAACCTTCCGAGTTCAAAAAGGACTCTGCCTTTTAAGAAATGCCCATCCACCGAGCTAGGATCCACGGCTAAAACACCTTCGGCCTTCGAAAGAGCCTGATTCAAATTCCCCTGAGACAACGCTCGATTAGCACCCTGAATCCCAGACGCAATTTCCGGGGAAATAGAAGGTAACTGCTCCTTTCTCGAACCGCAGGCACTCGTTGCCATCACTCCAATCATGCACACAACTAGGAAAAGAGGTGTTGTAAACTGATTCAATCTGAACATGAAGTCGTTTAGAGAATTTCAAGAATGGGTCATCTTGGGAATACCGGAGGCCCTATTTTAGGAATCTCTGCTATGGCAACCAACATCAGGACTCATGCAAACTCGCTCAATCTATTTGTGGTCCTTTTCGTTTTTCATCTTGTGCTCGGGCTGTGGCTCGGAATCGATGAGTCCGACAAAAGCACCTTCCCTATCATTCGCATTTGAAGAAATTCAGCTGCCCGACTCATTCCGTCACCATAACGGTGCGCAAGGACAAAAGTGGTTCCCTGAAACCATGAGCGGCGGGGGTGCATTTCTAGATATCGATTCCGATGGTGACCTAGATGTACTCATTCCTGGAGGCGCAAATCTGAAAGCAAACGTTTCCCGTATGGAAGGTGACGTATTAGCGCTCCTGAATGACGGCAGCGGTACATTTTCGGAAGCTCTCATTCCGGGTTTGGACCATCTTCCTGGGTACGCAATGGGCCTCTATCCCGCAGACCTTGACCGAGACGGGGATATTGACCTCGTGTATACGAGTCTTGGACCTAACCTGATCTTAGAGAACACAAATGGGACCTTTGTCGCCACGCCGCTTGCCAACGCTAACACCGATTGGAGCACCGCAGCTCTAATCTTTGACGCTGACGGTGATGGTTGGTTGGATATACTGATTGGTAACTATGTAGACTGGAGCGCTGAAAAGGATCTTTTCTGTTCAACTGATGGCTCCACCAAAGGGTATTGCACCCCTGAACTTTATGAAGGCGTAACAGCATCATTTTTTAGAAATAGGGGGGATGGATCCTTTTACGAAGATACCAGCGGGACAGGATTTGAGGCCATAGAGGGTAAAACCTTGGGACTGGCCATGGCCGATGTAAATGCAGACGGACTTCCAGATGTGCTCGTGGCAAATGATACAGATCCAGACCAGATGCTGATTAATCAGGGCGAAGGCTCGTTTGTAGATGAGGGTATTGTAAGCGGGCTCGCGTTTGACGAAAGAGGAAGGGCCCGCGCGGGTATGGGTATTGATTCGGGCATCACCGATGATTCGGATAAAGAAACTGTATTTGTCGGTAACTTCTCGGATGAAATGATCGGGGTCTACCGCCAATTTGGACCCAGTAGTTTTATCGATCGAGCAGCCGGCTCTGCCATTGGACAACCGAGCACACTCACCTTGACGTTTGGACTGATGACCTCTGACTTAAATTTGGATGGCTATGTTGATGTCATTACGGCCAATGGACACGTAGAGCAAACCATCGAGTCTATCAGGGACAATGTCAGCTATAAACAGACGCCTCATCTGTTTGCCAGCGATGGAAAGGGTTCGTTTGAAGATGTAGCCCCATCCATTTCAGCATTTGGTACCTATGCCGGTCGAGCCCTAGCCATTGGTGACATTGATGGAGATGCAGACCCGGATATTCTTCTAGTTGAAAACAATGGCCCCGCACATATCTGGAAAAACCAATCCACTGGAAATGCGCTGAAAATCATCCTTGAAAGCAGCATTGGGCCTGCTCATGGAATAGGGGCAAGAATCGAGGTTTGGAGCAACCAAAGAATGCAGAGTCGTTTGGTCAAATCCGGTTCCAGCTACTTGAGCGGATCGGAAACCGCCGCATTTTTTGGGCTCTCGGATGCTTCTTTAGTAGATTCCGTTCTTATTCACTGGCCATCGGGACATATACAACGAAGGACCAATGTGTCCCCCGGAAACCTCCTTATTCGAGAGACTGAGTAAGTCCTCAATGAACGTGGATCCTGTTTGCTTCATTGTTGTCGGCAGAATGAACGGCTCGGTAGGCCCTAGCACGCGCTGACGCACTTTCGTCCGCCTTAAATCGCTCATACCTGGTCCGATATGAATCAGATGTTTCTGTTTCCCCAATCGATTGGTAGAGGAGCATCAAATTGTAGTTAGCGGTGAGGTCTTCAGCATCAATCCTCAGGACCTTGAGCAAGACCTGGATCGCCTCCGATATTTGTTCATCCAGGTATAGAGATCGTCCTAGGTCATTCAACACAACGCGGTCCTTCGGGTGACTCAAAAGGACCTGTTTGAAAGCGGAAATGGCTTCTTCGTAGTTGCCCGTCAACTTGAAAATCAATCCGCGAAAATACGTGGTCTTGTAATACCCCGACCGTGCCGTATCCGCGGCCTTAAGAGCGTTCAACGCACTATCATAATCACCCGTTACGATGTGGACTCGGGCTACATTTACCCACCCATCTACGTACTCGGGTGCCAACTCGGTAACCCGCGAAAAAGCTTCTGTTGCCAAGGACAAATCACCCTCTCGAAGCAATGCGATTCCGTAATCGTTCCAACTCAAGTAGGTTGCTACCTCCTCTTTCTTCTCGCCCTTATCCTCATCGAGTGGTCCCAACCCGAGTACCAACGAATCTTTAGCCATCTCGACAATAGGCAACTTTGGCAGCGTTAATGCTAAGGCTGAAACAGTAGAATCCACACCACCAAAGGACCAGTCTCGTGTATCTGCAGAGAAATGTCCGTCAAAGGGCTCGTCAAAGGTCCCACCAAACGCGAAGTCAGTGTACTCTTTTGAAAACTTGCGATAGTTCAGTTTAGCAGAGACTGAAATGGGTGATACGGCGTCTGGGGGCACATTTAATACGTAATGCGCTACGTCCGCTGCACCCGGTGGAATCAGGTTTACATAGACCGTGCTCCGAGTCGCAAATGCATTTCGCTTATCGATTCGTCGGGAAGCACCGTCAACCAGAACGGAACGATAAAAATGTGCCGTTGAATCCACAACATCCTGGTAAACCCGTCCGCTTTCAATCAGTACCCTTCCAGTGGCATCTGTTGCTTGTACTTCTAACCAAGCCTCCTGAGCATCCGTGGTACCCGTCGGGAAAAAGTGACCCACATTCTTGGACCGGACCACCACATCTAACATGTAGCTCGAGCCAGGACGAAAAACCGACTCACCTGAACGGAGATCGCCCGTTATGTCTCGCGGTTCGGAAACCGAACCACGAGATAAAGCCAAGCCTTCCTCCTCTCCTATAGCGAAAGAAGTACTAGCCTGTAACTCTCTTTGCAGCAAGGCTCTAGAGGGTGATAATAGATCATCCTGAATCGGGGATATGGCAAAAATATCAACAGAAAGATGGCCTTGCTTAAGAAAGTTTACAGTATTGGCCAATTGATCTTCATTTCCGTGAGCGACAGAAATAGCGGTATTGGCAGCCGTAAATCGATGGTCTCTCATACCGGTCGAACTGGAACCGGGATCATCTGAGGGCACGATAGACATATGACAATCCGTGCATTGCACCGGTGTTTCAGGCTGATAAAAGGAACGCGCACCCATACCCGATACGCCGCTAGCTTGCCAATTATCGTACGTATTAAAACCGCGAAGCCAACGATAATCATTTACGGCTTTATCCAGGTGAACCTTATGACAGGTCGAACAATATGCCGCTTGATCCTCGACCATAAACGGCTCCATAAATGCAGCTCGGTGGGGTCCTGGATCTAGTTTCATCACCTGATCGTGCATGAACTGTACGACTGGACTCTTATGAGTTGCGAGCGCATGCAGGGCGGGCACTTCCAGCGTATAGGCGCCATTTCCACCCGTATTTCTAATTTCCTTGATCGCATGACAAGAAACACAGGTTACCCCTGCATGCGCTTCAGGCGTATCCAAAAACTCTACGACTGGCTGTTCCATTTGCCCCGAGAACAACAAAGCTGGATCATGGCACCCGGCGCACCATTTGGCGGCTTGCGTACCTCCTACTTCCTGTAGATACTCAATCGATTTCCTGTACCATTGGTTGTTAAAGGACGACAAATGGTGCGCCGAAACGGACCATTGTGCAACAGCATCAACATGGCAACCAGAGCGCCCACATCCATCAGACTCCAAAAAAAAGGACGCCGGAATCAAGTCTTGATTGGGTGTGCTGGCTGGGCTTGGGAAAAAAGGGCTTTCTTCCCCTTGCGCCGTGTTGTCAGCAAAAGTGAGAGGAAATGGAGCCTCATTTTCAATGAGATCGAATGAGTTGCTGTACCAGTAGCTCATTCCGACAAGCATAAAAAACAGCAGCGGACCCCAATTTGCCCGGACCAACCTGTTCTCTTTGGCCTCTATCTGATTCTGAATTATTCCATGGAGAACAACGAGAACGGAAGAAGTGATATGAAGGGTTAGAATCCATTCAAACGGCCGCGATACCCCGAATACAAAGATTGAAAGTCCACTGAGGGCAGCGACGGCTAAAACAAGGCTCTCGAAACCTGTTTTCCAAGACCTTTTTGCCGTTAAGAGGAACTGGACACGTCGCATCCAGAAAAACGTCAGAAGAAGACCTGAAGCGGCATGAATAAATATCTGGGATACATACCAGAAAGAAGACGATTCTCGCCCAAATAATAAGCCAGCACTAATCAGTGCCAACACAAATGCGCTTCGCTGGGCCGATGTGGATTTTGTAGCTATCAAACTAGATTATTGCCCACTTTCAGATTCAAATACCCGGACATAGTCCACTTCCATGCGTTGAGGAAATGTCGTGGTCGCATCCGGACTGCCAGGCCAATTTCCTCCAACGGCGACATTCAATAAAATGTGGAATCGTTTGTCAAAGGGCGATGGATAGTCATGACCCGGAGTATACCAGTTAGATACTCTGGCAAATTGAACATCATCGATGTACCAATTAAACTCGGTCTCCGTCCATTCTACAGTATACACATGAAAATCATTGTGCAGAGAGCCCGTTGAAAGACGGAGTGATCCTCCATCCTGGGACTTATCTGTCCACGTATTTCCAAAATGAAGCGTACCGTGCAGAAGATCTGGCTCTGAGCCGATCACCTCCATAATATCAATTTCACCACTTTTGGGCCATCCACCATACTCCCAATCAGTCGGAAGCATCCAAATTGCCGGCCATAATCCCTGACCCGTTGGCAACTTAGCTCGGACTTCAAATCGTCCATACTTCCAGTCTCCCCTTCCCTTCGTCCTAAGTCTCGCTGAAGTGTAATCTCGTGTTCCTTCGACGTCTGAATAGGTCTCCTCATGAGATTCAATAATCAGAACTCCGTCTTCAATACGCGAGTTTTTGGAACGCTGGGTGTAGTATTGTAATTCATTATTTCCCC
>ERZ1046740.1954-NODE-1954-length-13803-cov-5.099360_pt1 | contig 13803 bp, 14 predicted proteins | sample MGYA00383093_ERZ1046740 | MGnify/ENA primary metagenome ERZ1046740 (study PRJEB29581, sample SAMEA5548363) | metagenome | biome: marine; feature: coastal; material: water | depth 25 m | study: Short-term variability in the microbial, nano- and picoplankton...
AGCAGGATCGGGCCGAGGACAAAGGACGGTAGGCAGATGCCGAGCATCGCAAAAGTCATCAGTGCGGATTCGCTCGGGCGGTTGTGACGTAGGGCGGCGGCGATGCCGATTGGTATGCCGATGGCGAGTGCGACGAGAAGTGCCAGGCCGCCGAGTTCGAGCGACACGGGGAAGCTTTGTGCGATGATTTCGTGCACGTCCCAGCCCGCATATTTGTAGGAGGGCCCGAAGTCACCTTTGAGCAAGTTCCCCATGAAGCGGAAGTATTGTTGGTGTAGCGCCAGGTTCAGTCCGTAGTGCGCTTCGATCTGCTCCTGCACTTCGGGGGCAACCGGTTTCTCTGTGTCGAATGGTCCGCCCGGCGCCCAGTAGAGGAGCAGAAACGTCAACGTGGCAATCACCCACAGGGTGGGGATGGCTTGGAGTAAACGTCTGGCAATATGGGTGAACATTTGTCGGAAAAATCTGAAAATCTGAAAATCTGAAATTCAAACAAAGCGGAGTCAGCTACTGTGACAGGTGGATGCTTTGATACGGGTGGTAGTCGAGGACGTTGGGGTGCCAGCCTTGGACGGATTCGTTGATCAGTAGGCTGCGCACGTAGAAGTAAATGGGGATGAAGGGCATTTCATCGAGAAGAATGGCCTCGGCTTGTTGGAAGCGTTCGAAGCGTGCGGCGGGGGTTTGCTCGGTGGCGGCTTGTGCGACCAGTGCGTCGTATTCGGGCTGGCGCCAGCCGGAGTGATTGTTGCCGCTGTCGCCGGTTGCCAGTTCGAGGAAGGTGTTGGCATCGTCGTAGTCGCCGATCCAGGCGGCGCGCACGATGTCGAAGTCCTTCGCCTTGCGGCTGGCGAGATATACTTTCCACTCTTGATTGTAGAGTGTGATCTCGATCCCGAGCTCGCGCTTCCACATTTGCTGGATGGCGAGCGCGAGGGAGCGGTGCGACTCGCTGGTGTTGTAGAGTAATTCGAATTTTGGGAAGCCTTCGCCCTGGGGGAAGCCCGCTTCGGCGAGCAGTTCGCGGGCGCGTTCCGGATCGTAGTGGAAGCGGGCCGTCGCGGAGTAGCCGCCGGTGTCGGGCGGCGTAAAGTGGTAGGCGGGCTTTTGGCCGGCGCGCAGAATGTGCTCGGTCAACGCTTCGCGGTTGATGGCGTAGGCCAGCGCTTTGCGCACCCGGGGATCGGCGAGTGGGCCGTGCCCGGTGTTGACCGCATAGTAGTAAGTGCCGAGATACGTATCGAAGCGGATATTATCGGAACGGTTGCTTTGATACCACTCGATCCGGTGTGTGGGGACCGTACTGCTCAGGTGAATGTGCCCGGAACGGAACGCGCGCTCTTCGGCGTCGCCTTCAATTGGGAGAAAGTGAATGCCGTTGAGGCGGACGTTCTGCGTGTCGCGGTAGTGCGGGTTTTTTTCGACTTCGATTTCGGAGTTGAGGCGCCACGACTTGAGGGCGAAGGGGCCGTTGCCGACGAAGTGTTCCGGTTTCGTCCAGTCGGAGATGCGGTCGGTCATGCTGCCGTATTTGAGCACGGTGGGCGGGTGCACGGGCCACCAGGTGAAGTGGGTGAGTAGGCCCAGAAAGTAAGGCGTCGGGCTGTTGAGCTCAATGATCAGTGTGTTCGGATCGCTGGCGCTGGCACCGACTGCGGAGAAGTCTTTCAACTCGCCGCAGTTGAAGGCTTTGGCGCCACGCATGCAGTGCAGCATATAGGCGTAGGGCGCGCCTAATGCGGGGCTGAGGATGCGCTCGAAGGCAAAGAGAAAGTCGTGCGCGGTCACGGGATCGCCATTCGACCAGCAGGCGTCGGGATCGAGGTGGAAGGTGTAGCGCAGACCATCCTCGGAGAGTGCCCAAGTGCGGGCCACGCCGGGCTCGATGGCGAGTGTCTGAGGATTTCGAGTGACGAGGCCTTCCAGCAGGGAGAGCAGTATATAGTGCTCGGTGACTCCGGTGACGATATGCGGATCAAGTGCTTCGGGTTCGGTGCCGATTCCTATGTAGAGTTCTTGGGCGCTGTTCCCGCGCTCGACATTGCTCTGCTGCTTCGCGCAGCTGGCCGAGATGCAGAGCGATAGGCAGAGAAATAGACCTGCGCACATCCGCTGAGTTATTGAGGGAACCATGATGGCTCTCTCGATACGTCTCCATCTCGTTTCGTGCAAGGCGAAACGCCGTTCGTATGGGTCCTCCTTGCCGCTCAGCAGAGTGGTTGGCCGATGGGACTTGTCTGGTTTTTTAGTGCAAGGCTTTGCCGCCGGTGGCACGTATGACTGCTTCCTCTGCTTTTTCCCGTTGATGCTTTTCTTCGAGGGTTTCGGGGGAATCGCTTGTCTCCAGAGTGAATCCCAGCTTCACGCCCACTTGCCAGTGGTCGACTTTGGCATCCACCACATGGCCGCGAATTTCGTCCACTTCCACCCATCGGATGTTCCGGATGCTTTCGCCCGCGGTATGTAGGGCGTTTTGAACTGCTTTCTCGATCGAGTCGGGGGATGTGCCCACCAGTTCGACCTTTTTGTAGATGTGATCCGTCATCGTGGTACCTTTCATGTTTGGTTGTATGTGAATGTTTCGAGGCCGTGAGGGACACGGCGGTAATGCGCGTTGCATTGACTCACATCTTAATCCGATTTTCGAAATACTCAAGGGCACGGGTGCAGACCTGTCAGGCGGTGCCGGATTGGTCTAGAGCAACGGCACGAGCAGGTGGACGAGGTTTTCGGTGAATTTCGCGGGCATCTGTTTTTTATCGGCGACTGCTTGGTGATAAGGAATGCTGTGGTCGATGATGTCTTGCGCCCATTGAGTGAGTTCTTTGATGTCCGGCGGGCTGTAGTGCAGGAGCGCGATTTCGAAATTCACGAAGAGGGAACGCATGTCGATATTGGCGGAACCCACGAGTGCGACTTTGTCATCCGCGAGGATCACTTTTCCATGCATCATGCGTGGCGTGTAGAAGAGGATTTCGACGCCGGCATCGTGAAGTTGGCGAAGATAGTGGTAACGCGCGATGTCGGCGACCGGATGATTGGAGCGTAGCGGCAGGACGAGGCGGATGTTGCGGCCGGTGTGCGCTTTGACGATCAGTGAGTGGAAGGTTACCTCGTCGGGAATGAAGTAAGGCGTTACGATAGTCAGGCTCTGTTTGAACTCCTGGATGATGCGGAGGATTTGTTCCCAGAGCGGGTCGCTTTCCACATCGGGCCCACTGGTGATGACTTCGATCGTGCTGTCGCCGGCTTCTTCCGGAATATGGCGCAAGAGTTCGCTATATTTCGTGGGTGATTCTTTTGCTGCAAACGCCCAGTCCGCGAGGAAGGTGCGCGTGAGGTGTGCGACTGCGGGGCCTTGGGTGATGACGCTAAAGTCCACGAAACGGTCGGGCGTGGGTGTTGCGCCGAGAAAGCGCATGTCGAGGTTTTGTCCGCCGGTGATCGCCCGGTAATTATCGAAGATCGCGATTTTCCGGTGGTTGCGCAGATTTGAGGAGATTTGCGTTTGGATCGGGAGTACCGGCATGAACATGGCGACATGGCCACCCGCCTTGCGTATTTTGTAGCGTGCGGCGCGGGTCTGGTTCCAGCTGCCGAGCGAATCGAGCAGCAGGCGCACGCTGACACCTTCTTGCGCGCGCTTTGCCAGTAAATGGACGATTTTTTTGCCCGTGTCATCATGGCTCAGTATATAGGTCGCGATGTGGATCGTGTGTTGCGCCGCTTCGATCTCCGTGCAGATGCGGTGAAAGGCGCTTTCGCCGTCGGGCAGGAGTTCGAAATGATTCCCGGTGGTCGCAGTGTTGCCGCCTTCGTAGGCCAGCATGTCGTGCGGACGTGGATCGAGCTCTTGTGTCTCAATGGTGAGCGAACGGGCGGCGTCGGCGATTTCACGTTTGATACGCGATACTTTACGGCTCTTGCGTCCGCCAAGCATGAAATACAGGGGCACTCCAATCAGCGGAAAAAACACGACAATGAAGAACCAGGCGAAAAAATTGCTGGGGCTTCGTTTTTCCCTCAGAACCCTACGGATGATTAACAGCGCGAGGATAAAGCCCAGCACGGTCGTCGCATTCGTGACAAAGAACGCCAAAGCGCCGCCCAACCACGAGGTTAGCGGGTCGACGAGCCGATCATTGAGCCATCCCCACATGTGATCTAACTATAACTAATTAGTGTCATCCGACGAGCTTTTAGGCGATTTGCTTCAAATCATTTTATGGGTAGAATGAATACGAGGTTGTCCCTTCTGCCAGATCGCTTTGAGTGGAGCCCTTTTACGATTTATATTTCACATACAATTTTATGACAGCTGAATCCAATCCAAATGGCGGGCAACCGCAGCAAGTTAATTTACAGCAAATCGCGCAGCAGTTTATGTCCGGTCTGCAACGGCATTTCGACATGCTGGCCTTTAACCTCGCCTCGCGCGAGGCTGTGCAGGAAGACGCCTATAACAAGCGCGTGAATGCGCCCCGTATTATGCCCGCCGCGCCCCGGCATCAGAATTTCGAGCAGATGCAGGCCTATGCCCGCGACCTGCTTGTCCGCCAGGTGATCGGTGATTCGTTGAACCTGACTGTGACGGCGATGAACAACCCGCACTTCTTCCTCGCCTTGGTGAAGGCCACCAATGCGAACAAGGATGTGTCTCCAGACGCGCAAAAAGAAGCCCAGGAGTCGCAACAGGCATTTATCCCCGCGCAACTCGACGAGAAATTCAACCGTCTTGAAAAAGACTACGGGATCATGTGCGAGCTGGAGGATAGTATCACCTCGCTTGGCTTTGCCATGCAGGTCCTGCTCCAGCAGGGCGGGATCGTCAAAGAAGCCCAGCTCGACGCGCAGGGGGAATTGGTCATCGAGTTGAAGTCCGTGGAGATCGTAGGTTCCGGAAAGGATGACGAGAAGCCCCAGGGGAAGCTCGTCGACTTGCGTAAAGTATTCCGCGAGGGCGAGGCGGTTGTTTTCAGCGATGTGGAGCTGCAGCTCGTTCTGGTTTCCATCGCCTCGTTTGCTGACTCTTTGTTTAAATCCGTCGCCGAGTACGCGCGATCTGTCCAGGAAGGCGCGTAGTGATGAACCCCCGTTGCCATGTCCGCCGGTAAGCTCCGCATCCTCACGCTCAACATCGCACATGGGCGCGGACTGTCGACTTATCAGGGCTTTCATGGGGCGCGGGGTATCGAGCGCAATCTGCTTCGGATCGCTCGCTTGCTCCAGCGCGAGGGGGCGGACATTGTTGCGATGCAGGAAGTCGATGAGGACTCGCATTGGAACAAGCGCATTCACTTGCTTGATTTTTTAAAGGCAGAGGTGGGTTATCCGCACAGTCATTTGGGGGTGCATAACCGACGTGGCGGGCGCTTGCCTTTGGCCTATGGAAATGGCGTGCTCTCCCGTTTTGTCATTGAGCATGCCGAACACGAAGCCTTCGGTACCGCCGAGCTCGGCGAGAAGGGCTTCCTCTATACGGAGCATGCGCTGCCCAGTGGACACCTCCCGGTGGTTAACCTGCACCTCGACTATAAATCGCGTCAGCGCCGCATCGAACAGATCGAGCGGCTGATCGAATATTTGGAAACACGCCATGCCGCCAAGGGCGGCGAGACCTATTTTTCCCCGCTGGTGTGCGGCGATTTTAACAGCCGCTCCGGCAAACCGAACGACGCCGTGCGCCATCTCTTTCGTTATCTGGAAGAACAGTGCGCCTATCGCCTCTATCCCGAGAACGGCCGCACCTTTCCTTCGCTGTTGCCCACGCACTGCTTGGACTTTATTCTCGTGCCGCCCAGTTATAATGTGCTTCGCTGCGAGATCCTGCGCTCTTACGTGAGCGACCACCGTCCCGTCTTGATCGATCTTGAAATCCTCAATTAGCCGGCCGAAGCGACTGGAAGCCGGTTCGGCTCACTCATCACTACCACTTTGCTCCTTCACTTGCCCAAAGGGCACTCAGTTCAGTCACCCCTACGGGGCAAATCGTTCCGATTCACCATCTCCGCGCTACTCGCGCTTCGTCACTCACACAGCACCATGTATCGCTATACCATCATTGCCATCGGCCGAATGAAGAACAAGCCGCTCGCCGCGCTCTGCGACGATTTTTCGAAACGTCTCAAGCGCTCCGGTAATTTTGAACTGATTGAGCTGAAAGACGGCGATGTCGAAAGCGAAGGGGAGCGCATTCTCGAAGCCTTGGCCAAGCGAAAAGACGCCCGAGTGTATGCGATGGCCGAAGAGGGCAAGACCCGGAGGTCGGCCGGACTCGCAAAGGAGCTGCTCACGCTTCAGGGGCAGCCTGCGGTATTTATTATCGGGGGCGCCTACGGGCTGAGCCCCGCAGTCAAGGCGCGGGCCGATGTTCTCTTTGCGCTCTCGCCGCTCACCTTTACGCATGAGATCGCACGGATGCTTTTGTGTGAGCAACTCTATCGCGCCGTATCAATCAATGCCGGTTCGAAATACCACCACGCATAAAAACAGGAAACTTTCTCAGATTCTGTCGAAATAAGAGTTGATCTTAGAGGAAAGGCCGCTTTTCTCTCCGTCTTTGGTATGGAGAAGTGGCTGAGTGGCCGAAAGCGCTTCTTTGCTAAAGAAGTGAACCTCAAAAGGGTTCCGCGGGTTCGAATCCCGCCTTCTCCGCCATTTTAAGACGCAGTCGCCAAAAGGGCGGTAAGAAGTCGCGATGAGAACCCTGGTTCGACGTAGGGAGCGAAGCGACCGGAGATGGGGCACACACAGTGTGATCTCGAAGAGATGAGGCGCAGCCTCACCAATCCCGCCTTCTCCGCCATTTTAAGACGCAGTCGCCAAAAGGGCGGTAAGAAGTCGCGATGAGAACCCTGGGTTCGACGTAGGGAGCGAAGCGACCGGAGATGGGGCACACACAGTGTGATCGGGGCTACACCAAAGGTTGGGGGCAAGGCGTATCTTATTGAGATAGTTGATATTGATTTAGCCTGTTTTTCGGCTTCCCTGTCTGCGGCGAAGCATGTCATAAAGAGCGCGAATATTTTAAACCTTTCTCCTCTTTTGACCCTGATTTATCTATGATACGCACATTTGGACGCTCTGCTCTGGGGGTTGTTTCTGAGCTTGGGGAAATCAGTTTATTCGGTTTAGCGGCTTTGCGCGGTTTTTTTGTGCAGCGCCGGCGCGTGTCGAAGCTCACCGTGGCGGTTCACGAAATCGGCGTGCGTTGCTTCCCGATTGTGGCGACGGTTGGCTTGTTCACCGGCTTGGTGATGGGCCTGCAGCTCTATTACACGCTGGTGAAGTTCGGCGCCGAATCGGCCTTGGGTACTGCGGTCGCGCTGTCCTTGATTCGTGAGCTGGGGCCGGTGCTGACCGCATTGATGGTGGTTGGGCAAGCGGGCTCGGCGATGGCTTCGGAGTTAGGCATTCAGCGCAATGACGAGCAGATCGATGCGCTGCAAACGATGAGTGTCGATCCGAAAGGCTATTTGGTGGGGCCACGCTTGTTGGCGGCCGTATTCTGTTTTCCTTTGCTGACGGCGATTTTTGATTTGATCGGTATTTTCGGCGGTTATTTGACTGGTTCGGTGCTGTTGAATGTGGATGCCGGCGTGTATTGGAATCGCGTTTATGAAAGTGTGAGCTGGGAGGATGTGCGGGGCGGCTTTATCAAGGCGCTGGTTTTCGGACTGTTGACCATTTCGATCTGTGCATACCGGGGCTTTAATACGCATCGCAAGGCTTCCTTTCCCGGTGTGCGCGGGGTAAGCGAATCGGCCACGCGGGCGGTTGTCTGGTCGAGTGTGACCGTGCTGGCTGCGGATTATTTGATTACTTCTTTCCTCCTATAGATGGATACTTTTCTCAAAATTCGTGGATTGAAAAAGCACTTCGGGGAGACCCGGGTGCTCGATGGAGTGGATCTGGAGGTTGCGCGTGCTTCGGTGACGACCATTATCGGCAAGAGCGGAATCGGGAAGTCGGTGTTGCTGAAGTGTATCGCGAATTTACTGACGCCGGATGCGGGTGAGATCGAGCTGGCCGGCAAGTCGATCGCACGCAGCCGGCGTGGTTCGAAGGCACAGGACGGCGTCTCGTTCAGCTACATGTTTCAGAATAACGCGCTGTTTGATTCACTGACCGCGTTTGAGAATATTGCGCTGCCTCTATTGGAGGCGAGCCACTTGAAGAAGGCAGAGATTCGCGATAAAGTGGAGGCCATGCTGAAGCATTTGGAGCTGCAGGATTCCGCAACCCGCTATCCGGGGGAGCTCTCCGGCGGGATGAAAAAGCGTGTCGCATTGGCGCGTGCGCTGATTACGAATCCCCAGGTCGTCTTGTTTGATGAGCCGACGACTGGGCTCGATCCGGAGCGTAAGTTCAGCGTATTTGAAATGATCGCGGATTATCGGGAGCGTTTTGGGTTTACCGCACTGCTGGTGAGCCATGACATTCCGGAAGTGTTTGAAATCAGTGACCGTGTGGCTTGGCTGGACGGCGGGGTGATCAAATTTTTCGGAAAACCATCCGAACTGGATGCGGATGTAGAATCGGCCCTTTCGGGCTTTTTGAGCAAGGCGAATTACGGTCGGAGTAAGCAACTTAATACAGAAGGAAATGGCATATGAATAATCGAAAGATCGAATTTTTGGTTGGGTGTTTTGTACTCATTGGTATCGGATCGGTGCTCTACCTCGCGATCCAAGTGGGCAGCGCGCAGTTCTTTGGTAGCGACAGTTACGAGCTGAAGGCACGCTTCAGTAGTACCAGCGGGGTGAATACCGGCAGCCGTGTGGAGATCGCGGGCGTACGTGTCGGCACGGTCAAGGAGATCGTTTTGGACGAGAATTTCTTTTCCATCGTGACCTTCGAGTTGCCTAATCACATTGAGTTGGACGACGATACGATTGTTTCCGTGAAGACCGCCGGGCTGATCGGTGACCGCTTTTTGGACCTTTCACCAGGAGGTTCGGGGTTTGTGCTGGAGGCGGGTGACGTCATCGTGGACACGGAAGCCGCGCTGGATATCGAGAGTTTGATCAGTCGTTTTGCCCTCGGAGGGATTGACGAAGAGCAGGAATAGCCTATTTTTGTGCGTTCAATGAAATACTTTAGTGCGATAGCTTTTCTTTTTCTCGTCCTCGCGGGGCGCTCGGCTTTTGCCGCGGAGCAGCCATTTAACCGGCTCAGCTCCACGGTGGATGCGACGTTGAATGTACTCTATTCGGATTCCAGTGGCGGCCTCTCTTACTCTGAGAAACAGTTGCAGGTGCGTGCTGTCTTGGAGGAACGCTACGATCTGAATGTGTTGATTCGTCGAGCGATGGGGCGGAACTGGAAGCTTCTGGAGGTGGATGAGCAGGGGCGTGTTACCGATCTTATAATGCAACTGATCGTGAAGACCTACGTTGAAGGGTTGGATGGAAAAACACGACCGGAGATTTCATATGGTGAGGTGGTGCAAGTCACGGACAAGCGACTTGAGGTGCCATCAACCATCGTGTTGGAGGAGAAGACATTCAATGTCCTGTATCGCCTCGGCCGCTTGAAGTCTGGTTGGCAGATTTACGATATCGTTGCCGAGGATATCAGTGTGGTTTCGAACTACCGGCAGCAATTTGATGATCACTTTCGCAAGGGCAACGGTGCTCAACTGATTGAGAAACTTGAAGAACTCCTAAATAAAGAAGAATTGAATGAAGGCATTATACTCTAAGAAGAATTCTCTGCGGATGGTGCTTTCCTTGTGGGCGCTGGTATGTCTGTCGAGCTCGCTGGTTGCCGCGGATGACTTCCTTTCCGAAGAAGAGTTGTATGACAATGACGTCGCGGAGATGACACGGGTGAACGACCCTTTCGAGTCGATCAATCGGGTGACATTCGAATTTAACGATTTCGTTTATCTCAACATTGTTCAACCGATCGCAGATGGGTACACCGCGATGACTCCGGATCCGGTTGAAGAAGCCGCGAGTAATTTCTTTGAGAATTTGAAGTATCCGGTTCGTTTGGTGGGTAATCTCCTGCAAGGCCGCTTTCAAGGAGCGTGGGTTGAAACAGGGCGCTTTGCAATTAACACCACAGTCGGTGTCGTCGGCATCTTTACCCCAGCGGATTCGGTCGAAGGCTTTGAGCCCATTCCTGCTGAAGATATTGGACAGGCGCTTGGCGCATGGGGCATCGGCGAAGGGCCTTATCTGGTGCTGCCACTGCTTGGACCGTCCAACTTGCGCGAACTCGGTGGTCTCATCGGCGATCGCTCCGTAAATCCTTTAACCCAGCCATTCGGTGTGATTGATGAATGGGAATGGCAGTGGGTGCATAACGGCACCGATTTCGTCGTGAATAGCCCGAGCATCATGGATCGTTACGAGCAGATGAAGGGCACCGCGATTGATCCTTACGGTTCACTTAAGAACGCCTACATCCAAGACCGTCGTGCGGCGGTGCAAGAGTAGTGCCGGTTTCCAAACGTCTCCCGGATGCAACCGCGGTCGCGCTACGGCGGAGATGGGCGGTGTTGCTTGCGTAGCATGACGGCGAGAGCCGTTGTGACTGTCGCGTGTGAGCCGGATTCGCGGGCGTCTTACCGGATGCAACCGCTGTCGCGCTATGACCGTTTTTCCTCTTCGAAAGAGAGGTCGTCACAGTTCTCTGAACGGTTGGCGTGTAGTTCATCCGGCAGGCAGAGGTAATAGATCATGAGCCAGCAGCTCCAGCTTAAGCGGTAAAAGAGTAGGGGGAGTAACAGTGCCGCGATGCATCCAATCGCGAGCGCGAGTTTCACCGGAATCCATTCCGCGAATCCGACGAACAGGATTGGCAGCACAAAGAAGAAGGCGACGGCTCCGTAATTAATACAAAGCGGACCGAGGTAGTAACCGTTGCCGCGCTCCAGTTGCATTCCGCATTCGGGGCAGCTGTGTTGGATGCGGAGCATCGATCGAAACAATTTCGTACGCCCGCAGTTCGGACACTGGCAGCGCAGGCCGCGAATCAATAGATCGCGATGTGTGACTCTGGGTAGCGGTTGGAGGTTTGGGTCGAGCACGACGTGAGTGGGAGTGGTGTTAGTCCGAGAAGTAGTTGAGGAAGTTTATTTCCACTTGTTTCGTCAGTTTTTCGAGGGTGATCCCGCGAACTTTCGCGATGCCGACGTAGCCGCATTTTAAGGTGGCGGGGTGTGTGAGTGCGTGACCATCGCCGGACTTTGGTAGTTCGAATGCGCGGAGCTCCGGACGGGGCAGCATGTCGGGTGCGTCGGTTTCGATCAGCAAGCGTTCGTTCGGCACGGCTCGAATGCGATCGGCAACTTTTGTGGGCTCCGGTTTGAGTTGGCCAGCGTTAAAGGAGAAATACGCGCCGAGCTCGACCAGCTCGGGGATTAGCTCGACGGGCCCGTTGTAGGCATGCAGGTGAATGCCGCGCTGCGGCAAGTCCATGGAGCGCAGGATCTCCATCAGTGGGCCAATGGCTTTGAGGCAGTGGATCGACACCGGCAGGTTGCGCTCGGTCGCTTGAGCGAGTTGCCAGCGAAAGGCGTCCTGCTGAAGTTCGATGTCGTAGCCTTCGATCCATTTATCCAAGCCGATTTCGCCGATGGCACGCGCGCCCTTGTTCAGGGCTGCTAGGAATGTGTCCCTCCAGTTCGACGGGGCATCGTTGACCCTCCAAGGGTGGAGGCCAATCGCCGGTAGGACGCGTGCGTCCTGTTGCGCGAGTTTTAGTACCGCAGGCCAATCGTCCGGACCTGTACTATTGACGACGGCACGTCTCAGGCCGATCTGCTCTAAATCGACGCTGACCTGATCCCAACTTTTCAGTAACTCAGGATCTGAGAAATGAGCATGGGCATCGTAGAGCGGTGTAGGCATCTGAAGGTGGACGCGACACTCCTGTCGCTTCTACGCAATTAAGACTCCGTCAAACAGGACTGGGCGAAGCGTTGGATGGATTCGACGATGCGGCTGAGGCCGTTGCGTCGATTCGGGGAAAGGTGCTGTGTGATGCCGACCTCGCCGAGGAATTCGGCATCGGTGGCAATGATTTCTTCGGGCGTGGCGTTGCTGTAGAAATCGCAGAGTAGCTCGGCGATGCCTTTGACGATGGCAGAGTCGGACTCCGAGCGAAAGTGACAGAGGCCATCCTTGAATGCGGGTACGACCCAGAGTTGCGACATACAACCTTCGATCTTAAAGCTGTCGATGCGCAGGTCCTCGGTCAGTCCCTCGGCCTTCTTGCCGCGGTCGACGATGTAGCCTAAGCGTTCATAAGCATCGGGGATGAGCGTGATTTCTTCGACGAGGGCGTCCTGTTTTTCTTTGAGATTCATGATTAAGGGAGAGAGCTTGTAAGAATGCAGAGGGAAAAGTCAAAATTTGTGTGTGGCGTCTGTAATCAATAATCGCCGGCTTTGCTGCCATCCCGGATGTAACCGCTGTCGCGGACGCGTTACGGGGGTGGATCGAACCACAAAAAAGCCCGGCGGATGACCGCCGGGCTTTGTGGTAATTCGATGTAAGGGTCGCTTACAGTGTACCGGCGTAAACCGCGTTTTCACCCAACTCTTCTTCGATGCGAAGGAGTTGGTTGTATTTCGCGATACGGTCGGAACGGCTCATGGAACCTGTTTTGATTTGACCGGCGTTGGTCGCTACTGCGATGTCAGCAATGGTGACGTCCTCTGTCTCACCGGAACGGTGGGAGATCACAGAGTTGTAGCCGTTTGCCTTCCCGAGCTCGATGGCTTCGAGTGTTTCGGTGAGTGTGCCGATTTGGTTGACCTTCACGAGGATCGAGTTGGCGACGCCGAGATCGATGCCTTTCTGGAGGAACTTAACGTTGGTGACGAAGAGATCGTCGCCGACGAGCTGCACCTTGTCGCCGATTGCGTCTGTGAGCGCCTTCCAGCCGTCCCAGTCGTTTTCGTCGCAACCGTCTTCGATGGAGTCGATTGGGTATTTTGCAGTGAGCTCTGCAAGGTAAGCTGCTTGCTCTTCGGAGCTGCGCTTGGCACCGCCTTCGCCTTCGAACTTCGCGTAGTCGTAGACGCCGTCTTCGAAGAACTCGGAGGATGCACAGTCGAGTGCAAATGTGATGTCGCTGCCGACCTTGTAGCCGGCTGCTTCAACTGCCTTGGTGAGTGTGTCGAGTGCATCTTCGGTGCCTTCGAACTTGGGTGCGAAACCACCTTCGTCGCCAACCGCTGTGCTGAGGCCACGGTCGTGGAGTACCTTCTTGAGGCTGTGGAAGCACTCCGCGCCCATGCGGATTGCTTCGCTGAATGTCGCAGCGCCGATTGGGCGGATCATGAACTCTTGGAACGCGATCGGTGCGTCGGAGTGAGAGCCGCCGTTGATGACGTTCATCATTGGTACTGGAAGCACCTTTGCGTTGGGGCCACCGATGTATTTGTAAAGAGGCAGGCCGAGTGCATCTGCGGCTGCGTGTGCAACTGCAAGGGAGACACCGAGCATCGCGTTGGCGCCGAGCTTGCCCTTGTTGGGCGTGCCGTCGAGCTCGAGCATGATCTTGTCGATTGTGAGCTGGTCGCAAGCGTCGAAACCGATCAGCTCGGGAGCGATGAGGTTGTCGACATTGTCAACAGCCTTGAGAACGCCTTTGCCGAGGTAGCGGCCTTTGTCGCCATCGCGAAGCTCAACAGCTTCGTGTTCGCCCGTGCTGGCACCGGAAGGAACGGCAGCGCGGCCGACGATGCCGGACTCGAGTTCGACGTCGACTTCAACAGTAGGATTGCCACGCGAGTCAATGATTTCGCGGGCGCGGATGTCTGTGATGATTGTGCTCATAATAAAG
>ERZ1046740.1958-NODE-1958-length-13796-cov-5.197948_pt1 | contig 13796 bp, 10 predicted proteins | sample MGYA00383093_ERZ1046740 | MGnify/ENA primary metagenome ERZ1046740 (study PRJEB29581, sample SAMEA5548363) | metagenome | biome: marine; feature: coastal; material: water | depth 25 m | study: Short-term variability in the microbial, nano- and picoplankton...
CCGGCTTTGCGGCCATTTGTGATTTCGCAAAGGCAACGCCGAGGTCTTTATCGAGGCCCATGACTTCACCTGTCGAACGCATTTCCGGGCTCAACATGATTGGAGCGCCAGGGAAGCGGTTGAATGGGAAGACGGATTCCTTAACGGCCCAGTAAGGCGGAATGATTTCCTTGGTGAAGCCGAGCTCCTTGAGTGTTTCGCCTGCCATGATGCGGGAAGCGAGTTTCGCGAGCGGCACGCCGATCGCCTTGGAGACAAATGGCACGGTGCGGGAGGCACGTGGGTTGACTTCAATGATGTAAAGCTCGTCGTCCTTGATCGCGTATTGCACGTTCATCAGGCCGACCACTTCGAGTTCCTTCGCTAGCGCGTAGCTCGCTTGGCGAACGGTTTCGAGCATTTCTTCGGAGAGCGTGTGTGGTGGCATGACCATGGCAGCGTCACCGGAGTGCACGCCGGCGAACTCGACGTGTTGCAGCATACCGCCGATCACGGTGGTTTCGCCGTCAGAAATGCAGTCCACATCCAGTTCGTAAGCATCTTCGAGGAACTTGTCGAGGAGGACCGGAGTGCCGGGGGCGACGTCGAATACTTCGCGGACGATCTTTTTCATTTCGTCCATGTCGTAGACGATGAACATGCCGCGGCCACCGAGGACGAAGGACGGGCGAAGGAGAATGGGGAAGCCGATCTCGCCGGCGAGCTCGTAGGCTTCTTCCAGAGAATTCGCGATACGGTTCTCCGGTTGCTTGAGGCCGACACGGTCTAGAATGTCGCGGAAGAGGTTACGGTCTTCAGCGGCATCGATCATGGAAGGCGAGGTGCCGATGATGTTGACGCCGTGTGCTTCAAGCTCAGTTGCAAGGTTGAGTGGTGTCTGACCGCCGAATTGAACGATCACACCGTCGCAGCCGGACTGAGTGTAAATTTCCAGCACATCTTCGAGTGTGAGAGGTTCGAAGAACAGTTTGTCCGAAGTATCATAGTCGGTCGAAACAGTTTCCGGATTCGAGTTGACCATGATGGTTTCGTAACCCGCTTCGCGAAGCGCGAAGGACGCGTGCACACAGCAGTAGTCAAACTCGATGCCTTGGCCGATACGGTTCGGGCCACCGCCGAGAATCATAATCTTCTTCTTGTCGCTCTTGGAGATTTCGTTCTCAGAACCATAAGAGGAGTAGTAATAAGGCGTGAACGCTTCAAACTCGGCCGCGCAGGTATCAACGAGGCGGAAGTTGGTGAGTACGCCGAGCTTTTCGCGGCGCTTGCGCACGGCTTGGCGGTTCGAATTTACGAGGTCTGCGATCAATGCATCACTGAAGCCGGCTTCCTTGGAAGTCTTCATTAGCTCTGCGTCGAGCTTTGCGAGGCTGCTCTTACGCAGGTCGCCTTCGATTTCAACGTGCTGGCGAAGTTGATCGATGAACCAAGGGTCGAGCGCGCATGCGTCGAAAATCGCTTCATCGGTCATGCCGTTAAGGAGGGCGTGGCGCAGCCAGAAAACACGTTCGCAAGTTGGGATCGAGATGCCTTGGCGTATCGCCTGCATGTCGGTGATCTTTTCCTCGAACTTGGCTGGGCCGACAAAGCCCTTTGCTCCGATTTCGAGTGAGCGTAGCGCCTTTTGGAAGGATTCCTTGAAGGTGCGGCCGATTGCCATGGCTTCGCCGACAGACTTCATCGCAGAGGTCAATGTAGTGTCTGCGCCGATGAACTTCTCGAATGTGAAACGAGGGATCTTGGTGACGACGTAGTCGATGGTTGGCTCAAAGCTGGCCGGTGTCTCGCGGGTGATGTCGTTTTGGAGCTCGTCGAGGCTGTAGCCGACTGCCAGTTTCGCGGCGATTTTTGCAATCGGGAAACCAGTTGCCTTGGAGGCGAGGGCCGAGCTGCGGGACACGCGCGGGTTCATCTCGATCACCACCATACGCCCATTGGCAGGGTTGACGGAGAACTGGATGTTCGAGCCACCAGTCTCGACGCCGACTTCGCGAATACAGGCGAAGGAGGCATCGCGCATCAACTGATATTCCTTGTCGGTCAGCGTCATCGCCGGCGCCACTGTGATGGAGTCGCCGGTGTGTACGCCCATCGGGTCGAAATTTTCAATCGAGCAAATGACCACGCATTGATCCTTGTGGTCGCGCATGATTTCCATCTCGTACTCCTTCCAGCCGAGTAGGCACTCTTCGACGAGCACTTCGGTGGTCGGGGATAATTCGAGACCGTTTTGCACCATCTTCTCGTATTCTTCGCGGTTGTAGGCGATGCCACCACCGGAGCCGCCGAGCGTGAAGCTGGGGCGAATAATAATAGGGAAGTCGCCGATGGTCTTGTCCACAGCTTCGAGCGCTTCGGCCAGCGTGTGAACCGTTTCGGAGCGTGCCACGTCGAGGCCGATCTTGAGCATGGCCTGTTTGAAGATGTCACGTGCCTCGCCTTTAATAATAGCTTCGGGTTTTGCTCCGATCATTTCGACGTCATATTTCTTCAAGATGCCAGCATCATGTAGATCCATGGAAAGATTCAAGCCGGTCTGGCCACCGAGCGTCGGCAGCAGTGCGTCGGGGCGCTCTTTGTCGATGATTTTCTCAAGCGCGTCCACTGTAAGTGGCTCGATGTAAGTAATATCGGCAAACTCCGGATCGGTCATGATCGTCGCCGGATTGCTGTTCACGAGGACGACTTTGTAGCCTTCTTCGCGTAGCGCTTTACATGCTTGAGTGCCGGAATAGTCGAATTCACAGGCTTGGCCGATCACGATCGGGCCGGAACCAATGATTAGGATTGTCTGAATGTCGGTGCGTTTTGGCATAAATTGGTCGAAAGGGTGGATTTTTTGAACTCTCATGCAAGCACGAACGAAAGGCAGTTTTACAGATGGAGGCACTTTTTTCGCGTCGCAATTTTGCAGTTGGGTGGTTGTTATGGATGTTAGCTTTTAGCCCCGATATTTTCCTATGACTCATAACAAGAAGCCAGTTGTCCTCGTCGCCATCGTTTTATCCGCTCTGATCGTCCTGCCGATCCTAGTTTTAATGGTCTCCAGGATCGGAGGAGAGGCGCCGGAGATCGCTGCTGAAAATACGACTCCCCCCCGGGAGCGCGTCGAGTCGACGGTTGATTTTGAGCTTCGCCAGCTGGCCGACAAAGCAGAAAAAATATTGTCTGGGGATCTCGCTGCGGCTTTGCGTAAAGGGGATGTGTCGCTCGATTTTATGGCCGCGTTGAATCGCGATGCCGAAAAAGCCCGAAGCGCGCTGTCCAGTGGCAAGCTCGATAAGGCCAAGAAATACTATACGGGTGTTGTGCAGGCGGCGGAAACTCAGCTCGCAGCCCTCTCCCTGGCGGAAGCCGCGCACAGCTTGAATGACTCGACCTATGCCGAGCTGAAACGACTCGAATATTTGAAAGCTGCCTTTGAGAATACCTATCGCGAAGCAGTCGAAACGTATAATCAAGCGCTCCGTAACTTAAATGCGGCCAGCTTTCAGGAAAGTGTGGACGGTTTTGAAATGGCCGGTGCCATTCTCGGCGATCTCGAAGGGCGTGCGCTGCAGCAAATCGGGGGCATGTTGGAAGCCGCGCATGCCGCGTTGGAGAATTACGATCTGAGCGCTGCCCGGTCCGCTTATGAGAAAGTGCTTCAAGTGGACCCGGCCAATGGCGGTGCGACCGAAGGTCTCGTTATGGTGAGCGCGTTGGAGGGTATTTCCGAAGAGGTGAAAGCGATCAAGGCGCTCGAAGCTGACGGACAGCTCGAAGCCGCGCTGGTTCAGCTCGATGGCCTGTTGGCCCGGAATGCGAACAATCCCTTCCTGCTCAATCAGAGGAAGGCGATCGAAGCACGTATTCTGGAGCGCGACTTTAAGGTGGCTTTGGAAACTGCCGTTGCGGCCGAAGCCGCGGGGGATTTGAACGCCGCCATCGCCGCGCTGGAAGCCGCCATGGCTTTGCGGGCCAGCCCCGAATTGGCCGAGCGCCTCGAAAAGCTGAAGGTGCAGGCGAAAGCGGCCCGCTTGGAAACGCTCCTCGCCACTGGCTATGATGCGTTGAAGGCGGGCAGTTATGATGCCGCCCGTACCTTGTATAAAGAAGCGGTTGCCCTTGCGCCGGAATCCAAGGAGGCCCGCACTGGATTGGAAAAAGCCTCCAGTCTCTATTTGGCGAATATCCGCTATAGTCAGAATGTATCGACTGCGGCGAAATATTTGAAAGAGGGACGTTTTCCGATCGCGGCCAGATTTTTTAATGATGCCATGACCAGTCGCCCGAGCAATGTGCCGCCGAGTCAGTTGGCAGAGGAATCCCGTATTCGTAGCGAGCTCGCGGCGCAAAGTCAGGAAGTGGCGATTTCAATCGAGTCGGATAAGCGCACCTATGTCAGTTTGATCGGGGTGTTCCCGCCGGATCGCTTTAAGGGGAAGGATCTAAACTTGTTTCCCGATGTCTATAAACTGAAGGGCACACGCAAGGGGTATAAGGATGTCGAAATCGAGCTTAAGGTGGATGCCCGTAACAAGAACAATACTTTCCAAGTCATTTGCACCGAAAAACGATGAGTCACTTGTTTCCAGTCGCACAGGTAGCTTGCCTCCGGGGCTGGAAGCACCGGCAAAGGGTCTGTGCGACGAAGATGCCGCGTTTGCTTTTAATTTTCATTGTTTCGGCAACTTGCTTAACCGCCGCGCCCGATCCCGATATTTTCGACGGGCGTAGGGTGCTCCCGGGGGCACCAGCTTCCGGTAGTCCTGATGGTGGCGGGGCGGACGGTGCGGGTGCTGGGAGTTCCGGAGAATCCAGGGACGCCGCTGCAGCCTCGGAACGCGATTATAGTCAGATCGGCGAGGCCGGTGGCGGGCAGCCCGTGGGGACCCAAAGCTCCAAGTCCGGCGAATCCGGGGGCGGCGCGGGTTCTGCTTCGAGCGCAAGCGGTTCGGGTGAATCTGCCGCATCCGGTGGACGTGACTACGGCAGTGTTGGGCAAATCGGCGGCGGTGAATCCGTTGCGAGTGCGAGTTCGAAGTCTGGTGTTGAATCAACTGGCGAGGCAGGGGGTGCCGCCTCGACCGCAGCTGGCAAAGGCGGTGCCCCCGGAGCGGGTGGCTCCGGCGGCGGAACCACCTCCGGTAGCCCGGAGAGTCCCTCCGGTACGGCTTCGTCCGGTGGTGCGGTTTCAGGCACGCCACCCGGCGAGCGTAGCTTTGAAGACTTTGGCTTCGGTTCGGCTGGAGAGGAGAGCAGCACCGTCGAAGTGAATCGTTCCAAAAGTGCCGGTTCAGTGACTTCAAGTTCCGGCGGAGCACAGGATGCTTCCGGCTCATCGAGTCAGTCGGGTTCAAGCACGTCAAATTCGGGTGCCGGTGCCGGTGGCACGACTCCATCCGCCGGTAGTGGCAGTGGCGACTTCGGTTCAGATTTACCTTCAGGATTATAAAATTAGAAATGAAATTTATTGGAAAGTGCAGCGTACTGTTATCGGCATTACTTGCTTGCCCGGCTGTTGCTTCTGCTCAGTCCATTCCCGGTATTCGTGTGATAGAAGAATTCGCGATTCCCTATACCGGATTTCTCTCCAAGGCAGATTTTGATCAACGTTTTCCCGGGGAGTTTAAGTCGGAACCTGCGGAGCTCGATAGCGGCTGGTATGTGATCTACCAACATGAGAGCCTGAGTTATTACTTCGGCCCGATCCTCCTCGAATCCACCGGCGAAGATTATCTGGCTCAGTTGACTGAAACGGTAGAGGCCGCCGTCGTACAGCGATCATCGATTACAGACTATCGCTTGGCGTTGAGTTACGAACCGTCAGTGCAGCCGTCGTCCAGTTCCGGCTCCGAGAGCAATGAGCCCGCCAGCGGTTTTGGCGCGCCCCCGCCTGAACCGCCGTCTGGTCTTTGGGGATTTATTAAACGCGTTTTTGGTTTTTAACGGTGTCGCCTTCCGGATGCAACCGCTGTCGCGGGTGCGCTACGGTGGTGTTTGTAGCATGACGGCGAGAGCCGTTGTGACTGCCGTGCTGCGACCTTTCCGGCCTAGATTCGCGGCTTGAGAATCAGCACGCCGTCATGGGCTTCGGCGATTTCGCGCATGATGTTGGCGAAGCGGGTATTGCCTTGTGGCGCCCCAATCTGGAAGGGGTTGATGAGTGTCGGAAAGCCCACGGCGCTGATCGAGACGGGGCGCTTGCCGCTTTTCGGATTGCGTGGGTTGAGGCGGTCGAGCTTCAGCAGAAAGCTTTGAGTCGAGCCGCGGAAGTCGTCGCCGATGACGTAGAGGCCCATGCTGTCGCCTGGTTTTATCGCGGGCTGAAGATCGCGGAAGGCCTGTCGCACACCCGGTTCGGGGTCGCTGACGCTGAGGATGGGATAGTTGAGCACGGCGCGCAGCGCCTGTTGTCGCAGGCCGGGTGTGTCGGGCAGCCAATAGCGTCTGCGGCCACTGAGCATATAGTTGCCGCTTGTATCGATAAATTGAATACTTTTCACCTCTGGCAAGCTGTCGAGGAGCTCGGTGATTTGTTCGATGACTCCATAGTGGAGTTGCTTGGTGATTTGGTTTCGCATGCTGCCCGACGTGTCGATGATAAAGGCGACATGGGTGGCTTCGGCGGGCAGGCCGATAGGCGGCAGGTTTTCGTGTTTGAAACTTTTGAGTAATCGATTCGCTTTGGCGGCAGCTTGTTGACTCGCGCTGAGGTTGGCCTGCTTGCTGTCGTATTCTTGCTGCAGGTCCGCGAGTTTGGATTCCAGTTCCTGAACGATCGATAGAATACGCTGCCGCTCCTTTTTGGTTTGTTCGCTGTTGATTGAGGCATCGAGCAGTGCGGCCTTTTGCGCGATGTCTGCTTCCAGTTGCGCGAGTTGTTGGCGCATCGCTTGCAACGTTGGCACATCGATTTCGCTTTGAACGCCCGCCTTGCCTGAACCGATGGATAGAATGAAGAGCAATAGGATGGCGCCAAACCCACAGCATAGGCAGTCAAGAAAGGAGAGGCTGAAGACCTCGATGGGGCGTCGCTTTATCATCGCTAGAGAGTCGGCCAATCGTTGTCGGGTATGAGTGTGATCCCATTGGTACGCCCGCTGAGTTGCCAGAACAGTCCGGCTGCGGAGGGATCGCCTTCGAAGGGGAACAGGATGGCGTTGAAGGGATAGCTCGGACGGGTGGCGAGCGCGCGGTTGAAGAGCTGCACACGGTCCGACTCCGACAGGCTGCGCTGGCTCGGGTTGGGGGCGGACGGGAGGCCGTCGCCGATCAGAAGCAGGCTGCTGGGCCGTTCCTTGAGTTGACCGATTGTGCGCAGGGCATTGGCGAGATCGCCGCCGCCTTTGGCTTCCAGTGCATCGAGACGCTCCAGTGTGGTGAGCAAGGCGCTGTTATTATAGGGGTCGATGTAGGGGCTGTCGGGGGATCCGGAGAGTGGTGCCGCGGTTTCATTCATTTGAAAGATCGCGACCTTCGTGCCTTGTGGGATCGCGGCCAGCACGGCGCGCACCGCGGCTTTGGCACGGAGCCATTTTTCGGCGGAGGCACCGCTGCCTTTGCGGATGATTTCGAGTGCGCTTTCGGCGTCGGCAGCCAGCATGCTGCCGGAGTTTTCGAGCAGGATAACGGCTCGCGGGGCGCGGAGCCGTAGACCGGAGAGGTAGCTTTGGTCGGCGGAGGGGCGGTTGAGCCCCGCGATTGCATCGACGGTTTCAGATTCGGTTTCGAGGGCAGCCAGTGCTTCGGCGCTGTCTTCGATCGCTTTGGCCAGCCGCTCTTGTTCGGCGCCAAGCTCGGCGAGGCTGGTCGCGTTGGTATCCGGTTGCGGGTCGAGCGCAGAGATGTCTTTTTCGAGGGCCAGTTGTTTCGCTTGCGCTGCTTCGATCGCGATTTGAAGCGTTTGTCCGGCGGCCAGGGATTGGTTGGCCTCTTCGCTGCTGAGCGTGATCTGTTTTTTAGCAGTGAGAATGAAGAGCAACAGCACGGCACCGAAGCCACAGCAGATGCAGTCCATGAAGGACAATGCGGAGCTTTGTGCTTCCCGGCGCTTTTTCATATTGGATGGTTTAGCAGCTGCGGTCGCTGATTAATTGCGTGACGCGCCGTCGTCGGATTCAGGTTGCTCGGGCACCTGTTCGATCTCGATTTCAATTTCTTTTTCGGAGCGGTCGTAGAGTTTGTCGATCAGTTGTTCGCGGCAAAAAGTTTGGAGGCGTAGAATGAGGCCTTCCTGGCCACCTTGAAGCAGGTGGATCAGAAGCATGAGCATAATGCTGATGATCAGGGCGACCAAGGTGGAGTTGAAGGCCACGCCGAGGGCGCTGGTCACTCCGGCGATGTCACCTTGCAAGGCTTCGTCGGCACGCTGCAGGGCAACGCCGATTCCGCGGACCGTGCCGATGAAGCCGATCGAGGGAATCGCCCAGACCAGATAGCGGAGCATGGAGAGCTCGCTTTCCTGTTGTTCGGCCGCGACTTCGAGACGGCCCATGATGGTTTCGGTTGCTTCGGGGACACTGCCGGTCATGTGGTAGCGCTCCAGCCCGCGGGCCATGACGTAGGGCAGGATCTTGTTTTTGAGGTCGGGGGTTTTGCTTTTGCTGTCAATTTGCTCGGAAAGGGTGGCTGCACGTTCGCGAACGATGCTGCGGGCACCGCTCAGGAGGTCGACTTCGGGCTCCGCTTCGATGCCTTCGCTTTCGGGGGCGAATCGAGCGAGCACTTTGACTTCCGCGTTCAGGAGGATGAATTTGTAGACCAGAATCATAATCCCCCAGAGAAACAGGGAGAGGCAGATCTGTTGCTCGTAATCTTTGAGGATGATGAAAATGCCGGAGGAGGAGCTGCCGGCATCGACGCCATAGCTGTGGGCGAGGGCGGCCTTGTTGGCTCCCGGACGGATGATGCCGCCATAGAGCACGGCGATGAAAATAAAGGAGGCCAGCAGGCCGAGGGTGAAAATCAGGCCTTTGACTGATAACAGGCCGCGTTCGGGATTTCGTAAACTCATAGTAATGACGGGGTGTGAATGATGCGAAGTAAACATCAAGTTGAGGGAATAATAAAACAAAATTGAGATTTCGCTGTCAGATAGGTCGGTCGAGGGACTCAATTTAAATCTCTCCGCTTTTTATTCTCTTCATTGCAATTTTTGACCTAAAGCCTAGTTTACAGCTCATGATTAAAGTTTCCCTTACTTCCGCTCTCTTGTGTGTCGCGCTTCTCTTCAGTGCTTGTTCTTCGACGAACAAGCCGAGTGGTCGGGATATTGGTATGGTAACCGGTGCCATTCTCGGTGGTATTGCGGGCAAGCAGATGGGAGACGGCGGCGATATTAACGTCGTGGCCGGTGCGGTGCTCGGTGGTGCCCTGGGTGGTATGGCGGGCAATGAGGTGGATAAGCGCAAGGAAGATCTCGAAGCGGCCGAGGCTCAGCGTCAGTATGAATATGAGCAGGAAGCCCAACAGCAGGCGAAGTTGGAGGATGAGATCGAGGCGCTTGAGCAAAAAAAGGTGCGCGATGAGATCGCCCGCACTGCGACGACTTCGGATGTCAGTGCAGCCGAGCGTGAAGCGGCGCGTATTGAAGCGGAACTGGCAGCAAAGAAGAAGGCTTACGAAGAATCGCAGGCGCGTGCGAAACGTATTCAGGAAGCGCAGGCACGCATTGCCAAAGCGCAGGAAGAATTGGCCGAGCTCGAACGCCAAGAGAACGGCGGCTGAGCGCGGTCCTGACGGAGCGTGGGCGACCCACCCACGTTGTCCCCCGAGCGGGCAAAAAAACGAGGGCGAGTCGCCCTCGCTCCAGCGCCTGTATTTTGTGGTCATTGCTGATTGAGTTTCCCACAAATCAACGATGTTTCCTAAAAAAAGGCTCTTCGTTGATTAGCGGGAAAGGCATTGATGTATGCTGGGCGCGGTGGATTTGCATCTGGCTCTTGGGAGGGACGACCTCCGTGTCGTCCGGTACCGCTGCGGGAGAGGCTGACATGACTATCAGCCCAATTTCTAAAGTGCTCGCGGTCGACACGGAAGTCGACCTTCCCCAACAGAATAGCCGCCACATTTGGCTCTGAGTGGTGTGTCCCCGGTAATCGCCGAAGAGCCAAAAAAAGACGCTCCATGTGGAGCGCCCGAATTGAATCAAATGTGATTCTTTATTTTGTGATGTCTTTGACTGCGTCGGATGCAGCTTCACCGGCCTCTTCGACGGCATCCGCTGCTTTATCCGCATCGCTTTTTTCACCACAGCCGGTGATGAACAGGCATGCGCCTGTAAACATGAGGACGGAGAGGCAGAGTTGTGTGATTTTTTTGAGTTCCATGATGTTTGATATACGTTGTTTTATGTATTCCCGACCAAAGGAGGTGGGGATTTAGGCCTCATAAACTATGCTGAGAATAGGCAAAAGTCAATTCAGTTAGAATTGAGCGAAATACAGATTTATGCAGGATAATAGTGGAGATGAGAGCGTCTTCTATCGGAATAGCCGTGTTACAGAGTTGACGTGGATACGATCTGTACACACGGAATGACGGCATGAGTATTTCGCTGGAAGGTCTGCGCTATGAGGCGCTGGAAGCACAACTTGCTGAATCGGGGGTCAACCCGGTGCATGCGAGGCCGCTGTTCAGTGCCGTGCAACGACGCCTACTTCGGAGCGATTTGGAATCGGCCGAGGGCATCTTGCCCCCGGTGCAGCGCTGGTTGGCCAGTGAGGAGGCGATCAAGCCGTGTGCACTGGATCAAGTCGATGACACGGCAAGCTCGGATGGGTTTACGCGTAAGTATTTGCTGCGTCTGCATGATGGCACCGAAGTCGAGTCGGTGCAGATGGGGTTCCCGGGGCGATACACCGCGTGTCTGAGTAGTCAGGTCGGTTGTGCGATGGGCTGTGTCTTTTGTGCGACCGGTCAGATGGGATTTTCGCGCAATCTGACCGCAGGGGAGATCGTCGCGCAGGCGCATCACGTCGAGCGGGAGTTGAGGCGCACACAAGGCGAGTCGCTGCGCAACATTGTCATGATGGGCATGGGCGAGCCGCTGCAGAATTTCGAGCCGACAATGGAGGCGCTGGATATTATCACGGATAATCGTGGTCTGAATATCGGCCCGGCCCGTGTGGCGATCAGCACCGTCGGTTATATCCCCGGCATTCAGAAATTGGCGCATCACCCGAAGCGCTATTCGCTGGCGGTGAGTTTGCACGGCGCAAGTGACGAAGAGCGCGGTAAATTGATTCCGATCAATAAGAAGTGGCCGCTCGGCGATTTGCTGGAAGCCTGTCGCGAATATTCCGCGATCAAGCGCGCGCGTGTGTTCTTTGCCTGGACTTTAATTGGCGGGGTGAACGATAGCGACGACCATGCGCATCGACTGGCCGCACTTTTGAAGGGCATGGATGCACACGTGAATTTGATACCGCTGAACCCGACCGAAGGCTTCGATGGGCAAGCGCCTGCCGATGAGCGTGTGCGTGCCTTTCAGCAAATTATTCAGGATGCAGGTCTGCCGAGCACGGTGCGCCAGCGGCGCGGAATTGATGTCGCAGCGGGCTGTGGGCAGCTTAAGGCCAAGCGGGTACAGCGCACACACCGCGGTTAAAAACTACTACGCCTTGCGTCGTGCTTGCACGGCTTTGGCGAGCTCGTCGAGGATCGCTTCGGTGGCGGGCATGTCGATGCACTCGTCGGTGATGCTTTGGCCGTACACGTTGTCGCCGTTGACGTCGTAGTTTTGACGGCCGGCCACGAGGTGACTTTCGAGCATGACGCCGGCGATGCCTTGTTGGCCTGCGGCGATTTGTTCGGCGAGATTTTGGGCGACGGCGGTTTGGCGGGTATAGTCTTTGTTGCTGTTGCCGTGGCTGCAGTCGACGACGAGTTTCTGTGGTAGGTCGACGGCTGCGAGTTGTTCCAAGATGGGCTCGATATCCTTGGCCTCGTAGTTCGGGCCGGTGCGGTTGCCGCCACGTAAGATCAAGTGAGCGGACGGGTTACCGGTGGTCTGGAAGATGGCGGTCACGCCTTGCTTGGTGACGGACGGGAACCAGTGAGGCTGGCCCGCAGAGCGCACGGCATCGATTGCGATTTGAACGTTACCGCTGGTGCCGTTTTTGAAACCGACCGGCATGGAGAGGCCGGAGGCGAGCTCGCGGTGTACTTGGCTTTCCGTTGTGCGCGCACCAATGGCGGACCATGCGATGGCGTCGGCGATGAATTGAGGGATGATGGTGTCGAGGAACTCGGCGCCGGTCGGCAGACCGAGCTCGCAGATGTCGACCAGTAGTTTGCGGCCGACGCGCAGCCCTGTGTTGATCTCGAAGCTGCCGTCGATGTTGGGATCGTTGATGAGTCCCTTCCAGCCGACCACAGTGCGCGGCTTTTCGAAATACACGCGCATGATGATTTGCAGGTCCGCTTTGTGTTTTTCGGCGAGGGGCACCAACTGCTCGGCATATTCCATCGCCGCCTTGGTGTCGTGAATCGAGCAGGGCCCGACGACGACGATCAAGCGGTCATCTGTGCCATTCAGGATTGCTTCGCTCTCGGCGCGGCCCTGGTCCACTACCGCCGTTGCCTTTTCGGTGAGCGGGATTTCTTCGATCAGAATCGCAGGTGGAAGGAGTGGGCGGTTGCCAGCGATGCGGCGGTTGTCGTGTGTCGTGGACATGAGTCGGTCAGAGAGCTGAGAGGGTGGAGGCTTGAGTGAGGGAAGGATTAACTGCTTTGGTGCTCGGCTTTCAGCACACCGATGCAGGGGAGTTGGCGGTAGCGTTCGGCGAAGTCGAGGCCGTAGCCGACGACGAATTCATCGGGGATTTCAAAGCCGACGAAGTCCGCTTCGAACTCGACGCTCCGGCACGCTTTCTTGTCGAGCAGGACGCAGGTTTTGAGCGAGGCCGGCTTCATGCTCCGCAGGACTTTGGAGACATTCGAGAGGGTGTTACCCGTATCGAGAATATCGTCGATCAGGAGTACGTCCATGCCTTCGATGTCCAGGCGGATGCGGTCGATGATTTCCGGCTCCTGTACGGGCGCGGTGCTGTTGCGATAGCTGGAGACGCGGATGCAATCGAGCTGCAACGCGAGGTTGAGCTCGCGGATCATATCGGCCACGAAAATGACGGCACCGTTGATGATCGCAATTACTGCCAGTTCCCGGCCTGTGTAGGCGGCATTGATTTCTGCGCCGAGTTCCTTGAGTCGGGTTTGGATGGTCGCCTCGTCGAAGATAATTTTTTCGAGGTCGTTGATCGGGGAGAATGTACTGTCGTCGGTGGGCATTGGCTTAGTTATTGGCGTTCCGTTCGAACGGATCAAGCCGATCTTCCGATTTACATTCCCGGAAGTCCGGGCATGCCGCCGCCTTCGCCCATTTGAGCCTTCATGGCTTTCATCATCTTGCGGCCTTTGCCTCCGTTCATCATCTTCATCATCTTTTGCATCTGATTGAATTGCTTGAGCAGGGCGTTGACATCGCGCACTTGCACCCCGGAACCATCGGCGATGCGTTTGAGGCGGTTGCCGCGCAGGAGGCGCGGGTGGCGGCGCTCCTTTAAAGTCATGGAAAGGATGATGGCTTCGGTGCGGGCCATTTTCTTTTCTTCTTCATCGCCGACCTCGATACCGCTGGCACCGGGCAGCATGCTGACGATGGAACCGAGTGAGCCCATCTTTTTAACCTGCTGCATCTGTGCGAGGAAGTCTTCCAGATTGAAGTCGGCCTTGCGCATTTTTTCGGCCAGACGCTCGGCTTCTTTCTCGTCGATGTTTTCCTGCGCTTTTTCAACCAGCGAGACCACGTC
>ERZ1046740.1963-NODE-1963-length-13788-cov-4.691182_pt1 | contig 13788 bp, 8 predicted proteins | sample MGYA00383093_ERZ1046740 | MGnify/ENA primary metagenome ERZ1046740 (study PRJEB29581, sample SAMEA5548363) | metagenome | biome: marine; feature: coastal; material: water | depth 25 m | study: Short-term variability in the microbial, nano- and picoplankton...
ACATCGTAGAACGCGCCGCTTGCGTAGCGTTTGTAGCGCTGGTTGCGGGCGGTGGCCTGTGTTTCTCCTGGCTGCATATTGCGGTTATACCAACAATACACGAAGTCGCGGGGCTTGCCGGTTTCGCCGTGGAGTTGTGGCAAGAAGCTACGGCCGTCGAGTGTGAGTGGTTCAGTGCTGGCGCCAGCTATCTCGCAGAAGGTCGGCAGGAAGTCGCTGAAGTCGATTAGGTCTTTGTGCACGTTTGCGGGAATCGTTCCGGGGCGGGAGACGATGAGCGGCACGTGGGTGCCGCCATCGGTCAGGCTGCCTTTGCGTCCGGGGAAGGGCGCTTCATTCTGCATCGAAACGACGGGGTGGTCGGTGCCATTGTCACCAGTGAAAATGAGATAGGTGTTTTCGAGCAGGCCTTGACGGTCGAGCTCTGCTTCGATTTTCCCGACGAGGTGGTCGACGTATTCGACCATATCTTTGAAGTAGCGCTTGTCGCCCTTGTAGGTGGGGGAGCCGATGCTGTTCGGGTTCCAGTCCTCGGAGTGTGGCGTTGGCATAAAAGGGCAGTGGGTGAGGATCATCGGATAATACACCAAGAACGGCTGATCCTTTTTACGCTCAATAAAGTCGACGATGAAGTCCAACATCAGGGCGGGTGCGAACGCGCCATTATTGTAATCAAAGTTTGCGCCGTTCTTTTCGAGGATCGGGTTTTCGTAGCGTTTATCGATGCGCTTGCCGTCGATATGCTTGCGGCCACTGCCTGTGTGTTGCCACAGGAGTGCTTCATCGAAGCCGAAATGTTGCGGTGCGTCTTTCTGGCTGCCGAGTTGCCATTTGCCCGCGATGCAGGTGGCATAGCCTTGCGCTTTGAGCTTGTGCGCAAAGGTGGTTTCGCTGCGCGGCAGCAGGCCGAACTTCTTATAGTTTCGAACATTGTATTGGCCGGTCATAATCTGCACACGCGAGGGGGTGCAGATCGGCTGAGCGTAGCAGTGCTCAAAGCGTGCGCCGTTGGCGGCCAGACGGTCGAGATTGGGTGTGTTATAAGACGTGCCCCCGTAGGATCCCATGGTTTCGAAGCCCAGATCGTCGGCCATGATCAGGACGATGTTTGGTCTGTCCTGAGCTTGTCGAACGGGCTTCGACAGGCTCACCACTGGTGGTTTGCTGCTCGCTGCATACAGTGAGGTCATGAGCAGGAGGGGGAGGGCGAGTAAGCGTAGAATGGCCTTCATGCGGTAGACTATAACCAAAATAGGTGACCTTGTCTTATGTATTTCAAATGTGTCGAAATGCATACGTTCTTTTTCGGTAGCGATGTTAGCGCAGTCGTAAGGGGTAGCGGCGGTCGTCCCGACCGCCATTACAGTGCCTGAGTCGACGGTGTTTGGGAGTGCAAAGGCAGGCAAGTCCGACTGAGAGATCAAAAGGGATGAGCCGATTAATGCGCCTAATTGGCTCATAATACAATTGATTGTGAGCCGATTAAAGCTACTATTTGGCTCATGAACTATAACTGGCAGCAATCAAATTGGCCGCAGTTCGACTTTGACGTCAGCTCTGTCGAAGCTGAATTGCTGCAATTTTCCGACTTGGCGGGGCAGGTGAGCGGTGTGGTCAAAGCCTTGCCTGACGGGCTGCAAACTGAGGCGATTATAGACCTAATGATCGCCGAAGCGATTAAGACCTCCGAAATCGAAGGCGAATTTTTGAGTCGCACTGACGTCACCTCTTCAATTCGCAATGGTCTAGGGCTAAACACTCCGCTGGAACCGGTGAAAGACAACGCTTCCTCGGGCGCTGCTCAATTAATGCTCGCTGTTCGCGATTCATGGGACGCGCGTCTCACCCAAGAGAGGCTTTTCGAGTGGCATCGCACTCTATTGACGGGCACTCGGTCGACGATCCAGGTCGGTGCTTGGCGAACGAGCGAAGAGCCGATGCAAGTGATCTCCGGGCAATACGGTCGAATTAAGGTTCATTTCGAGGCACCGCCCGCAGTATCACTTCCTCGTGAGACGAAGCAGTTCTTTGATTGGTTTAATCAGTCGCGTGAGCAGATTCGACATGCACCTGTTCGTGCTGCGCTTGCACATCTCTATTTTGAAAGCTTACATCCGTTCGACGACGGCAATGGCCGAATCGGTCGAGCGATCGCAGAGAAGGCGCTTTCGCAAGGTCTCGGTCGACCCGCTCTGATTAGCCTTTCACGCACCATCGATGTCGATCGGAAAGCGTATTACGCTGCACTGGAACATGCCCAGAAATCATTAGAGATCACACCATGGATCAGCTATTTTACGCGCGTTGTTTTAGATGCGCAAAAGGAAGCCGATGCACAAATTAACTTTATTTTGCAAAAGACGAAATTTTTTGACCGCTATCAAGCGGCCTTAAGCGATCGGCAGCGCAGTGTCATTCTGCGCATGCTCGAAGCGGGAACAGCAGGTTTCGAAGGAGGCATGAATGCTCGTAAATACTGTGCCCTGACTAAAGTGTCCAAAGCCACCGCAACCAGAGATCTTCACGCACTCGCGCAAGCAGGTGCCTTCGTTCCCTGTGGTCGTGGTCGCAGTGTGCGCTACGAATTGAATCTGTAGTTGAGGGGTGCGGCGGTTGCCTGCCTGGGCGACACGTGCGGCGAAGCTACAAGGTAGACGTAAGCTTTCGCGAAGACTGGTCCCGACCGCCATTCGGACGGGAGTCCGGCGATCCTGGCGAGAGTCGCTTTCGCGTGTGATTTGAAGAGACTTGGTGGGAGCTAGCTCAAGAAATCCATGAAGTTCTTTGGGTGGGCAAACTGGACGGGTGTTTCGGGATAGGCTTTTTTCCATGCCCCCGGAGTGCGGTGTTTCTTGTCCTGCCATTTGCATTCAAAGGCTTCCAGACTGCCGTCTGAACTGACTTCGATGAGATCGATTTCTTGCTGGTCATAGGTGCGCCAGAAGTAGTCTTGCGTGCCGGTGTTGGTGTAGGCGTGCCGTCGTCGCCGTTCGTTGACGAAAAAGTTCTCCCAAAGTGCGCCTCGATCCGCTCGTTGATTGATTGGTTGGAAGTTATTGATCACCGCATTGCGAATGCCATTATCTACAAAGTAGTAGCGCATGGTTTTGCTGACTTCTTTACGCAAATTCCTGGAGAATCCGCTGATGCGAAAGAGCACGAAGCTTTTTTCCAGCAGGTCGAGGTAGCGCTCGACCGTGGCTTTGTTGATTTGTAAGGAATTTGCGAGTTCGTTGAGTGAGAGTTCACTGCCTATTTGATGTGCGACGAGCGTCGTTAGATCGCGTAGCTTCCGAGGATTGCGTAGTTGCTCGAATGCGAGAATATCTTGAAACAGATAATCCTCGACGAGTTGACGCAGGTAAGCTTGGCGGTCCGTAGGGAGACTCATTTGTAGCACTTCGGGGTAACTGCCGTAATTCAACAAATCGGGAAGGAGTCCTGTCGGAGCTAGAGGATCTTTCCATGCCGCGATTTCACTGACCGTGACCGGATGTAAATAATGGACGGATCGGCGCCCGGTGAGTGGTTGCCCAAGCATCTGATTGAGACGAAAGGCTGAAGACCCCGTCACAATGACTCGTAGTTGTGGTAGTAGGTCGACGAGTAGTTTGAGTGTGGCGCCCACGTTGGTCACAGATTGTGCTTCATCGAGAAAGAATCCATCGTAACCACTAAATAGCTGTCGCAGGCGAGAGCCTGAGCGTGCTTCCAATAGCTCGGACAGATCGCGGTCTTCGCCGTGTCCTTTATACCATTTCTGTTCTGGGACTGTGGCTAGATAATCTTCTATTAGCCGCGTCTTACCCACTCGTCGTGCTCCAAAAAGCATCCATACGCGCCCGGGCTGAAGCGTCGTTTTGAGAGATTGCATCAATGATCTAGGTATCATAGTGTCTGAATTAATGTAAATTTGGGCAGTTGTCTAGCTAGATTAATGTTAATTCGGGCAGTTGTATGGCCGGATTAATGTGAATTTGGGCTGTTTTAAGCTTATATGACATATTTTGATTCACCACAGTCGCCACAGAATGGCTGATCCTATGGGGCCGGACCGGAGTCCGGCGGTCCCTGGGAGCGTAGCTTTCGCGTCTGATGCGGCGTGTATAACTTTCTGTAGTGCCCGAACTTGAACGAATTGCAGCGTTTGTTCTGTTAGGATTCGTAGCTTCATTACTTTGATTCAATGACTGCTACTCAAGATCTCGCGACTCGCTCAATGAAGAATCCCTTGCTCCGACCTGAGGATGTCACGCCATCGCGGCCCGATATGATGGTCGAGTGCTTGCTGAACCCCGGCGTGTTTCGCTTCGATGGAGCGATCTGGATGCTGGTGCGCGTCGCCGAACGTCCGAAGCAACTCGAGGGCAAAATTTCGTTCCCTGTGCTGGTCGATGGGGAAATGGATGTGCTGACCTTTGATCTCGACGATCCGTTACTGGATGTGAGTGATCCGCGCGAGGTGAAATACGATGGCGAACAATATTTGTCGACCTTGTCGCACCTGCGCCTGTTTAAAAGCGCGGACGGCGTGCACTTTGAAGATGCCCAATTGCCGCTGCATATCGGTATCGGCGAGCTGGAGAATTTCGGTGTTGAAGATTGCCGTGTGGCGACCATGCCGGATGGTGAATTTTTGCTCACTTATACAGCAGCGTCGGCCTCGGGCTATGGGGTGGGGTTGAAGCGCACCCGTGATTGGCAGAACTTTGAGCATGTCGGCTTGATTCTTCCGCCGGCGAATAAGGACTGCGCGATTTTTGAAGAGAAGGTGAACGGGCAGTATGTCTGCTTGAACCGCCCGAGTGGTATCATTGTAGGGGGGCACTACATCTGGCTCTCGTTTTCGAATGATTTGGAATATTGGGGGCGTCACACCTGCATCGCGAAGACACGTAAGGGCATGTGGGACTCCTCGCGTGTTGGCGCCGGTGCGGCGCCGGTCAAGACAGACCGCGGCTGGCTGGTGATTTACCATGGGGCGGATGAGACGAGCCGCTACTGCCTGGGAGCTCTGCTGCTGGACTTGGAAGATCCGCGAAAGGTGATCGCACGTAGCGAAGCGCCGCTCATGGAGCCGGAGGAGGACTATGAGCGCAATGGCTTCTTCGGGGAGGTAGTGTTTACCAATGGGCATACAATCGATGGCGATGAAGTCACGATTTATTATGGCGCCTCTGATTCGGTGATTTGTTCGGCGACCTTGTCAATCTCGGCAGTGTTGGAAACGCTTTGATCCGGACATTTGTATGATTTTTGAGAATGGTTTAAATTGAACGTCAGCCGGCTTGGTTTGAGCTATACTGTAACGATATAAAGTAATTATTTGAGACTATTATGAATAATTTGGATTTTGAAACAGTGTCGGCTCAAGCGAAGGCGCGGTCGTGCATCTTGAATATTTCGAGCGGTGACGCTCGTGATGTGTATAACATTGCCGCTCCCGTTGAGTATTTCGGCAAGACAGTGTTGCCAGGTCGCGTCGAAGCACGTGATTCAGAAGATGCAGAGATACAGCTGTTTGAGGAGACTCCTGAGGGCTGGGTGCCCTACGTAAAGGATCCCGCGTTCGTTGGTTTACAAGACCCCTGCGTCGCCACGGTTGAGGGCAAGCTCGTATTGGGCGGTGTGCGTTTTCCATGTGTTTTCGAAGATGGTAGCGAGGGCTGGCAGATGGAATTTTATCAAGCGACAGAGCAGGGACGCTTCGACCTGCAGTTTTCAGGGCCAAAGAAGATGAAGGATATTCGCCTACTGGAGTTGGCGGATGGCCGAATTCTGGTGTTAACTCGACCACAAGGTGAAAAGGGCGGTGCAGGTCGAATCGGTTATGTGGTTGTCGATCGTTTGGCGGATGTGACGATTGAGGCCATTGATGCGGCTCCTTTGCTGGATGGTCTATGTGAAGACCACGAGTGGGTCGGTGCGAATGAGGCACATCTGCTTGCCAATGGTAAAGTAGGGGTGCTGGGGCATGTCGCTTCCTTTAGCGACGGTGGCCAGCGCCACTATTATGCCATGGTATTCGTGCTCGATGTGGCGACAGGAGAGGTGACGACACCTGTGGTCATTGCACGCCGAGAAGATTTCCCCTCGGGGCCTGCAAAGCGCCCAGACCTGGTCGATGTGTTGTTTTCCGGAGGTTTGATCCGCTTGGGCGACGGCCGCGCACGGCTCTATGTCGGTCTGAGTGATGCGCAGGCTGGCTCTGTTGATATAACAGACCCATTTAGTGCTTACGAATGAGGCAACATAGACGAATTATATTAACATAGTAATAATAACCCTATGAGACGTAGAGATTTCATCAAGACTACAGCTGCGGCGACTGCCGGCGCATTTATTCTCCCCCGATTCAGTATTGGTCAGCCGGGCCCGTCTGCGAATAGCAAGATGAACATCGCGATGATCGGTGTCGGCGGCATCGCAGGTATGGCCTTTGACGGTTGCCAAGACGAGAACATCGTTGCGCTGTGTGATATCGACACACGTAAGCAACCAAACCGTAATAAATATCCGCAGATCAGCCGCGATGTTCCATACTTCCAGGATTTTCGAGTGATGCTCGATCAGATGGATAAGGACATTGATGGTGTTGTGATCAACACGCCGGATCACACTCACTTCGTGGCGACACTGGCGGCGATGGAACGCGGGCTTCACGTCTGCACACAAAAGCCACTGACACACAATATCTGGGAAGCGCGCTCACTTCAGCGCGCGAAGGATAAGTATAAGGTGGTCACGAATATGGCCAATCAAGGCCACACCTATGACGGCATCCGTGAAATGCGTGAGTTGTATGAGGCCGATTCTTTTGGTCAGGTGAGTGAAGTGCATATGGCGTATAATGGGCCGAATTGGACTGGTGGTTATTTTGGTAACCCGCAGAGCATGCCGCTTCAGGCAGAGCCTATTCCGGAAAAAGTGGACTGGGATCTCTGGATTGGTCCTGCCAAGGAAACGGTATATAACCGCATGCTGCACCCGACCAAGTGGCGCTCTTTCTGGGACTATGGCACGGGCATGCTCGGTGATTGGTTCTGCCACATCGGCGACGGGCCTGTCTGGATTCTGGATTTATATGCACCGACTGTGGTTGAGTGTGTGGAGCGTGCTCCTTCGCTTGAGGGTGTCATTCCGGGGCACAGTATCGTGCGTTTTGATTTCCCTGCACGTGGCAATAAGGCTGCCTGCTCGATGTATTGGTACGATGGCTTGTGTAATGGTGGTAAGCCGATGAAGACACCGGATGATTGGGGCTGGGGCAATACGCCGAAGAGCGGTTCACTCTGGTTTGGTGATAAGGCCAATGCGCATTTGAATGAACGTTCCAGTAACCCACGATTTGCCGTGAAGGATCAAATGCGTGCGTATCGGGACAGTGGCGGTATCGCGAGGAAGTATGCACGTGTCGAAGGCGGTCCATTCCGCGAGTGGATCCGTGCTGTGAAGGGCGAAGGTCCTGAGCCGGGTTCGAACTTCGATTATGCCGCACCGCTCTCAGAAATTTGCTTGCTCGGAGCATTAGCGCAACGTGTTGGTGGCCGGATCGAGTGGGATGCGAAGGACATGCGCGTCACGAATCGTCCGGAGCTAAATGCCTTTGTCCGTGAACCAGTTCGTAGTGGCTGGGAGATGGGTGCCGACCTCTGGAGTTAGGTTAGGATGATTGCCGGCATTTCGAATAGAGTCTGTTGTTGAATCCCCCCCAGAAACGTGTGCCTTCGCAAGGGCGTTTGAATTTCAACTGTGCGCATTCTTAAACGACAATGCGGCAACTTGTGTTAGAATGATTATAATTATCGAGTTGCTGGTGGTTTCCTGCCACTCGGAACTGGGACTTTTTCATATAGGGTTATCGATAAATAGGGTTATCGATAAATAGGGTAGAGACCGTACCCTCCTGGGGTACGGTCTTTTTATGCTTTTGCGATGGAAGCTGAAAACAAAAGACAATGGAAGACCTTCAGTCCGGTAGCTGTGCCCGTAATTATGAGTTTCCTAAGAAGTCCATTATATGGCTGTACGCATGTCTTTCTGACGTCCTTGTCAGTATCAATCACCTGGGGCCAAGTCGCTCCCGCCGAACCAGTCGCGCAAATTCCAATTCCTTGGGTTGAGGCGATGCCACGCCTGCCAGAGCCATTGATTGTGCGCGACTGGCCGGAAGTTTCCAAGGCCTATTACCGTATGGTATTGAACGGAGCAACACGGCTTGGCGGCAAGTCGACAATCGCACCGAAACCTCAGCGGATTGATCTCACTGCTCAGGCGATTTCCAATGAGTATGTTCGCACGCCTCTCGGTGAACCGGGCTGGGCCGCAAGCTTCTATAGTGGAGTCACCCGCACGACGAATCCATTAGTCAAGCGCGTCGATGCGGCCGTTGATTTTGACTGGAAACATGGAGAGCCGGACCCCAAGTTGAAGCGCGATAAGTTTACTGTGCGCTGGGAGGGGGTGCTGCGGCCGGAAGTCAGCCGTGAATATACCTTCTGGATGCAGGCAGACGATGGTGCGAGGGTTACGATTGAGGGGCGGGTATTGTTTGACAATCTCGAGAGCCCTTTCCGAAAGATCGAAAAGCTCTACCTGCGCAATGATTACGCTTATAAAGTGGTGATCGATTATATCGAAAAATCCGGTGAAGCGAAGATACAGTTCAAGTGGGATTATCCACAGCCGGATTACAGTCAACAAGAGCGCGTGGATTTTGCGATGCCCTCGTATTTAGGGTCAGGGATGGCGCAGGAGATCTTTACCTGTGTCTCACCGGTCGTGGGCGCACGCTTAATGGGGCAAGATTTGCGCGAGCAAGTCGGCTTTGATTATGTGCAATCCGCTAAAAACTGGTTTGATGAGACGCATGGTTTGTATCGTCACGGTCCGGGCAAGCCGGGGCCCGTATTGCACTCCGGTATCTACGGTTATTGGAGTTCGGTGTATGGACTCATGCTGGCTGACCTGTATCCCAAGGATCAGGAGTTTCAGGAGCAAGCCGACAGGATCTATACAAATTTCCTGAAGATTGCCGAAGGAATGGGCTGTCCAGATGAACCGGACTATTACAATTACGGCTTTAACTTGGAAACTGGCCTGCGTGATGGTCGCAATGAGCCGATGAATCGGGTCGGCAATGCGCCGAATGTCGCTTGGATCTGTTTGCTCGGGTATGAAAAACTCGGCGATCCTGCGATGTTGGCCGCGGCGCGCTCGACCATGGAATGGTATATTGAGAATCCCGGCCGTTATGAAGCGACCTATTTTATGGGGCCGCTCACGGTGGCGCGGATGAATGCGCTGCATGGGCAATCGATACCAATGGGGCCGGTGCTGGATGCATGGTTTGGCGATGGTGAGCGTAAGATGCACCCTTGGCATGTGACGCAGACCTCACGCTTTGGTGAGATCGATTGCGCGGGGCTCGATGCGGCGAAGTGGAAACTGGAGGAGGGGACGTTTCATGCCTTTACCATGAGTAGCTTGCTTGGGCCGAGCTGGATTGTGCCCGTGGTGCGCTATGATCAACGCTATGCAAGAAGCATTGCGCGCTACGCCCTCAATGCGGCCAATTCAGTGCGCCTGCTGCAAGGGTATCAACTCGATTGGGACCATCAGGATCACAAAGACTGGAAAAACGAATGGGATCCCGACGACTTACTGTTTTACGAAGCGCTCATGCCATGGGAGCCCAGCCGCGACAAGCAATACGGCCCGTATGCGACAGGTGATCCAATTAAGAACGGGTGGAATACGCCCAAAGTTCTGCCAGAGGGCTATTTGGCAGAAAAAGAAAAATGGTTTTCCAAGTCAGACAACAACCTTGCGCTGTATATGGGCAACCACATCGGTTTCCTTGGTGCGATCTGTGAGCTCACCGAAGTGCCGGGTATCTTGAAGTGGGATTGCCTAAAGAGCGATTGGCATTCGCAACCAGCGTATCCGACCTCAATGATATACAATCCGCATGCAACCAAGCAGACCGTTTCGCTGTCTTTAAACGCGCCCTCGGATATTTATGATAGCGTCAGCGGCCAATTCATTGCCAAGGATCAGCAAACCACATATCAGCTCACACTGGAACCGGATCAGGTGGTCGTGCTGATCGAGGTGCCGGCAGACGCCGATTTGCAGAACCAGAGCAGTCACTTGTCGGCCAATGGTATTGTCATCGATTTTAACTCCAACGCGCAACTCGTCGCTCAATAAATGAAACACCGTAACAAGTGCCATGTATGCTTTTAGGCTCTGCGTTTTATTGAACGCCAAAGTCTTTTTTGGTGTGTAGACTTCTACAGTGGGTTTAGTTGCCATCAAATGGATCGAATGAACTGAACCGAAACATTTATTATATTTTGAAAGATTAGCATGTCAGAAAAGCAAGCCATACACTGGGAATCGAAGCATGAGATTGCCGGCAAGGACAAGGTGCCGGTAAGGCAGAAACTCTGTTACGGTTTCGGTGGTTTGTCTGATTTCTTTATACAGAATACGATTCAAGCCCTGGCGATCCCGATTTTTGCCGTCGGGATGGGGCTTGATCCGCTGATTCTAGGCTTCGTGCTCGCGGGCACGAAGATCGTGAGTGCTATCGCCGATCCACTGGTGGGCATCTTGTCGGACCGCACCCGGACGCGCTGGGGACGCCGTAAGCCATTCCTGATTGCCGCTGCCGTGATCACCGGCGTGTTGCTGCCGTTCATTTTCAGGGTTCCTGATGGCGGCTCAACGGTGCAGTTCGGTTATATTGCCGCGACGCTTTCCTTCTACTTTCTGACGCATTCCTTCTTTGCGGTGCCTTATATGGCACTGGGCTACGAATTGACGGATGATTATGACGAACGAACCAACATTTTCGCCTGGAAGAGCTATATCGGCATGGCCGGCATTTTTGCCTCAATCTGGGCCTATTGGTTTACCCTGCGACCTGTATTTGGCAACGAGATGAACGGCGCGCAGGTGCTCGGGGCGATCGTCGGTGTTATTGTGATCATTGGCTCGATTTTGGTCACTCGCGGTACACGCGAGATCGGGGAGCGACATGCGATCAAAAAAGCTAAGATTCCGGTTACTGCAGCATTGAAGACGACGATTACGAATAGGTCCTTTTTGATGATTCAGGGAGCGGTGCTGGTGGTGGCCCTTGGCTTGGGTATCGATGCCACGATAGGCATGTATTTACACGTGCACTACACTTGTGACGGCAGTAAAGAACTCGCATCTGTTATTGGCGGGGTGGGCGGCACGATTTCAACCGCCGTCATCTTCGTGGCGCTCGGCTTTGCCACGTGGCTATCCAAACACCTCGGCAAGCGACATGCCGCGTTGGCGGGATTGGGAGTCATGTTACTGGGTGCCTGCGCCATCCCTTGGGCAATGAGTCCGGTATTCCCGTGGCTGATCGTGATCGTCTGGGTCTTGAATACGTTCGGCAGTCAAATGTCGAATTTGCTCTACGGTTCGATGATGGCCGACGTCTGCGATGAAGATGAACTGAAGACGGGGGAACGCCGAGAGGGCAGTTACGCAGCGGCCGGAAGCTTTCTGAACAAGAGCATGCAGGTTATCGTATTGGCCTTAAGTGGCGCGATGCCGCGTTTGTCCGGCTATGTGGATACTTCAGAGCCGCCTTCGATCGAGCAGCTTGAGCGCATGAAGGTCTGGCTCTATAGCACCGACATCGTGGGGGTTCTCCTGGCCCTCGCGTTACTATGGTTCTATCCGCTGACTCGCGAGCGTTGCCGGCAAATCCGGGCCAAGTTGAGCGAGCGCAATGAGACCGCCTAAGCTTTCTTAGAGTCAGAGAAAATCGACCACGCGCAGCTCATGGACTTTGAGCGCCATCTCTCTGCAACTGAATGCGGATTATGCGCACAATATATATTATGTCTAATTGTTGCTTTGAGCGTTCGACTGTGTAGCGCTCACCGATTCGAAGCGGACGTCCGGGATTGCATACTGAGGTTGAATCTTTCTTATCAGGCGTTCTAATCTGTCGCTTTTTGAAACCAACAATGACTGCACCACTTTACAACTGGCTCGATGAGCGCACTTCCGGCACCTTATTACATGTTAGTTCCCTACCGTCCGATACAGGGATTGGGAATTTCGGAGCGGGCGCGTATCGCTACATAGATTTTATGGAAGCGGCCGGCATGCATGTCTGGCAAATTTGCCCACTTGGCCCCACGGGTTACGGTGATTCGCCCTATCAGTGTTTCTCGGCTTTTGCGGGCAATCCGTATTTCATCGATCTGGATCCGCTCGTATTCGAGGGCTTGATTCACGCGGATGAATGTGACGCCCTACGCGCATTGCCCCGGGAGCATGTCGATTATGGTGCGCTCTATGGTGTGTTCTGGCCGGTGCTCCGGAAGGCCTATGATCGATTTAAGCGGTCCGGTGCAGACCACTTCAATGGCTACGGCAGCATCAAAGCGTTTCGCAAGGCCCAGTCCGCGTGGATTGAAGACTTCGCCCTCTTTTTGGCCCTCAAGGCGAAATTCGACGGCAAGTGTTGGCTGGAGTGGCCCGCGGCCTACCGCGATGCGCCGAAGGCGCGTAAGCAAAAACTAACCGAGGACGTACTCGAAGCCGCCGAGGCGCACGTCTTTTACCAGTATTTGTTCTATGGTCAGCTCGCCAAGTTACGCAGCTATGCCGGCAGCAAAGGCGTTGAAATTCTGGGCGATGCGCCGATCTTTGTCGCACTCGACAGCTCGGATGTGTGGGCGAACCGCGCCCTTTTCCAGCTCAAGAAAGACGGCAGTCCGAAAGCGGTGGCCGGTGTGCCGCCGGATTACTTTTCCGCCGATGGCCAGCTTTGGGGCAACCCGCTCTACAATTGGAAGGCGCATCAGGACACGAATTTCGCTTGGTGGATCGAACGTATCAAAGCGAATCTGGAATTCTACGACATCGTCCGCCTCGACCATTTTCGCGGCTTTGAATCCTACTGGTCCGTGCCTGCAAATGAGGCAACGGCGCGTAATGGAAAATGGATACAATGCCCCGGATTGGAGTTGTTTGAAGCGATCAAAGCCGCCTGTCCGGATGCGAAACTGGTCGCGGAGGATCTCGGTGTGATCACCGACGAAGTGAATGCCCTGCGCGCAGCGACCGGCCTGCCGGGCATGGCTGTGCTACAGTTTGCCTTTGGCGGCGACGCCGACAATGCGTATTTGCCGCACAACTACAGTCGCAATTGCGTGGCCTACTCCGGCACGCACGATAACGACACAACGCTGGGTTGGTACCGCGAACTAGACCCCAAAACGCAAGACCACACGCGCCGCTATTTGACAATCTCCGGCGATGAAATCGCGTGGGATTTTGTGCGCGCGGCCATTCAGTCGTGTGCCTATCTGGCCGTCGTGCCGCTGCAGGATTTGATGAGTCTGGGCTCCGAAGCCCGCCTCAACACACCCGGAGCGCCCATGGGTAATTGGCAGTGGCGCTATCAACCGGAACAGCTGGAAGCCTTGCAGCAAGGCAGCGCGCCCTATCTGAAGGATTTACTGGAGCTCTACGGGCGCGCGTAGGCAGTTTCCCCTGCCCCGCTGCGCTTCATTCGTGTGAGCGTTTCGCTGTATCCGTAGTTGGGTTGCTTCAGCTGCCCGACCGCTGGTGTAGTCGGATTTACCCGTTTCAGTCGGGTGGCCACCTACAGGAAGCCACCTTCTTTATCGACGATGAACCAAAAAAAAGCCCGGCTTCCACGTTTGTGAAGGCCGGGCTGGTTTGATTGAACATCGACGATTGTATCGGCCAGTTACCCGTCATCGC
>ERZ1046740.1966-NODE-1966-length-13773-cov-4.026899_pt1 | contig 13773 bp, 14 predicted proteins | sample MGYA00383093_ERZ1046740 | MGnify/ENA primary metagenome ERZ1046740 (study PRJEB29581, sample SAMEA5548363) | metagenome | biome: marine; feature: coastal; material: water | depth 25 m | study: Short-term variability in the microbial, nano- and picoplankton...
GGCATCACGCGCAGTGCGTGCACCTTGTTAGCCAGCGAGTTGCTTCCAACGAAATGATTTTCCAGCGACGGAATGGCGCCACTTTCATAAAGCACCCACTGATGCACGAGGCGCACTTTTTCACCTTCAATGGGCAATCCGAAAAAATGCCCGAAGGTGTAGGGATTGGTGTGAGGTCCATGCTTGCCAAAAGATTTTTGATAGTAACCGCCTTGCACAAAATAAACCGACTGCAGGTTCCCGTTGGTACCTGAATAAAGTCGCCCCTTACTGTCAAAATCCACACCAAAAGTGTTCCACCCTCCTTCGGCGAACAATTCAAAATGGTGTGTGACAGGGTGGTATCTCCAGATATTTTGACCAAAGAAAGGATGTACCTTGTTTGACTTACCTCGCTCAACTTTGACGCGCGCAGTGACCGTGCTTCCAGTGGCACCATAAAGCCAACCATCAGGCCCCCACTTCAGGCTGTTGGCGATCGAATGAGTATCCTCCAAACCAAATCCTGACAGGTGCACCTCGGGAGGACCATCGGGTTGATCATCATGATTTAGGTCTGGATAAAACAGCAGGTAAGGTGGATGCATGACCCATATGCCCTCTTCATCAAAAGCCAATGAAGTACACATGTTCAGACCATCCAGAAATGTTTTATGGGTCTCAAAAACACCATCACCGTCAGTGTCCTCATGCAAAGTGATCTTATCTTTACCTATAAATTTTTGATGCTCTGGCCGATCGTATGGTGGGGGCGGAGGTACGGCGTCAAAGACTTTTCTCAAATGATTATCCCATGTCAACACTTCAAGGCCTGCCGGATTGGGGTATTGAATATATTGAACCACCCACATCCTTCCACGCTCATCAAAATCAATGTAAAGGGGCTGTTTCACCAGAGGCTCTGACAAAACAAGATCGATGCTCAAACCATCGCTTACCTCGAGAGATTCAAGCGCTGCGTCGGGAGGTAGCGGAGCTCCCTTCCCTTCAGTCAGGGCATGCACATTGGTATTGCCTTTGAATTTTTCGTAAACCTCCTGGATACGACGCTGTCTTCCCCCTATGTCCGCGTCCACAATCCCGACGTGACCGGCAAACCCAACTCCGGCGATTTGTTTGAATTGCGCAGATGCTTGTTTGGCTTCAGCGCTGTCAGGATCGTGATCCCACTGACTCCAGGAAGGAGCGTCTCCGGGGCGAAACAACCAGGTTCCCTGAAGATCAATGGCATCATCGCGACGGCTCAAGTGCACCGGCCCCTTCAATATCCCACCCTGCCCTCCTTTGTCATAAACACGCCATGCAATCAGATTGTCCTCACCATAACGGATCCAGTCCGGATCAATCACGAAAGGGCGGCGTATATTACTTGAAGGATTTTGATACAGGGGAGGCATGGCACCATTGGCACCGATTTTAATACCGTTGAAAAAACCTTCATCCACGTCACTTACCTCATCGACCACCAGCAGCAAACGACTACCACGCCAGGCTTCCGGTACATGCACGTATGCACGATACCACCCAAAGCCATCCGTATCGGCAAAGGCCCCATTTGGATGTTGTTCCCATGCTGAAGGCACATTCATCGGCACCCAACCATTGTGGGAAGCATTCGGATCAAAATCTCCTTTGAGCCCTGGGTGAATGAGTTGCTCAGGAACTGCACGACCCGCCACCCAATGGATGGCATTCAGTAGCAGACGCCGAAAAGGTTGGATTCCGAAATCACCCGTGTTGCCCAGTGAAGTGTATACCACCCTGCCACCTGATGACGTTTCATGCGTCCATGTCACAGGTTCCCTGACCTCCCTGCCCACAACCACCCCATCCATCAAGACAGTCGCCTTGGCCGACATTTCCCTGTTTTTATAAAGATGCGATGTTGATAAAAAAGAGCGTCGCTCGATGCCTTTTAATACGGGATGCGTTTCCTTTGATTTCTGTAAAGAAATTTTCGATGGAGGGTCGATGGGTGGCTTATTTCCATAATGCCCTTCGTAATGTCCTCCCAGCACTTCACGGTCAAATGACTGCCAGCGTACGTAATCCGCACTGGGTGGGTCACGGTCGAATGCATGACTGGATGTCCGTATACCAATGACTGCCCCCCCCCGATTCAAGAACGTGCGAATCAATTGCATCTGAGCTTCCGGGGGCGTTCTTCGCCGCACACTGACGAACAGGACGTCTGCATCAGCCAAGGCTTCCAATCCTTCAAAATGGTTCGAATCATCCTTGGAGACATGTGCAAAGGAACTAACAATCCCCTTGGGGGTCAGTTCTTGCCTTGCGAATTCAGGAAGTGTGCGCGCGGTTTCATATTCCTGTTCACCCACCATGAAGACGACATGCAAAGGTTCAGCACCATGGAGGGACAGCATGAATGAAAGAGTGACAAACACCCCGAATCGGCAAAAAAAGAATCGGCTCAATCGTAAACCATTCATTTTAGAAATCATGGTCATCATAAGTCGCAGAAGAACGTTCTCATCAGATGGATCACTTCGGAAGATTACCTTTAGGGGAGGAATATCCAATGAAATTTTTCTACTCCCGCATGAGCGGAATCGCTAGGGTTTCAAGATGAGCGACCGCGAGTTCAAGGGCGACCAAAAGGTTGGGAAATCCGTTTTGATGCGATGGGAAAATAATTTCAGGAATTACTGGGTCCCAAAGTTACCATCGTGGATTGAAACATGGCACCTTACTTATCTGACCTTGATTTGGTCAGCTTTGATTTTGGTGTTCAGCTGGAAAGCCCGGGAAAACCTGGAGTGGCTGTGGCTGGTTTCGCTCATGATCCTTGCGCAATATATCAGCGATCTCTTTGACGGCGCTTTGGGCCGTTACCGCAAGACGGGGCTCATCAAATGGGGTTATTACATGGACCATCTTCTGGACTACGTATTTCAATCTTGCATTGTAGCAGGCTACATGATGATCGCCCCGGAAGGACTTACCTGGTATTTTTTCGGTATCCTGATCGTTGCGAGCGCTTATATGGTGAACGCCTTTCTTTCCTTTGCAGCAACCAATGCGTTTGAAATTTATTTTTTCGGCATTGGGCCAACTGAAATCAGATTCTTGATCATCACACTCAACACATGCATCATTTTCCTGGGAACAGACTGGTGGCCCACGACTGTCCCGGTTTGTTTTTGTGCCATGCTTGCGGGTTTTATTGCTTTGGCATATCGAACCCACAAGATGCTATGGGCATTGGACATGAAGAAAAAAAACTGATCATTCGGCGCTGAGCAACGCATTGTACGTGTAAAATCTATTTGATTACTTCGAAGATTCTGTAAAATTCAATAGCGAACCATGAAGGGACTCCTCAGCCATATGAAAATGATGCACCCAGTGCCATGGATACTGGCAGCCTCAATGTTGGCTGCTCATTTTGGTTTGATTCACGCTGGAGAAGATGAAGCGGTTGCTTATTTTGAAAAGCACGTTCGCCCCTTGCTCGTTGAGCATTGCTATGAATGTCATTCAGAATCGGAAAAAATCAAAGGAGGACTTCGATTGGATAGTAGACAGGGTTGGATATCTGGGGGCGATTCAGGAAAGGCCATCGAACCCGGAGCGCCAGAAAAAAGTTTACTACTGGAAGCCATCGCTTACCGCAATCCTGATCTGGAAATGCCGCCGAGAGGCAAGCTTCCCGCATCGAAGATAGCCCACATCGAACATTGGATACGCAAGGGAGCTACGGATCCCAGAGACGGAGATGTTTCCGAGTCGGCTGAGGAAGCCATTGACCTGGATGAAGGCAGACAATTCTGGTCCTTTCGCCCAATCTCTCTCCCTCCTGCCCCCAAAAACACGGATGAAGGCTGGGCTTTCAACTTGATTGATCGTTTTGTCATGGCTGAGCTGGAGAAGAACTCGATGCCACCGACCCGGGATGCCAGTGAAGCGGAACTTCTGAGACGGGTAAGTTTTGATCTTACCGGACTCCCCCCTTCGCCTGACCAAATACGAAATTTTCAGAAAGATGCATCCGAGCAACATTATCAATCCATTATCGACCAAATGCTCGCATCCCAATCATTTGGAGAGAAATGGGGACGTCATTGGCTTGATCTCGCTCGATATGCCGATTCAACCGGGGGCGGTCGCAGCTCCGTTCTGTCAAACGCCTGGCGGTATCGCAACTACGTCATTGACGCTTACAATCAGGACAAACCATTTGACCTGTTCATCAGCGAACAAATCTCTGGTGATCTCATGCCATGGTCCAGTCAGGAGCAGCGAAACAATCAGTTAGTGGCCACCGCATACCTCGCTATCGGCCCCAAGAATCTGGACCTGCAGGACAAGGAGTTACTCCGGATGAATACCGTGGATGAACAGATCGACACGATGGGCCGTTCCCTTTTGGGAATGACCATCAGCTGCGCAAGGTGTCATGATCATAAATTCGACCCGATCCCCACAGAAGATTACTACGCGCTGGCGGGGATTTTCCGAAGCACGCGCACACTGATCCGGGACAATGTCTCCAAGTTGGTGGAACAGGAATTAGAAGTACCATTCGATCGAAAGCAGAATTATCAGGAATACTCCAATCAGGTCAAACAACTGGGAAATTCGATCAAAATTTTAAAAAAGATCAAAGATGCTTCGGAGGATCAAAAAGCTGAGCTCAAGGCATTGGAACAACAACTGGCCAAGGTGAAGGATACCGCACCGGCGCCTCTGCCAAAGGCAATCACCGTCGGCGTGGAGAAGGATGCAGGGGACTACGCAGTGTGTGTCCGCGGTAATGTGCATCAACTTGGAGCAAAAGTACCTCGAGGTTTCCTCAAGGTCGCACTCGATAAAAACGCATCAAACCCAGCGATCCCTGAGGGAGAAACCGGACGCCTCGAGCTGGCTCAATGGTTAACCAGCTCCGACAACCCACTCACTCCTCGCGTGTATGTTAATCGAGTATGGCATCACCTTTTTGGTCGTGGCATCGTGAGGTCTGTGGATAATTTTGGAACCACAGGCGATGCCCCCACCCACCCGGAATTGCTGGATTACCTCAGTTATCAATTTGTCCAGAACAATTGGTCCACCAAACGGCTGGTGAGGGAGCTTGTTCTTTCGCGCACTTACCGTCTGAGTTCATCAGACACAGATGCGAACCAGAGCAGAGACCCTGACAACGCACTGCGCTCACGCATGATTCCGAGAACCTTGCCTGCGGAAGCAATACGTGATTCGATACTGATTGCGAGCGGACAGCTCCGTGGAGGCCGCATAACCAGTATGCTGCCTGGCGCAGCGTCTTCCGATTCTGCACTTCGTAATGCCAAACTGGATTACGAAAGCATTGTCAGTCCACGCGTACGATCTGTTTATATTCCGATCTTTCGTGAAGAGGGGAGGAATGCATTGCTGGATAACTTCGATTTTGCCAATCCAAGTTTCACCGTAGGACGCCGAACACCCGGGGTTCGACCGACACAATCGTTGTATCTCATGAACAACGCATGGATCATGGACCAAGCCGAATTCGCGGCCGCCAAGTTGCTGAGTAAAAAAGATTATTCAGACGGCGAAAGACTGTTGCATGCATACATGACAACGCTTTCAAGGGAACCCAGTCAGGCTGAGAAGCTGATCGCCATGGATTTTTTAAGTAAGGCCGAAAACAAGCATCAACAGCGTAAAGCATGGGAAGGCATTTACCATGCGCTGTTTTCATGCGTCGACTTCCGCTACATTCATTGATCGATCATTCACATTGAATGCGCAGCATCGGACTTGCGTCTTTTACTTCACGTATAACAATCATCTTACATCTATGAAAAAACGCTCATTTACATATTGGATACTGACCGCCTTTGCATTTGCCTCTTCCATTCAGATTGGAATCGCATCTCCGGCAGAAAACGAAACCAAGCCACTGAAAGCTGGATATCATGAAATCAAGGCCAAAAAAGCTGGGCTATTGCTCAAGAATCATAAAGACCTGATCGTTCTGGATATCCGAACTGAAAAGGAATACGTCGCAGGTCACATTGCGAAAGCGAAGCATGTGGATTTTTATGAAAGCGATTTTAAATCCCGACTCGAAAAACTGGATCGCAAAACCCCGTATCTCGTGCATTGCGCTTCGGGTGGTCGCAGCGGACGCTCCTTGGAGATTTTTAGAGATCTCGGATTCACGCGCATTTATCATATGAATGATGGATTCAAAGGATGGATGAAAGAAAAACTCCCTTCCAAAAAAGGGAAGCCAGAGAAAAATAAAAAATAATACTCACGCCCTCTTGACACCGAATGTTGCCAACTTCAAAGCCCTGTCATGATGACACAACCATTGATGGCTTTGTTTGGTGACCTGATGACGCCTGAGTTCATGATCGTGTCATGAGTGCTTCACTGGATTATTCGAACAGCTGTTCGTGCAGGCATCGAATCCATGCTGAAAAAGGTTCCACATCGAAGCAAGGCAAGGACGAATAATACACTTCATTACTGCTGGTTGCGATATTGCCCCAATTTCATCACATGAAAAACTCAAACAACCTTGGCGTCCTCCGCGCCTTGATCCAGCAGTTGCGGCAGGGCTGAGATTTAAATACTAAGACAAATCACAGCTCAATCCCGCTTACCACCCTTGGTCTTACTTGCTGCCCGGCTTCATTGCCTCTGAGCCTTTAAGATCATCAGGTAATTGATCCGGTTGAAAGGTCTCTACCTTCATTCGGATGAGTGGGCGAAATGGCACACCAAAATCAACATTACCATTGGAGCGATCAACCAAGACACCTATCCCCTTGACGTCTCCTTTGTGCTGTCGAATGATTTCCAGCGTTTCGGCCACGCGCCCACCTTTGGTTACCACGTCCTCGATCAACAGTATGGACTCTCCTGACTCAATCTTAAAACCACGCCTAAGCACCAACTTCCCCTCCTCCTTTTCAACAAAGACATATCGCAAGCCCAGTTGACGGGCCACTTCCTGCCCGATGACCAGTCCCCCCATGGCAGGAGCGACTACAGTCGTTGCTCCGAGCCCATTCATTTGAGCCGCCAGACCTGCACCCAGTTGCTCAACAATGGGCATTTGTTGAAGCGCCATGGCACATTGGAAAAACTCACGACTGTGCAATCCGCTACGAAGAATAAAATGTCCCTTGAGCAGGGCTCCTGTCTGTTCAAAAATCTTTAACGCTTCGTCTTGTGTCATCAGGTCTGAGTATCCGATAAACGCGCCCGGGCCGCGAGTTTTTAATCGCTTTCAACTGGAATAAGACCTTAGCTTTGCTACATGACTGATTACGAAAAACTCAAAACCCAATTCAGGGAAATCGGATATTTGAATCGCACAATTGCGTTGCTGGATTGGGATCATGAAACCTATCTCCCTGCCAAAGGTGTTGATTACAGGGCAGATCAACAAGCTTTCCTGAGCGGTATGGCTCACAACAGGTTGGTTGGCGCAAAAGTCCAGGAACTGATCGAAGCCTGCGAATCGAATCAAGCAAATCTGGACACTCACGAACAGATCAATATCCGTGAATGGCGAAAGGACTACGATCGATCAGTCAAACTCCCAACAGAATTTGTCGAGCGCTTCGAAAAAACCTGCTCGCTTGCCAAGGCGTCCTGGGCCGAAGCGCGAAGGGAAAATAAATTTGAGGTTTTCTCCAATCACCTGGAGCAAATCATCGATCTATCCCGCCAGAAAGCGGATTACTACGGCTACGAGCAAAGCGCCTACGATGCCTTGATGGACGTCTATGAGCCAGGCTGTACTACAGAGTCCTTGAGCCCCATATTTGCAGATCTGAAGAAATCCATCGTCGATTGGCTCCCTGAAGCCATCGAAACAACTCAGGAAATTAATGATGCATTTTTGAAAGATGATTATCCCATAGCTGGTCAGATAAAGCTCAACGAAATTATTTCAAGAGCCCTTGAGTTCGATTTCGAATCAGGACGAATTGACGCAACCACGCATCCCTTCTGTACTGAACTAGGCCCTCATGACGTCCGCTTGACGACGCGATACGAAGCAGATGACTTTACGGTTTCACTCTACAGCGTTCTTCACGAGGCTGGGCATGGACTTTATGAGCAGGGTTTCAAAAGTGAACATGCGGGCACCCCCATGGCTGAAGCAGTTTCTCTCGGCATCCATGAATCACAATCCAGACTTTGGGAAAACAAAGTTGGACGAGCTCCTGCATTTTGGAATGACTGGCACTCCATCGCATGTGAACATTTACCCGCCCTTAAACGATTTACGCCTGAACAACTCACAAAAGCAGTGAATCGAGTAAGCCCCTCCTACATTCGAGTGGAAGCTGATGAAGTCACCTATGATCTCCACATCATCTTGCGGTATGAATTGGAAAAAGCACTGATAGCCGGTGATCTCCATGTGAAAGATATCCCGGGAGTATGGAACGAACAGTTCAAAGTCATGTTCGGAATCGAGGTACCGGATGATGCGCAGGGATGTCTCCAGGATATTCACTGGAGCATGGGAGGCTTCGGCTATTTCCCTACCTATTCCCTAGGGAACCTCAATTCAGCACAACTTTACGCCTCCGCTCAAAAAGCACTTGGCCCCCAGCTTGGGGATCTCCAGAACGGCAACTATCACGGCCTTTTGGAATGGCTCAGAACGAACGTGCACCAATTTGGAAAACATTACTCCCCTGCTCAGCTCATGCAGAATGCGACAGGAAAACCAACGCAACCCGACTACCACTGGAGCTATCTCAAAGACCGTTTTTCCTCCATGGGCTGAATTCAGTTCCCTGATGAGCCGTTTCGTGGTGCTCGCCTTTCTCCTGCTGCAATCACAGGAAACAAAAGCGCATATTCAGAAGACTGAAGATATGGTTCAAGCTCGATGCCAATGTGGGTCAGGGTATGAAGAAAAACTCGACGATATTGCTGGCAAGATTCTGATCATTGCAAAATCAAGGCCTGTTGTTCTGCTGAGCCTCCAGGTGTCCATTGAAGGTCGGGAACCAGATATGGGAGAAATTGAGGATCTGGCTGATAGAATAAGCGAACTGAAACGCGCTGAAGCCCAGATATCAGAGGTTCAGATTTACTCCGCAACACGTCCCAAGTGGAACAACAATGCAGGACACCTTAAATTGAAAACGCTTTCACAAACCGCACAGATGGTGCATCGGAAATCAGGAGTGAAAGCACAGGTCCAGTAAACACAATCTGACTCAGCTGCTTGGTAGTTGACCTCGGTAATTACTTGGGGAAAGGCCAACTAGTTTCCTGAACACTCGATTGAAATGAGTCAGCGATTGGAAACCTACATCAAAGGCAATCTCGCTGATTCTGAGGTTGGGATTGAGCAGCAGATTTTTAGCTCGCTCGATGCGCACTCTTGAAACGTATTCGGTGAAGTTGAGCCCGGTGATACGCTTGAACATTTTACAGAAGTAGAATGAACTCGTATTTACAGCTTTCGCTACCTGTTCCAGCGAGATGGATTCTGAATAGTTTTCACTGATGAATTGCTTGGCTTTCACGATGATGGCAGGTTCGGCGTTTTTTTGACGCACCACAATTTGATTACTCAATACAGACAGATATTGAGCAAAAAGTTTCACCATGATAATGATAGCTTCGTATTGCTTACGCTCAACAACCTTCGTACCGAGATACGCTTGGCTTAATTTTTCCTTATCATAACCCAGCCCCAACTCCTCAATCTGCTTCACGACAAGGCTGAACTTTGCTTTCGTAGGCTTTTTTTGAAAAATATGCCCTGTCTGAAGAAACGCGACCGTTCGATCACCCAATTTGACAGGGACAGCGGTATCGATGAGACCATGAGGACATTCAATACTCACAGGAATTGTTTGGCATTCATCAATTATTTTTTGTTGATGCTGGAGGCAGCCAGAGCAGGTTTTGCTGGCTTCCGCCATCACGCTGCAAAAAGGACTTTCGTTGTCTTCACCATGCAACGGTAGCTGCCAACAAATCTTAGGGCGCAGCGCAAGCGGCAAGCCTGTAGCCTCGTTAAAGGAACCTTTGAACTCCTTGAATACAGATGATTCAGTCAACGCCACTGTCAGGTAATTATCCTGCTCCCTGTCATTTCTCTCCTCTGGGTAGGTTTCCTTGCTTTCCATCTCAGATTAAATTCTGGATGTTTGTAATAACTTTGTCGACTTCAAAATTACTTTGAACATATCGAGTCAGCATGACAAAAAAATGGTCGAGACATGAATCGATCATTTAAGAATTAGGAATTTGATTCGCCTACAAGATGTTACTACATACTTCAGATTTCTAATAATCAGCAAAAAAGGGGTATGATTCCGTATAAAAAATATAAAATTTCCGTCATTAAGGTCATAAAAAAAGCCACCTCAAATGAAGGACATCGAATGTGCTTATACCCTGAAAAACCAAAGGGACGCATTCATGACCTGCGAACTTGGTTCAGCTTCGTTTTACTCATCATTCTTTTCACTGGTCCCTTCATCAAAGCAAAAGGAAATCCCTCGCTGCTTTTCAATATTATGAACCGCAAATTTTCTATCTTGAAGCAAATTTCCTGACCGCAAGACAGCTTTTTTTGCCTTGGGAATGCTGGTATTCATCGTTGGCATTATCGTTTTCACCGCCGTGTTTGGATGTGTAAGGCATGTCCCCGAACGCTACTCATGGAAATGGTGTTTCGTAAAATACGGAGACTGGATTGAGGGAGATTCGATGGAGCAGAAACAGCTGGTTAAAGCATCTTGGTCAGGGAAAAAGATCTTCAAACGCACCGTGAATTACGCCATTTTCCCTCAATTGTCATCTTTGGTGCTGCTACGCTTGTCATTTATTCGCCCTTGGAATCAAATGAACCAGGTTCAGTGACATCGGCCATGTGAACCTCAAAACCACCCACCCATTTGGCCAGGAAATTATAAAGCGCTCCGGAAAAGGCAAAAAACACAAAACCTATAATGGACGTCCACAAGGGGCCAAGGATCAGGAAGACAGCTCCAATCTTGTCCTTGTCCTCACCGAACGCCAAACCCAGAATACCCAGCGGAACATAGATCATGCCAAACAAGGCGTAGAGCAGGGTAACTATTTTGCTCGATTGAATGATCGAAACCTTGGTTACTTGTAATTTCACAATCAAATATACAATAGATCCAAGGAAGAAGTTTCAAAAATCTGAATCTTTTCAAAATTTAAACTTATGGCAGACGATCAAAAGACTCCATTAATATGGGACAACTACAGAAAAAAACTGCGCCGAACTATTCCAATTTCACGGCTGTCCCGTACGCGAGCAATTCCGCCGCACCTCCAACGATCACCGAGGTAGAAAACCTGACCCCGACCACGGCATCCGCGCCCAATCGTTTCGCCTCTTCGATCATGCGATCGAGGGCCTGTTCACGTGCCTCAGCCATCAGCTTGGTATAAGTCATGATTTCCCCCCCCACCAGCGTCTTGAAACCTGCCATGATATCTCGTCCCACGTGACGGGCGCGAATGGTATTTCCACGCACCAGCCCAAGGGTCTGCACAATACGCTTGTCTTCAATATGTTCCGTCGTTGTAGTAATCATCTTTTTATGTCCTTGTAGGGATCTTTTTTATAGGTTTTCAGTCGTTCAATAAGGGCTTGCAAAAAAAGCATCAGGACGCCAATCAGGATACCGGTAATAAAGATGGCAGGTATGGTTTCTTTATCTTTCCAGACCTCAATCACTGCGAACAGCATGAACCCAAGATAACCACCGAGCATGAGGAAAAGTCCGCCATAACGCGCCAGACGGTTAAATGGGGTTTTCCAAAGTTGATCAAGAATCATATCGGTGGGTTCAACAAAGGATACAGTCTTCAGCCTGGTATCCTGAGAGGCGAAGGTTTCGTATTCTTCCCTGCAGGACTGGCAACGTATGAGGTGCTGGTTCACCGCGTGCTTTTCCTCTGGGGACAATTCGTCATCGACAAACCCCATGATCAGTGGGCTGTAGTCGGAGCAATTTTTAATGTCATTTGTCATAAAGTGAAGGCGGTAATGGTTTTGCATCGGGTGTCTCTAAATCACGATATGCCTTTCGAGCGTTGTAGAGGCGGCTCATGACCGTACCTCTTGGAATATTCAACAGCGCACTGATTTGCCTGTAGTCAAGGTCCTGAAAATATTTCAACATGAGCATCTCCCGCTGATCCAGGCGTAAACGGCTCAGGTTTACAAAAACCTCACCCGTGCTCTCTTTTTGCTTGAGCAGGCCAAGGGGATCACCTGCTTCAAGCCCATCTTGCGTCGTCATCATCTCTTGGTCTCGGTGTTTTCTGGCCACCTCCCTCCGTTTGATAAGATTGAGGCAGGTGTTCCTCAAAATACGGTAAAACCATGGATAAAACCGTTCCAACTCCCTGAGACGGGTGATGGAAACAAATGCCTTCATAAAAGCCTCCTGACACATATCCGATGCATCCTCCGTATTTCCGGTAAACCCAAAGGCATGCAGGTATGCCTCCCTCCGATACTGATGAAACAAATACTCAAACCCACGTGGATCCCTGTGCTTGAGGCAAAGTTTAATGGCATCCGGCTCGTTCATGAAATGCGCTCACTATATCAATAAACCGCTCAACACTGAGAATATTCAAAATTATTTCAAAAAACGATGAGCCTCTTAATGACTTCCAAAGACGCATTCCAGTGGGATCATGGAATACCTGATTTCAAACTCGGAAAGAAACAGCCTTATAACGAAGGTCGCCCCAGTGAAGTGACAGGACCATGAGAGCAGGGATTCCTTGCCCTGAACGACACCACGTCATTTCAAGGGGTAACAAAAGCCACCGGGAGCTTGCCTCATGATCGCATGACGATCACAAGGTGTTCCATGAAACACCTTGCGCCACCATTTGCCAGATGCTTGGAGTCTGCCTTGCGCCCTCAAAGATGCTCAGAGCCAAACAGGTCAGCTACAGCCATGATATTCGAATAATTCTCTCAGGTCATTGTTATCAATGTCATGGCCCGGATGGAAAGGCGCGCAAGGCAGATCTGCGACTGGATCAGGAACAGGGAACCATCATTGAAATAGAAGGGGTTGCCATCTCCTGCGTAAATTCTATCAAAGGCGAGTTTCTTGAGCGGATTCACTCGACGGATCCAGAGCAACAAATGCCCCCTCCAGAAGTCAACAAACCCCTTTCGGATGCGCAACGCAATTTGATCAATCGATGGGTAATTGAAGGGGCTTCGTGGAGTAAACACCAGGCTTGCACCCCGCTGAAAAGACCTACCCGGTTTGATTTATGGGTGCCCGGTGGGAAGCGCTCATTGCGCAGGCATGTGCGGCCCTCTGGTGATCTCCCTTGCCTGTGCAAGAAGCCAATCCGACAATGCCTGGAAATTCCCCTTGATTTACCCGTTTGGCAGACTGGATGCATACCTTCTCATAGGGATAGGGTTTGCGGCAACAGGCACCGCTTTTTCGATGGCAGGATAGCGGAAAGCACTGTCCATTGTGGACGAGATTGCAATTTTAACCGCTCTCTTCATCGCTCCCAAACCGACAGGCAAAAGGTAGCTGCCCCGATGGATTGATTGGATCAAGGGTAGTTTTGCAGCAAGAGTCCGTTCACCGGGATGGCGCTCGATTTTGGGTCTTGGATTTATTGGCGGCTTTTTACCTTGTGGTCTTGTTTATGTCGCTGGGGTCTCGGAAGCAACCTGTGGGCATGCGATGGCGGCCATGGTTTTCTTACTGGCATTTGGGCTCGGAACTTTTCCCCATGGCGCGGGGA
>ERZ1046740.1968-NODE-1968-length-13770-cov-4.531826_pt1 | contig 13770 bp, 9 predicted proteins | sample MGYA00383093_ERZ1046740 | MGnify/ENA primary metagenome ERZ1046740 (study PRJEB29581, sample SAMEA5548363) | metagenome | biome: marine; feature: coastal; material: water | depth 25 m | study: Short-term variability in the microbial, nano- and picoplankton...
AAAGTAGAACCCGCCGTCCTCGTACAGGAACTCGAAGGTGCCGGCACCGCGATAGCCGATCTCGATACAGGCGTTTACACAGGCTTCAGCAACCTGGGCACGGAGATCCTCCGGGATTCCCGGAGCAGGAGCTTCTTCAATGACTTTCTGGTGACGGCGCTGCAGGGAGCAATCTCGATCTCCCAGGTGAATAGCGTTGCCCTGGCCGTCTGCCAGCACCTGTATCTCCACATGGCGTGGCTTTTGCAGGAATTTCTCCAGGTAGACGACGTCTGAACCAAAGGCCGCTGCGGCCTCGGATTGGGTTACCTGAACCGAATTGATCAGCGCAGCCTCGTTGTGTACTACACGCATGCCGCGGCCACCGCCACCGGCGGCGGCTTTGACGATAACCGGGAAGCCAATACGGCGGGCTACCTCCAAAGTGCGATCGGCATCGTCGTCCAAGGGGCCGTCAGAACCGGGCACGGTGGGCACCCCGGCGAGTTTCATGGCCCTAATGGCAGAGACTTTGTCACCCATCAAGCGAATGGTATCGGCGGTGGGGCCGATGAAAGTGAACCCGCTTTTCTCCACCTGGTCAGCAAAATCGGCATTCTCGGCAAGAAAGCCGTAACCGGGGTGTATGGCAGCGGCCTCTGTGACTTCGGCGGCGCTGATGATGGCCGGTACATTGAGGTAACTCTCGGTGGAGGCGGGCGGGCCTATACATACAGATTCATCTGCCAGCCTGACGTGCATCAATTCTGCGTCTGCCTGGGAGTGCACTGCCACGGTGGGGATGTTTAACTCCTTGCAGGCCCTGAGAACCCGGAGGGCGATCTCACCGCGGTTGGCGATGAGCACCTTATCCAATATGGGCATGTTGTGTTCCTCTGCTGGTCGTTTGGCTTGCCGCGATCACACGATGGAGAACAGGGGTTGCTCGAATTCAACCGGCTCGCCGTTCTCGACCAGGATAGCCTCGATAGTGCCTGCCTTGTCTGCCTCAATCTGGTTCATCATTTTCATTGCTTCGACGATGCAGATCACGTCACCCACTTTTACCGTTTGGCCGACTTCCGCAAAAGATGGTGAAGTGGGTGCAGGAGAACGATAGAAGGTGCCTACCATGGGTGATTTCACCACATGGCCGGAGGTGGCGGGCGCGGCGGCTTCAGCCGGTGCCGCAGCAGCTTCTGGCGCGGCGGCTGGAGCTGGCGCAGCAGGGGCACCGTAGACTGGAGCCGGGGGTGCCATTACGGTCTGCACAGCATTACGGCTGATGCGTACTGATTCCTCGCCTTCCTTGATCTCGATTTCTCCAATGTTGGATTCCTCAAGCAACTCAATCAGTTTTTTTACTTTGCGAATGTCCATAGTGCAGTCTCTTGGGGCTGTTATTCAGTTTCAGGGTTGTTCAAGCTGGTCCAGGGCGGCCTGCAGGCCAAGCTCATAGCCCTGTGGCCCCAGGCCGCAAATCACGCCCTGGGCAATATCGGAAAAGAATGAGTGCTGACGGAATTCTTCCCGCGCGTGCACGTTCGACAGGTGAATTTCGATGAAAGGAATGTCCACCGCCGCCAGGGCATCCCGCAGGGCCACGCTGGTATGGGTAAATGCCGCCGGATTGATAAGAATGAAATTAACGCCTTCGTGCCGGGCATCCTGGACTCTGTCTACCAACTCGTATTCGGCATTGCTTTGTACATAGAGCAAGTGGTGGCCGCGATCCAGTGCCTGGCGTTCAAGTTTCTGGTTGATATCGGCAAGCGAGGTGCTGCCGTAGATCTCGGGTTCGCGCTCGCCCAGCAGGTTCAGGTTAGGGCCATGTAATACGAGGATGGTTGCCATGGGGTTTAGCACTCTCACCGGGGACGCTATTTTTTCGCTAGTTTGGCGCAATAACCAGTAGCTGTCTATCCATTTTGGTATTTTTTTGAATTTTACCGGATTTTAACAGCGTTATTGCAGAAGTTAGCTCGTTTTATGAAGTTGTGGGCTTCTCCGGGCAGGTTTGGGCTCAATTCCCGACAATTGATCAAAAAGTGCCTTTCTTGTCGGTAAATACGTCGATCGTGTCGGCAACTTCCACCTTTTTCACGGAAACCTCTTCCAGGGCTGCCAAAACCGTAGCATCAGAGAGTAATTGTGGCAGCAGCAGAGGCGGTTCGCCTGGATCTGCGGGGTACATGAGATACAGTGGAATACCCGTGCGGCCGTGTTCCCCGATAAAGCGGGCGATATTCGCATCGTAATTAGTCCAGTCAGCGACCATATAGACTACGCCATGGTGCTTGAAGGCGGCGCTCATCTCATCAGTCAGCAGTACTGACTGCTCATTGGCGATGCAGGTAATGCACCAGTCGGCGGTGACGTCGACGAATACAGGGCTGCCCGCCGAGCGCAAGTCGGCCAATGACTGCCGGGAAAATGCTACATGTCCGTCCGACAGGGTAGTGTTGGCTAAATCATTATTGTCCATACCACGCCAGCTACCCAGAACAAGGGCAGTGCAGGCACAGGCCAGAGCAAGCCCCCGCCGCCAGTTCCCCAGGCGCCATAGCCACAGGGCCAGGGTCAGCATAAGTGCACCGGCCAGAGCAAGGGCCATAGTATTAACACCAGCCTGTCTGCCCACTACCCATAGCAACCAGATGGCGGTGGCATACAGGGGAAAGGCTAAAAACTGCTTAAGTGTTTCCATCCATGGGCCAGGTCGTGGCATTAGTGCTCTCGCGGCACCGCTGTAGCCAAACAGCAACAGGGGGGCAGCCATTCCGGCGCCAAGCGCTGCGAACACCAGTAACCCTGTGAGTGGAGGCTGGGTGATTGCGAACCCCAGTGCGGTACCCATAAAGGGCGCAGTGCAGGGGCTGGCGACTACCACTGCCAATACGCCAGTGAAGAAACTGCCAACCATGCCCCGGCGATCAGCCAACTCACTGCCTGTATTCATCAGGCTGCCGCCAAATTCGATCAGCCCGGACAGTGACAGCCCCATGGCTACAAACAGGTAAACCAGGGCGATAACAAAACCAGTGGACTGTAGCTGAAAGCCCCAGCCCACTGCCTGCCCCGCCTGCTGCAAGCCGATCAGCAATGCTGCTATTGCAACAAAGCTGATAATCACACCCGCCGTATACATCCAACTGTGGAGGTGTCGATCATGATTGCTGTTGCGGGCAAAGCTGAGCACTTTCAGGGAGAGAATAGGAAATACACAGGGCATCAAATTAAGAATGCTGCCGCCAATGAACGCCAGTAGAAGCATGGTAAGCAACTTGCCACCCGAAGCCGGTGCAGCCTTTGAATTTTGCGCTACCCTTGGTGATTCTGTTGCCTGGACTGGGGTAATTCCGCCACTGGATATATCCAGCTCGAAAAATTCCTTGCGCGGCGGGTAACAAAGGCCTGCATCGGCGCAGCCCTGGGAACTCACCGTCAGCCTGGCATTAGCCCCGGGGGTTCGCTGCAGCTCCAGCTGAATATCTGCATTGTTGTAGTAGACCCTCACCAGGCCAAAGTATTCGTCCTCGCGTTCAAGGGCCTCGGGGAGCAGTGGCTCAATGGAGATGGGTCCCTGGGCATCTTCCAACTGGAAGGAAAATCGGTGCTGGTACAGGTAATAGGTGTCTGCGATCTGCCAATAAAGGCGCAGCGAGTCTTCCTCGGTGACCTCGATCTCCAGGCGGTAAGCCTCCTCAACCGGGAGAAATTCAGTGGTCTGGCTAGTGGCAAAGGGATTGTCAGCCCCGGTCAGGCCCTGGGCCTGGCAGATGGTGGTGGCGAGCAGTAGCAGGCTCGCGAAAAAGGTGCGCATGTGTACTCCTGTTAGTCAGCGCGAAGTGTACCAGCCTGGGGCATCGGGCCCAATGTAGTGCAAAGGGGGTGGCCAGCGGTGGTATAGTGTAGGACGCCCTCATCGGGTGGAAGTTTCCTTGCTGGAGTTGTTAATTGTTTAAACCCCTCAAGAGCCTGTTGCTGCTGGGTTTTCTTGCCCCCGCTGTGCTTGCCGAGCCCGCCTCCCGTTTTGTCCTGGAGGATGCCTGGGTGCGTGCCCTGCCTCCGGGTCAGCCCAACACCGCGGCCTATGTAACTGTGATTAACCGCAGTGCGCAGCCAGTGAAAATTACCGGCGGTAGCGCCCAGTTGGCCGGTAGGGTAGAGGTACACACAACCAGGGAGGTTGATGGCTATACCCGCATGGAGCATTTGCCAGTCCTGGACATAGGCCCCAGGACTTCAGTTTCTCTCTCGCCAGGCGGTATTCACCTGATGCTATTTGGCCTGGAGCGCATGCCTGCTCCCGGAGAAACGGTAGAGCTTTGCCTCAGCGAGGCATCCGGGGAACAGGCCTGCACCACTGCAGCAGTAAAAAAGAGTGCCGGCGCCAGCGGGCATGATCACCACCAGCATCATTAGTAACCCACAGGAATAAGCTATGAATGTAGTAACCGAAACCCTCCTGGATTGGCGCGACAGTCTGATCGAGCGTTTGCCCGAGGGCAAGTGGGCCGGGAGTTTGGCCACAGTGATTGTGATCTACCTGGTTCTTGCTATCGGGTTTGGCATGTACTGGAGTATTGCACCGGATCATTTTAACCCTAGTGAAACGGCCGCTGAATATGCGCAATCCGCTGGTGGCGCCCCCGTCACCGGTTCAGTGACCACCGTCGCCTTGATCGGGGTGGCAGAAACTCTGCTGGAAAAACCCGGCGGCTACCTGCATAACGACCGCTTTCCTCCCGGGCTGTGGCTGGACAATATGCCCAACTGGGAATACGGCGCCCTGATTCAGGTGCGAGACCTGGCCCGGGCAATGCGCGAGGTTCACAGCCGTTCCCAGTCCCAATCTACTGAGGACCCTGATCTGGCCATGGCGGAGCCGCGCTTTAACTTCAACTCCAATAGCTGGATTCTGCCTTCCTCTGAGTCGCAATACAGAGACGGCCTGGACTATTTACATGCCTATCTCGGCAGACTTTCGGATGTGAATGCGCCCAATGCCCAGTTTTATGCCCGGGCGGATAATCTTCGCTATTGGCTGGCCACGGTAAATACCCGACTGGGCAGTTTGTCACAACGCTTAAGTGCCAGTGTGGGACGCAGCCGCCTCAATACAGACCTTGCCGGCGATGAGAGTGCGACCCAGGCCACTGGCGCGCCCAGCGAAATGATGGTGCGTACACCCTGGTTGGAAATTGACGACGTATTTTTTGAAGCCCGCGGTACCTCCTGGGCCCTGATTCACTTCCTCAAGGCCGCGGAGGCGGATTTTGCCGAGGTGCTGAAAAAGAAAAATGCCCGGGTGAGTCTGCGGCAAATTATTCGTGAGTTGGAAGGTACCCAGGACACCATGTGGAGTCCGATGATTCTCAATGGCACAGGCTTTGGTTTGTTTGCCAATCACTCACTGGTGATGGCCTCTTACATCAGTCGCGCCAATGCGGCGATTATTGATCTGCGCGATTTATTGTCGCAGGGCTAAGCGCTGCGCCTGCGGGATCAGTCCCGGCTGTAACGCAGTCGGGTGCCGGTATCCAGGGAAAGGCGAATTTCCTCGGCGGAGATTTCGATAGGGAAGTAAGTGCCCGATAGTTTGGCGTCGAGCAAGCTGGCACCCTCCAGGTTGGTATTGCGAAAGTCGATACCGCTGAGATCCGCATTGCGGAAGTAGGAGTTGCTGAAGTCCAGCCCATCGGCGTTCATATTGCGCAAGTCCCTTCCTCGGTAGTCACCGCTCTTTAGTTCACTGTTGTCCAGTGTATCGCGCTGTTCATTAAAGCCCTTGATATCTTCGTTGCGCAGCAATTGGTACAGAGGGTCTTGTTTGATAAAGGGCTTGTCCATGAGTTGTGTTCCTTGTGGTCACCCGACAGTGTATCGGGTGACGTAGCTTAAGCTGCCAGTGCCTGTAAATACAAGCGTTGGGGTTTGACTGCCTGGACCTGTATAAGCTTTTAGCGGCAAACTCCGTTTTTTCGATAGGATTTGCCGGACAGTATTGCTGATGCTCGATTACTCTTGAAAATGGATAATACCCGGATGACCCTATACAAGCCTCACCGGCTATTTACATTGAATATGGTTCCAGGGAGTTAAATTGCCAATGCAAACAACCACCGGGTTCCTCCTGAGTCGCCACTGGCGCGATAGCGCCAACGGTGTGGAGCTGGAATTCTGGTTTGCCACTGAACAGGGCCCTCTCAGCGCGGTAGTAAAAAAGCAGCGAGGGGTGTTCTTTCTTCCGCTGTCTGACCTGGACAAGGCGAAGTCCTTGTTGGGTACTGATAGCTCGATGGAAATAAAGTCTTTGCCCTTGAAAGATTTTCAGATGGAGCCAGTGGCTGCAATCTATGGGCACAGCTACCGGCAATTACGCCGCCGTGCCGATGCGTTGACTGACGCAGGGCTTGATCCGCTGGAGGCGGACATAAACCCCGCAGACCGCTACCTGATGGAGCGCTTTGTGATGGGGGCTGCGCAGATTACCGGAGAAGTTGTCTCCCAGGGGAGTCATACAAGAATGACCGACCCCCGTATTCAAGCGGCGGACTACCGACCCACTCTTCGCGTTGCCTCTTTTGATATCGAAACATCGATGGAGGGACTGCAACTCTACTCTATTGGCGTACATGGTGTCTTTGGCGAACAGCAGGTTCGCAAGGTGTTTATGCTGGGTGAGGGCGCAGGCCAGCCCTGGGTGGAGGCTTTTTCTGACCAGGAGACCTTGTTGCAGGCCTTTGTCGACTGGATAGAGCAATACGACCCGGATGTACTCATAGGCTGGAACGTGGTGAACTTCGACTGCTGGTATCTGCAGCGCGTCGCTGATCACCTGGGCAGAAGACTTCTGCTGGGCCGGGGACGACGCCCCCTGCACTGGCGCGAACTGGACGATGAGGGCGAACGCAGAACCGTGCAGTGTCCCGGACGGGTGATACTCGATGGCATTGAATTACTACGAGCTGCCTTTTACCGCTTCGAGAGTTTTTCGCTGGAAAACGTCGCGCGGGAATTGCTGGGTGACGGCAAGCTGCTGCATGGCTCGGGTCGTGGCGAAGAAATAGGGCGTTTGCACCGGGAAGACAAGACCAGCCTGGCCCAATACAACCTGAAAGACTGTGAGCTGGTCTCGGAGATTTTTGCCAAAACCCAGTTACTGGATTTTGCCCTGGCTCGCAGTGCCATGACTGGCCTTAATATCGATCGCCTGGGCGGCTCAGTAGCGTCTTTTGACAATCTTTACCTGCCTCGACTGCACCGGGCGGGTTATGTGGCACCCAATGCCAGTCGAGACCTTATAGCCAGCCCGGGAGGCTTTGTACTGGAATCCCAGCCGGGGATTTACGAGCATGTGCTGGTGCTGGATTTCAAAAGCCTGTATCCCAGTATTATTCGTACATTCTTCATTGACCCCCTGGGCCTGGCGCTGGGGGTGTCCGGTGAACTGGACGAGGAAGAAACCATACCGGGTTACCTGGAAGCAGCCTTTGCCCGCCAGGGGCATATTCTCCCCGAGCTGATCGCCCGGCTCTGGCAGCAGCGCGATGACGCCAAGGCAGTGGGAGACGAGCCTCTTTCCCAGGCTATCAAAATCATTATGAACAGCTTCTATGGTGTGCTGGGCACTGCCGGTTGCCGCTTCTTTGACGCTCGCCTTGCCAGTTCAATTACTCGCCGGGGCCATCAGATTCTCGGGCGCACCCGGGACAGGATTAACGAGGCGGGGCACCAGGTGATATATGGCGACACAGACTCGGTATTCGTCTGGATACATGAGGCCAGCAGTGATGAGGAAGCGGTCGCCGCGGGTAGGGCACTGGAGAGTGAGTTGAACACATGGTGGCAGCAGCAACTGCGCAGTGAGTTCAAGCTGGACAGTGTGCTGGAGCTGGAGTTTGAAACCCACTACAAGCGCTTTCTTATGCCCACCGTGCGTGGCTCCGATAAGGGCAGCAAGAAACGTTACGCTGGAGTAGTGGCAGGGAAGGGCGGCGACGAGCTGGTATTCAAGGGGCTGGAGAATGTGCGTACAGACTGGACCTGGCTGGCGCGCGATTTTCAGGAAGAGCTTTACCGGCGTATATTCATGAATGAGCCCTTTGAGGATTATGTGCGCGAGCTCACTGCACAAGTACTGGCAGGAGAGCGGGATGGGGAGCTTGTCTATCGCAAGCGCCTGCGTCGCCGCCTGGATCAGTACGAGCGCAATGTGCCGCCTCATGTGCAGGCGGCACGGCTGTATGAGGAAAGGGGCTTGCAAGCCCCTTCCCGGGGTAGCTGGGCCGAGTATGTTATGACCACTGCCGGTGCCGAACCCGCGCAGTGTTCACTGGCACCGCTGGACTACCAGTACTACGTGGACCGCCAGTTACAGCCGGTGGCCGATGGCATTCTGGGTTTTGTGGGCACCTCGTTCAGTGCCCTGGTGGGTCAGCAGATTGATTTGTTTTGAGGCGCCAGCCAGAAAACCAGGGCGCGCCTCAGTCATCAGTCGCCAAAGAACTCAGTTCGTAGGGCGGGGTAGTCAGCAGCAGGCAGACGCGGACCGTAATTGGCCACGATTTTGCCTGCTGCCAGGCTGGCAAAGCGGCCGGCGGTAGGGAAGTCCTCTCCCCGGGTGATCGCGTAGAGGAAAGCACCTGCGAACATATCGCCTGCGCCGTTGCTGTCGACAGCCTGCACCCGGTGAGGCGGAATTTCCGTCAGCTCTTCGCCGTCAAAGGTCAGTGCGCCTTCGCCGCCCAGGGTTATGACGAAGTTGCTGGCGACCTCTTTGAGTTTTCCGATGGCGACATCCAGGTCGTCAGTCTGGCCCCAGCCCAGAGCCTCTGCCTGGTTACAGAACACCAGGTCGAGTTTGTCTCCTACGATTTCTTCCATTCCCTCACGGAAAAACTCAACCATGCCCGGGTCGGAAAAACTCAGTGCGGTTTTTACTCCCGCGGCCTCAGCGATCTCTCGAGCCTTTACAGCGGCGGCACGTCCGGTAGGCGATGTGACCAAATAGCCTTCCAAATACACGTACTCGGAAGCGGCAATCGCCTCAGGGTCCAGTTGGTCTACAGACAGAGTCTCAGAAATCCCGAGATAGGTATTCATGCTTCGCTCGGCGTCGGGGGTGATTAATACCAGGCACTTGCCGGTGGTGCCGGGTTCACGCTCGCCGTTGAGGCAGTGATCTACGCCCGCTGCCTGCAGATCCGCCAGGTAAATGTCGCCGTCTGCATCGTTGGCAACTTTACAGGACATAAAAGTAGGGCCGCCAAACAGGGCACTGGCAATCATCGAATTGCCGCCGCTGCCGCCACTGGCATGGCTGGCTTTTACCAGATGGCCTTGCAGGTGGTTGATCAACTGGGTCTGACGATCCTGATCTACCAGGGTCATCATGCCTTTCTCTACAGCCATTTGGTCAAGATCCTGGTCCTGGACCTTGATCTCGGTGTCTACCAGCGCTGCGCCAATGCCGTATGCCTTGTACTTTTTCATTACCTGTTCGTCCTCGGTCAGATCAGCCGGGTATTATCCAGATTCGTGGCACGAATTAAAGTAAACTCGCATTCCATGTTTAAAACTCGCCATTTACTGCTGAAACTGCTGCTGGTTGCCCTGGTGGCAGGCGCATTATTCCTTGTTTACCTGGACGCGCGTATTACCACCACGTTTACCGACAAAATGTGGGAGTTGCCTGCCAAGGTATACGCTCGCCCGCTGGAGTTGTTTGCCGGTGCCCGCATAGAACCGGATGACCTGGCTTATGAGCTGGAAGTTCTCGGCTACCGTAAGGTGGGCCACGCCGCGAGCCCCGGACAGGTGGCACGCAATCGCGGCCGCTTTGATATATACACACGGGGGTTTGATTTTCCCGGCGAGCGCGAAAGTGCAAGGCGTATTCGTGTAGATATCAGTGGCGGTGCGGTGCGCTCGCTGGCAGCTGGAGCGAATGCCGTAGACCTGATGCGGCTGGACCCGGCCCAGATTGGCGGCATCTACCCTTCTCACGGGGAGGACAGGGTGCTGGTGCGCCTTGATGACGTGCCCGAGACATTGAGTGGCGGTTTGTTGGCGATAGAGGACAAACGGTTTTACGACCACTGGGGTTTTTCTCTCACGGGTATTGCGCGGGCCGCGCTCAGTAATATGCGCTCGGGTCAGGTGGTTGCCGGGGGCAGTACCATCACCCAGCAACTGGTGAAAAACTACTACCTCACGCCTGAACGAACCCTGGTTCGCAAGCTGACTGAAGTGCTCATGGCTGTGCTTTTGGAGCTGCACTTTGACAAGGATCAGATCCTAGAAAGTTATATTAATGAGGTTTACCTGGGTCAAGAAGGTCCCAGGGCTATTCATGGCTTTGCCCTGGCGTCCCGGCATTATTTCGATACGCCGCTGGATCAACTGGGCCTGCATCAGCAGGCTTTGCTGGTTGGCATGATTAAGGGCCCCTCGCTCTACAACCCATTGCGTAATCCAGAGCGAGCCAGGGAGCGTCGTAATGTGGTGCTGGATGTGATGGCGGACGAGGGCGTTATCTCAGCAGAGCACGCCACCGTAGCGCGAGCCATGCCGTTGGGGCTGAACAACCAGCGCAGAATACGTGACACCTTTCCGGCCTACCTGGACCTGGTGCGCAGGCAATTGCGTCAGGAGTATCGGGAGGAAGACCTCACCACCCTGGGCCTGAGCATATTTACTGCCTTTGACCCGATACTGCAGCGCCAGTTGGAGCGAAGCACTACCGCGGTAATGGATCAGATCGACAAAAGCGGCGGATTGGAAAGCGCCTCTGTTGTTACCCGTTTCGATAGCGGTGAAGTGGCGGCCCTGGTAGGCGGGCGCAAGGTTCGCTACGCCGGTTTCAACCGTGCCCTGGATGCTCGCAGGCCTGCCGGCTCACTGCTCAAGCCGGCAGTATTTTTGGCCGCACTGGAACAACCCGGGCGCTATTCCCTGGCCACGGTATTGCCTGACACTCCCATTAGTATCTCTACGCCGGGAGCCCAGAAGTGGGAGCCACGCAATTTCGATCGTCAGGCCCACGGCGAGGTGTTATTGCACCGGGCCCTGGCCAAGTCCTACAACCTGGCCACCGCCCGTTTGGGTATGGAACTGGGTATTGACTCGGCAGTGGATATGCTCAAGCGGCTGGGTATCAAGGCTGACCTTCCCGAGGTGCCGGCGCTGACACTGGGCGCGGGCGAGTACTCACCTATGGATATGGCGGCCATGTACCAGACCATTGCCGCCGGGGGTTTCAGCATGCCCCTGCGCAGTATTCGAGATATTGTCGATGCCCACGGAGAGCCTTTGCGCCGCTATCCGCTGGAATACGATAGAACCGTGGATTTGCGCGCGGTGCACCTGCTGCACTATGCCTTGCGAGCCGTAGTGAGAGAGGGAACCGGCAAAGGCGTATACCGTTATCTGCCGCAGGATTTTGAGGTGGCAGGGAAAACAGGCACCACCAATGATGGCAGGGATTCCTGGTTCGCCGGATTCTCCGGTGACCTGCTCACCGTGAGCTGGATTGGCCGCGACGACAATGGCGGCACCGGGCTGACCGGCAGCAGCGGCGCACTCAAGGTGTGGGCACACTTTATTGCCCGGGCCAGTGAGCGCTCCCTGAGTTATCGCATGCCCGATGGCATTCAAACCCACTGGGTTGATAACAATAGCGGCTATCTCACCGGCAAGGGCTGTGAAGATTCCCGTATGCTGCCCTTTATTGAAGGCTCCCAACCGCGGCAGAAAACCAATTGTTCCGGGCGATCCGGCGGTATTCGAGACTGGTTTCAGTCTTTGTTTGGCAACTAAAAAATATAATCACCGAACAACTCGATAAGGCGGTCGTTCCACTGTTCCGGGAAGGGCTCTGTCAGCTCTCTGGATTTCTCGAAGTCCACCAGAAACAATTCGTCCAGTAACTCCTGCACCGCTGTTTCCTCAGAAGTGGCGATATTGATCTCCTGGTTAATCTTCAGGCTCAGGCGGTCCAGGTTGGCGCTGCCTACACAGGCCCAGCCGTCAAATATCGCGGCCTTGGCATGGGTAAAGCCTGGATAAATAAAGACGCGGATACCGTGGTCGTGCATGATATTGGCCGCGTGGATGATATTGCGGGTCATCAGTCCCTGGTCCGTCTCCAGGGGAATAACAACCCGCACATCGACCCCGCGGCGGCGCGCCAGGATCAATTCCCGCAATAGCATATCGTCGGTGAAGTAGGCATTCTCGATGTAGATATAGCCTTTGGCCCTGCGTATTGCCTCACGCTGCAAGGCGTAAATTTCCTGTTGCCCCGGCCTGGTGTAAATAAGTCGCAGGGGGTAGCCCTGCGCAGATTCATTTACCGGGCCTGACCAGCCGGAAAAAAATGCGGCGAAATCCCCGAACAAACCCGCCCGGGACCAGGCTGTGTCGAACTCCCGGTTGATTTCATCCACGATAGGGCCCGATACCTCCACCATCAGGTCATGCCAGTCGTAGCGGTATTCCCGGCCTATGTTCATACCCCCCAGAAAAGCCTGGTGGCTGTCTATAACCATGGTTTTGACGTGATCACCCATTAGCCAGGTATTTTTCACCGAGCGAACAGCGACAGCGGAATTTGTTTGCAGGTGGGCCTGAATGGACAGTGGCGGCCTATGCTCTTTGGGCAGGCTTTGGGAAGTTTCACCGCCGGCGATAATGGTTCCCAGCCCGTCAAACAACACGCGGGTTTCTATCCCCTCGTTGGATCGCCGTTTCAAAAGTTCGGCAATTGTCATGGCGAAATCGTCGTTATCGAAGATGTAAGCACGTACATCAACTGACTCGCTGGCAGACGTAACCGCATCGATAAATCGGGGGAAGAAAGACTCGCCGTCAACCAGGAAGTCGAGCTCGCCACGACTGCTCGGGCGCCCCAGTCTCCGGGTGACTTCCTGCTCCCAGTCCTGCAGGTCCATGTGCACCCCTTCGCTCAGGGGCGGGACAATCACATCCAGGGGCATGCCTACCAGCAGCGACTTGCCGGACTCCAGGGCAGTATCAGACACCAGGCTGACCAGGGACTGCGCCGAGGAGAAAGGTCGCATTGGTACGCTGTAACTGTGACTGCCAACAAAGTGCCACAGTGACTGCAGCCAGTGGCTACCCGGAATAGATCCTTGTAGTTCATCGGGCAGTTCGTCATAGCGAATGAGAATAATCAGTTTGTTGGCAGTGTTGATATAAATGAACGGGATGGCCCCGGGTTCCAGGTCCCCGGTGTTGAATAACACTTCCCGGCCACTGACGTTCTGGCTTTTGAGAAACTGTTCCAGGGCTGGTTGCCAGCGCTCGAAGTGCTGCTGTAAATCCAGGTGAGCGCTCACCTCGTACCATGGGGGTTTGTCGATCAGCCGTCGGGCGCGGAAGCGACCTTCCCGGTCGTAGAAAAAGAAATAATCCCCCCGTTCAAAACTGACGGCGATGCCAGTGTTCTTGCCAGCAGACATGACGTCGGGAAACACCTGGTCGCGAAACTCGGACCAGGCGTCAACGCCCAGGATTGGGATGGGCGTTAATGTATGAGTAAGGGCCTCCCAGTTATCGGGGGCATCCGGGGTGAGAGAGCGTACGTCTGGGTCCTGGTAAGCTACATTTGTATCTGCGGCATCTGCCGCGCCGCGGCCTTTCAGGTTGCCCGCAGCATAAAAAATATCGGGTCCGCGACGATAGCGAAGAAAATACTGGTCAGTGCTGCGGTAGGCATCCATAACCAGCAGCACTGGTTCGGAGGAGACTTCCTCGCCTATCGGT
>ERZ1046740.1969-NODE-1969-length-13758-cov-3.798146_pt1 | contig 13758 bp, 12 predicted proteins | sample MGYA00383093_ERZ1046740 | MGnify/ENA primary metagenome ERZ1046740 (study PRJEB29581, sample SAMEA5548363) | metagenome | biome: marine; feature: coastal; material: water | depth 25 m | study: Short-term variability in the microbial, nano- and picoplankton...
ATGAAGAAAATTCACAGGCCTGTGATTAAGTGAAGGCTGAATTTCACCAGCCTTCACTTAATAGTTTTAACCCAATGAAAGTGAAACAGCACTTTCAGGCAGTTCTTCGTCAAAGCAGCGTTGATAGAATTCAGCAACAGTTTGACGCTCAAGCTCGTCACATTTGTTCAGGAATGAAAGACGGAATGCATATCCAACGTCGCGGAAGATGCGTGCATTTTCGGCCCAATTCAATACAGTACGCGGCGACATCAATGTGGATAAGTCACCGTTCATAAATGCCGTGCGGGTCAGATCCGCGACAGTCACCATCTGGCTTACGATCTTGCGGCCATCTTCGGTGTTATATGTTGCGTTCTTGGCCAAAACGATTGCGCTTTCCGCGTCGTGGCTAAGATAGTTCAACGTGGACACCAATGACCAACGGTCCATTTGTGCTTGGTTGATCTGTTGCGTGCCGTGGTAAAGACCTGTTGTGTCACCAAGACCGACAGTGTTCGCAGTGGCAAACAAACGGAATGATTGGTGCGGTGTGATGATCTCGTTTTGATCCATCAAGGTCAATTTGCCGTCGTGTTCCAAAACGCGCTGGATCACAAACATCACGTCGGCACGGCCAGCGTCATATTCGTCAAATACGATTGCAACGGGGTTCCGCAGGGCCCAAGGCAAAATGCCTTCGTGGAATTCAGTAACCTGTTTGCCGTCACGCAACTTAATGGCATCTTTACCAATCAAATCGATACGCGAAATGTGGCTGTCCAAATTTACGCGCACACAAGGCCAGTTAAGGCGAGCAGCAACTTGTTCAACGTGGGTAGATTTACCCGTGCCGTGATAACCTTGGATCATTACGCGGCGGTTATAGGCAAAACCGGCCAAAATCGCCATTGTCGTGTCAGGATCAAATTTATAGGTGCTGTCAATTTCTGGCACGCGGTCGGTGCGTTCAGCAAACCCTTTGACAGCCATCTTGCTATCGATTCCAAATAGCTCACTTACTGAGACATCTTCTGTGGGTTTATCCATCGGTTCCATCGCGCGTTCCATCATTGCTTACATCATAAACGAGCCGCTCAAAAAGCGGCCCGATTGGGATGCAACAAAATGGGCCAAAGGGCAAGAGGGCGCGGCAATTCTAACCAAGATAGGATTGAATTTTTCGCGTCCTACCCAAATGCAGCGCGTAAACCTTGGCTTTGGGTCGCGCCGATAGAAACCGCACGAGAACGCACCAGTGTTTTTACGGTTTCAGGCAAATAATAAGAGGACGAAATGCGTTCGCCTTCACAATACATTGTTCCCGCGTCATTCGCCGTATCCACATTTTTGTTGTTTGAAGTCGAGATGAAGCTTTCGGACGGCGTGTTTTCCGCCAACAAGGGCAAATTGTCCTCGGTTTCGACGTGGAAATAGTAAAACCCTTCGACAGGCACCTTGGCGACTTGAAAGATCGAACGACCATTTGTCAAAACGCGGGCGTCGACCATGTGGCCATCGATCAAAATTCCATGATCAGGCGAAACGAACAAATCGCGGCTTGGCACGTTTTCCCCCAAGGCACCTGCGCAAATACAAATTGGGTTCACCATGCTGGCGGGTGACAAACGCGGGGCGATCTTTTTGAAACCTACCCATTCTACGGCCGCCCAATCACCATCGGGCGTTTGAACGAAATCCGCATTATCCAGATGTTCCACCTGAATTTCACCGCGCAATGTCGTGACATGGGTGTTTTGCAAAAAACACTTCACCTTTGCGGGTGTTGAAAAACTACCAATACTCTTAAGACTAGCGAAACCACGCATTTGAGCCTCCTACACTTGTTACAATGTCGGGCTGAGAGGGCGGGGCTGTATCGATTGCATGCGCTGTGGCACCCAATGTGGTGAACAACAGCGCAATTAGTAATCACAATACACAGCCGACGTCTGTTTCCCAGATCGACGGCCCCCACGCGTGTGATTTATGATAAATTCAGGGAAAATTCAATGAAATTACCCACCCAACATTGGAAACTCATCGTTTCCAGAAGTGGTTGTTTTATGAAGGACAGGTAATTTCGGGTTTAATATTAGTAGGTTGGACAATCTAGTCCTTGAAGGACCGGCTGTCTTTGATTTGATCCCACGCCCAAACCACCTCTTGCAATTTGTCCTCATCAGAACGATCGCCGCCATTCATATCAGGGTGCAATACCTTGATAAGCTTCTTGTAGGCTTTGCGAATTTCGGGTTTTGCCCAATGATCTTTGGCCTCCAAAATATCCAAGGCACGGCGTTCTGTTGCAGGCAAACGGCGGGTGGACCCTGTAATGGATTTCCCGGGATTTTGCGTGGCATTTACACCAAGTACCTGATGCGGATCATCAACACCCAAACGTGCCCAAGCGCGTTGTTCATCACTTTGACCACCAAATGGCTTGGTTGGGCGATCCCAAACGCGGTCGTTGTTTTGTTGGGCTGTCAACTCGGCCTCGGTGGCCGTGTCAAAGAAACTCCATTTTTGATTGTACGCGCGAACGTGTTCTTTGCAGAACCAGAAAAAATCATCCAAAACATCTGGCGATTTGGGCGCGCGGTATTTGCCGGCCTCCTGGCAACCTTCGTGTTCGCAAACACGTGTAGAGGTTGTGGATTCGCCTGACATTCCGCGTTTTCCGCGTGTTTTTTTCTTTTTGGCGGATGAAACCGACATATCAAACCCAAAGGGATCACTGCTGCTCATGAAAACTACCTTTCCGACTCGGAGAATAGAGTTTAGTGAATTCTGGCCCGAGTTGAAGGGGTAGGAGGACTAAAAATGGCAATTTCTGATGAAATAAATCTAAAACTGACAACAGCTTTCACGCCAACGTCCCTTGATGTGCTGAATGAAAGCCATCTGCATGCAGGGCATTCTGGTGATGATGGTTCAGGCGAAAGCCACTTTCGCGTTGTTATAAAGGCAGCCGCCTTTACGGATATGACCCGATTGGCACGTCATCGCGCGGTTCACGCCGCGTTGGGGGCTGAACTTATTGGTAAAATACACGCTTTAGCGTTGGAAATTGACGGCGCATAAGGCCTATTCGGCGGCGATGTTTGCGGCCTTGTTTTGTTCAGCCATGGCTTTGCTGGCAGCACGGTTTTTCAATACACCCACGATGCCAAAATCATTGTCGTTGTTTTCAACCAAACGCAGTGGCACTGTTTCTGTTTGTTTCACAGCGCGTTGATGTTCAAAGAATTCGGCGTCGTGATCGATTTTGCGGCGAAAGACCAACATGTTTTGATAGGTTGTTTTATGGCTTGTTAAACCTGTGCGTTCTTCAAATGGCAACGTGTCGGCGCGAACATAATCCCACCCGTCTTCGCCCATTTCGTTCATCATGACACTAATTGCATTGGCAAACTTGGCTTCTTTTCCGCGCACACCTTTGCCGGAAACACCTTTTTTGGGGGCTGGAACTACTTTGAACTCGTAACGCGGCATATGCCTATCCTTGAAAAATTTTTGATCAGTTTAGGAGTGAATATAGTTCATTTTAGGCGAAAAGCCTCAAAATTGCAACTTTATTAAGGAATTAGGGCAAATTGTAAGTATGCGAAACAAAGCTACTAGGGGTTGTGGGTGCCGCATTATGCACGCGTAGGTGTTGTGGGAAATGTTTCCCAAATGGAAACGATAGTCATTGGCTAGAATATTAAAAATTCATAGCCAATGATTGATTTTTTATGAATGAGTGATTCTGTTTGACGTTCTACGCCCTAATTCATTCGGCCAATTTTTTGGCGACAATTTCATTCACGGCCTTTGGATTGGCTTTACCACCCGTGGCCTTCATGACCTGTCCAACAAACCAGCCAGCAAGTTTTGGATTTGCCTTGGCTTTTTCAACCTGTGCGGGGTTTTCAGCGATGATTTTGTCGACAGCAGACTCGATCGCGCCAGTATCAGTCACCTGCTTCATACCGCGGGCCTCGACGATCTCACTTGGATCGCCACCTTCGGTATAAACGATTTCAAACAAGTCCTTGGCGATTTTACCTGAAATATCACCTTTGGTAATCAAAGAGATAATGCCCGCCAATTGTGCAGGGTTTACGGGGCTTTCACTAATACCCTTGTCGTCATCTTTCTTAAGACGGCCAAACAATTCATTGATCACCCAGTTCGCGGCCAGCTTGCCATCGTTGCCATTGGCAACCTCTTCGAAATACGCAGCGTTCTCGGCCTCGGCTGTTAAAACAGATGCGTCATAGTCCGATAGCTTGAAATCCGATATGAACCGCGCCTTTTTGGCATCGGGCAATTCTGGTAAATCGGCCTTGATGTCGTCGACCCAGCTTTGTTCAATTTCTAGAGGCAACAGGTCAGGGCAAGGGAAGTAGCGGTAATCATGCGCTTCTTCTTTGGAACGCATTGAGCGTGTCTCGTTTTTGTCCGCGTCATAAAGGCGTGTTTCTTGATTGACAGAACCGCCGTCCTCAAGGATGGCGATTTGACGGTTTGCTTCGACCATGATCGCGGCTTGGATAAACCGCATGGAATTCATGTTCTTGATTTCGCAACGCGTGCCAAGATGTGAAAAGTCTTGTGTGGCTTGGTATTTTTCGTAATCGCCTGGTTTACACACCGAAACGTTCACATCAGCACGCATGTTACCGTTTTGCATGTTGCCGTCACAAGTTCCCAAGTAACGCAAAATTTGGCGCAACTTGCCAACAAACGCTGCGGCCTCTTCTGGACCACGAACGTCAGGGCGGGAAACGATTTCCATAAGCGCGACGCCGGTACGATTTAAATCAACAAATGACATGTTCGGGTCCATGTCGTGGATCGATTTACCTGCGTCTTGTTCCAAGTGGATGCGTTCAATGCGCACCAAACGCGCTTGACCATTGCCCATTTCAACCAAAACTTCACCCTCGCCAACGATGGGATGGTAAAGTTGGGAAATCTGATACCCTTGCGGTAAATCTGGGTAAAAGTAGTTTTTGCGGTCAAACGCGGAAAACAAATTGATCTCAGCGTTCAGGCCCAAACCAGTGCGCACAGCTTGGGAAACACACCCTTCATTGATGACGGGCAACATACCGGGCATGCCCGCGTCAACGAATGCCACATTGGAATTCGGTTCCGCGCCAAATTTGGTAGAGGCACCGGAAAACAATTTTGCCGAGGTCGCGACCTGTGCGTGTACTTCTAAACCGATAACCAATTCCCAGTCGCCTTTGGCGCCAGCAATCACTTTGGGTTTTGGGTTTTCATAGGCAAGATCAAGCATGAGGTCGTTTCCGAATTGGTAATTTCAATCGTTGTTTTAGGCCAAGGCGATGCGCGGGGCAAGGTGGTTTGACGAATGTAAAAACTGGCCAAAAGAACACGCCTTAACGCCGGATTTTATCGGAAAAATCAATTCGGCTTGCCTTTGCGGTCCTTATCCAGCTTAATTATGGCTATGTATATTTCGCGTATAAGTATCATCGCCCTTTTGTCATTAACCGCCTTTTTTTCACTGGGCTTTGCACAAAATGCAGATCAAACCCTTAAAGACGGGCGAAAATTGCCTGTTGCACTATGGGATAACGTCAAAGGCAGCGAGGCATGGACGATCGCCGTTTTAGATGCACTGCAATCACACGGCACCTCGATTGCACAAACTTTACCTGTTGATATCGATCAATGGTGTCCAGCGTATACCAAGGCGGAAAGCCCCCAAAGAGAAGATTTTTGGGTTGGTTTTATCTCGGCACTTGCCTTTTATGAAAGCACTCATCGCCCAACGGCTGTTGGCGGTGGTGGTAAATGGTACGGTTTGGTGCAAATACTGCCGGGAACCGCACAGGGATACGGATGCAAAGCGCGTTCTGGTGCCGCTTTAAAAAATGGTCCTGCCAATCTGTCATGCGCAGTGCGGATAATGGAGGTCACCGTGCCACGCGATCAGGCGATTGCTTTTAACAATGGCAAACGGGCAGGGGTTGGCGCCGATTGGGGCCCGCTGTTATCAAAACGTAAACGTACGGCCATGCAGGCATTCACCAATGCGCAAAGCTATTGCCAAGCCTTGTCAAAGAAACGCCCCAAATGGCGTCCCTTCAAAAACTTGATCAAGAAATAGGCCGACCTATCCGTTCAAAATACGCCCGATCATCTCGGATGTGTCTGCCGACAACCCCTCAGTTTTGATAATGCGATCCATTGCCGATTTCATCAATCGCTGACGGTTTTCGTCATATCGACGCCAACTTTGGAAGGCACTGCACATTCGGGCGGTGGTTTGCGGGTTAAGGGGATCAAGCTTGATTAACCAATCCGCTAGTAATTCATAACCAGCGCCACTTACGTCATGAAACCCAGCGGGGTTTGCCGACATCGCACCAAAAACCGAACGGAATCGATTTGGATTTGTCAGTGTGAAATCGGCGTGTTTTGCAAGGCGTTCAGTTGTTACCGCGGCATTGCTTGGATCGGCTTGTGTGATTTGTAAGCCAAACCATTTGTTGATGACCAAGCGATCAGATTGCCATTGGTTATAAAATGCCGCCACTGCATCGTCGCCTTTGCCTGCGGAAATCAAGCAAGCCAGCGCATCGAGTTGCAAGGTCATGTTGTCAGCTGCATCATATTGGGTTTGGGCCGTCTTGCCGCCGTCGAGCCGATTGATGAAACTTAATGCGCGGCCTTGAAGGGTGCGTTTGCCGTTTGAAACGGCATTTGGTGAATAAGTTCCTGTGACAGAATTCGCGGCATATAACCTTTGAAAGGTATCTTGACCCTTTTGTGCAAGGCTTTGTTTCAAAGTTTCAAGGGCTTGCCAAATCGCGGTGGGGTCAGGAACATGGCCGCCACTGGCCAGTGTCTCAGCCAGATCGTTTTGACCGGGCATTGCCAGTGTCAACGCACGAAAAGCCGGATCAAGATCGTCGTCACGCGCGACAGCCATGGCCGCATCAAGATAAAGATCGTCAGGTGCCGCGCCTTTCGTGATCATGTTCATAAGAACGTCTTTGGCCAAAGAACGCCCTGCTTCCCATTTGTTAAAGGGATCGGTGTCATGGGCCAGCAAGAATGCGCGTTCCACGTTGTTTGTTTCGCGTGTTAAAATGACTGGCGCAGAAAAATCCCGCAAAATTGAGGGGATCGGTTTTGAGGCAAGACCAGAAAATTCAAAGCTTTGCGTTTCTTGGGTCATTTCAAGTAAGGTATTCGGCGTTATTTCGTCACCGTTTTGACCTAGCAGGCCAACGGAAATTGGGATCAAGCGCGGTGGTTTGTTGTCTTGCCCCGGTGTCGCTGGCGTTTCTTGGGTGAATGTTAGCGTCAGCGTGTCACCCTCAAATGTTTCCTTTACTGACAAGCGCGGCGTGCCCGCGTCAGTATACCAACGTTTAAATTGCGATAGATCACGACCCGTTGCATCCTCAAATACCTGCAACCAGTCCTCGATCGTGCAAGCTTGTCCGTCATGGCGGTCAAAATACATGGTCAGGGCTTTGTCATAGTTTTCTTCACCGACTAGGCGTTTTAACATGCCAATAACCTCGGCGCCTTTTTCATAGACTGTGGCCGTGTAAAAATTGTTGATTTCCACGAAATGATCGGGACGCGGGGGATGGGCAAGGGGGCCGTTGTCCTCGGAAAACTGACGCCCACGCAACGCAAGAACGTCATTGATACGCTGAACAGGGGCGCTGCGTTCATCAGCGGAGAACTGTTGATCGCGGAATACTGTCAGCCCTTCTTTCAGGCACAGCTGAAACCAGTCACGACAGGTAATGCGATTGCCTGTCCAATTGTGAAAATATTCATGGGCAATGATTGCCTCAATACGTTCAAAATTACCGTCTGTGGCTGTTTCGGGACTGGCAAGAACAGCCGATGAATTGAATATATTCAAACCTTTATTTTCCATGGCACCCATGTTGAAATCATCAACAGCAACGATGTTGAAAAGGTCTAAATCATATTCCCGTCCATAAACATCTTCGTCCCATTTCATCGATGCCTTAAGGGCCTTCATACCAAAGGCGCATTTGTCTTGATCGCCATCGCGAACCCAAATGTTTAATTCAACGTCACGGCCTGATTTGGTAGTGAAACTGTCGGGATAAGCGATCAAATCACCAGCAACAAGCGCAAACAGATAGGCTGGTTTGGGCCAAGGATCATGCCATTCGGCAAATCCTGTGCCGGATGTGCCAGGATTGCCGTTTGATAACAGAATTGGTTCATGCCCCTCAATGCGCACATCAAACGGTGCCATTACATCTGGGCGATCTGGGTAAAAGGTGATTTTGCGAAAACCCTCGGCCTCGCATTGGGTGCAATACATGCCATTGGACATATAAAGCCCCTCAAGGGCAGTGTTGGCGGCAGGATCGATTTCGACCTCGCATTCCCAAACAAATTCGGTGGTCGGAACGGCACAGGTTAAGCCCTTTTTGCTGACATTGGGTGTCACGGGGGTGCCATTGATTTTGGCGCCGATAAGTTTCAGGTTTTCTCCATGCAGAAAGAAGTCCCCGTAGGATTCTGTATTGGGACGGAATTTAACTTTTGAAATCACGCACGTCGCGTTGGGGGCTAATTTAAACGTTAAATCGACATGATCCACCCAGTACGCGGGGGCTTTATAGTCAGCAAGATAAACAGTTTGGGCTGGATTATTGGTCATTTGGGTTTTCCCTTAAGGATCACATTTTCGCGTTGCCTTAGATGTAACAAGTGCGCGGTCTACTGCAAGGGCACAGTTAGCAATTCAATTTCCGGTTGTGATGCTATTCGCCATGTTTTCCCCGTTTTATCACAAGGCGATCATATTAGTTATGCTTAAAGATGTACTAATGAGGACACTGCCATGTTCATTTATGTTTATTCGCCTTCTGATTTTATTGGCGGCTTGCCCAACGAGGCAGGCGGTGCTGCCTCTGGTAGTCCGACGTTTAATTTACAGCTGGTTCCTGGCGCTACACCCACGTTGATTGAAATCACTGACAACGAAGCGGTTTTTGATGAGATTGATGGCAGCCAATCGTTGACCAATTCGGTTAACATTGACGGCACTGCATATGGCGCGGGAACAACCGTTCACACGGCATATGATCTTATTAATACTGGAAGTGGACACAAAGTGACCTCTATTCACTTTGGGGGTAATGGGTATGAACAAGGCGCCGTGCATGGCCTTGTTTCCACAGAATTGTTGGTTCCTGGGGTGAATTATTTCTTTAATTTTGAACGTAGTTCCTATCTGCAAAACAATGAATACGATGATTACGTCGCGTGTTTCGCCGAAGGCATGCGCATTGATACACCTACTGGCCCAAAACTGGTGCAAGACTTGCAAATTGGCGATCTGGTTTTGACCAAAGATAACGGCGCAAAGCCCGTTGAATGGATCGGTTCGCGTAAAGTTGCTGCAAAAGCGGCCTTTGCCCCCGTTGTGATTTCCGCGGGTGCATTAGGCAATGAAAACGATTTGGTTTTTTCACCTGAACATCGCGTTCTTTTGACCGGCGCGGCAATTGAGCTGGCCTTTGGGGACGTCGAGGTTTTGGTGGCGGCGAAACATCTGGTTGATCATGATCGGATTTACCGTCGCACAGGTGGGGACGTTCGGTATTTCCATGTTATGTTTGATGCCCATGAGATCGTCAGCTCTGACGGCGTATATTCCGAAAGCTTTCTTTATTCTGAACTGGCATTGTCTGGTTTTGAGGCTGAACAAGCCGCCGAAATACACGCTTTGTTTCCTGAATTATCCCTTGATAAAGAATATGTTAGCGCGCGTCGTTGTTTACGACGCCACGAGGTTGCGATTCTATAAAAATTGCCAAGTGGGAAATATTCAGCGATTTCCCATGATGAATAATTGGTATTTTTGATAGGTTTCACGTGTCCCAGAGCAATCTAGGGGGGGTGCTGCCATCTTATTAGTTTTATCGGTTGTATGATTGTGTTCGGGCTTGAGTTTGCCCCCGTGTCGTAACAAGTATCTGGCATTTACCGGCGGGGGGGGGGCGAAAGTTCCCTCCGTTTCTTTTTGCCGAAAATTTTTAGAGTAACCCGCGCTCGTTAATTGGCTTGCACACCACGTCATTGCTGCATAGGCTTCTAAATCAATGCGCGGATACGCGACTATCTACTGATTGGGAGAATTTTCTTGGAAAAATATGTTGTCAAAAATGATCTGAAGGTTTCAGAACAGCTTGTCGAGTTTATAGAATCCAAGGCACTGCCTGGAAGTGGTGTAGAAGCGGATACGTTTTGGTCTGGATTGTCCGACGTTGTTCATCAAATGGGCCCCAGAAATCCGGCATTGTTAGAAAAACGCGAAACGATACAGGCCCAAATTGATGCATGGCATGTACAGCATCGAAACGAAAACCATGATGCTGCTGCCTACAAAGCATTTTTGCAGGAAATTGGTTACTTGGTGCTTGAGGGCGAAGATTTCTCAATCGATACCGCAAATGTAGATCCCGAAATCGCAACAGTGGCGGGACCACAATTGGTGGTGCCGATCACCAACGCGCGATTTGCATTAAATGCCGCAAATGCCCGCTGGGGCAGCCTTTATGACGGGTTTTACGGCACTGATGTTATGGGGTCGCTTCCACAAAAAGGTGGATATGACCAAGGTCGCGGCGCGCGCGTTGTTGCACGTGCACGGGTTTTCTTGGATGAGGCCTTTCCTGTTTCTGGCACAAGCCACGCAGATGCGCGTCGTTATTCTGTGCGAAACGGTGCCCTGATGGTCGATGATTGCCCGCTTGAGCAGCCAGAAAAATTTGTGGGCTACAAAGGACATCCCAAAGCACCAAGTTCAATTTTGCTTTGCAACAATCAATTGCATGTTGAATTGGTATTTGATCGCACACATTCTATTGGCAGTCGGGATCAAGCAGGTCTTGCTGATGTGGTCATGGAAAGCGCGATGTCCGTCATTATGGATTGCGAAGATTCCGTCGCCTGTGTGGATGCCGAGGATAAGGTCGTAGCCTACACCAACTGGCTGGGCTTGATGAAAGGTAATCTGCAAGAAACTTTTGAAAAAAATGGCAAACAACTGACCCGTGAAATGGCGGATGACAGAACGTTTGTTACCCCAGATGGCGGCAGCATGACGGTAAAGGGCCGCGCGCTGATGCTGGTGCGAAACGTTGGCCATTTGATGAGCAATCCAGCGATTTTGGATCGTGATGGAAATGAGGTTTATGAGGGCCTGATGGACGCGATGGTCACAATGTTGATCGCGAAACACGATTTGGCACGTGAGGGAGGAAACTCGGTTCATGGGTCAGCTTATGTTGTGAAACCAAAGATGCATGGCCCCGAAGAAGTTGCCTTCACAAATGATACATTCACTATGGTCGAGGGCATTTTGGGCATGCCCCAAAATACTGTCAAAATCGGCATCATGGATGAGGAACGTCGCACAACGGTTAATCTGAAAGAATGCATTCGTGCCGCAAAAAGCCGTGTAGCCTTCATTAATACAGGTTTTCTGGATCGTACGGGTGACGAAATCCATACATCTATGGAGGCAGGGCCTTTTTCGCGCAAAGACTTTATCAAACGCAAAGCTTGGATCGGTGCCTATGAGGATTGCAACGTTGATATCGGTTTGGAATGTGGCCTTTCCGGTCGCGCACAGATTGGCAAGGGCATGTGGGCCATGCCCGATATGATGGCTGCCATGTTGGAACAAAAAATCGGACATCCACAATCCGGCGCAAATTGCGCTTGGGTTCCAAGCCCGACAGCTGCCACTTTGCATGCGCTTCATTATCATAAAATTGATGTTTTTGCTGTGCAGAAAAAATTGATGGCAGGGGGGCGGCGTGCCCACGTCGAAGCCGTTTTGGAAATTCCTTTGGCGACCTACCAAAAGTGGACAGATGCACAGAAAATCCGTGAAGTGGAAAATAACGCCCAAGGCATTTTGGGATACGTTGTGCGTTGGATTGACCAAGGTGTTGGTTGTTCCAAAGTGCCAGACATTAACAACGTAGGTTTGATGGAAGATCGCGCAACGTGTCGTATTTCTAGCCAAGCATTGGCAAACTGGTTGCACCACGACGTTGTCAGCCATGATCAAGTGATGGCCAGCATGCAAAAGATGGCCGAAGTTGTAGACCAACAAAACGCTGCGGACCCAAGTTATGTGCCAATGGCGCCCAGCTTTGATGGCATTGCATTCCAAGCGGCTTGTGACTTGGTCTTTAAGGGACGTGTACAGCCGTCTGGTTATACAGAACCCGTTTTGCATGCACGCCGTTTGGAATTGAAAGCCATGCACGCTGGATCGCAACACTAACTTTATCTGTTCAAATAGCCTCTAAAATTGAGGCGATGAAAGCGACTTAAACCAGTCACTCATCGCTTCACCCCCAATCGTTTCTGGGTTAGGGTGGGAAAACCATCAAAGGAAAACTTATGTCGCGCCCTGTTATCGGTATTATTGGCAATCAATATTTGATGAACGATCAATATCCGGTTGTTGCCTCTGGTGTCATGAATTGCGATGCAATTTCACAAGTGGCAGGATGCGTGCCTTTGGTAGTGCCAGCCGACACAAACTATGCCTCTGTTGAAGAGTGGTTAGAAATTTGTGACGGTTTCTTGCTGACCGGTGGGCGCCCTAATGTGCACCCCGAAGAATACGGCGAAGAAGAAACAGAGGCGCACGGCACGTTTGATCGCCCTCGTGATGGGCTAACTTTGCCATTGATCCGCGCCTGTGTTGAACGCGGTCAGCCCTTTTTAGGTATTTGCCGTGGCTTTCAAGAAGTGAACGTTGCCATGGGCGGCACACTTTATCCAGAAATTCGCGATTTACCGGGACGACTGAACCACCGGATGCCCCCTGATGGAACGATGGAAGAAAAATTCGCCCTTAGACATAGCGTGAACTTTACCAAAGAGGGGCCGTTTGCGGCGCTTTTGGGTGAAGATGAGGTTATGACCAACACATTGCACGGGCAGGGCATTAAAGTTGCAGGTGAGCGGGTGATTGTGGATGGCATGGCACCTGACGGCACACCAGAAGCGATCCATATCAAAGATGCAGCTGGCTTTACGCTATCGGTTCAGTGGCATCCTGAATGGAACGCCGATCAGGATCCGGTTTCTAAAAAGTTGTTCACTGCATTCGGTGAGGCAGCACATGCTTGGGCCAAAGCACCACAAAGACCGCTGCAAAAAATCGCCTAGTCTGTCAGTTTTAGGTGCATCCAGAAGTTGGTTAACGTGACGCCGTATCGATCCGTGCGGTTTTCTTGCACCTCTAACCAGCCTTGCCGCAAGAAAAAACGCCGTGCAAGGTGACTGGCCTCGGTATCCAATTTATGCATGTTAAGCGCTCGCGCGACGTAAACGATGCCGTCATGCAACATGGTGGCTACGCCTTTTCCCATGACATCCGGCAACACATAAGCAAAATCAAGATGCCCGTCATAGCCCAATGTCATAAAGCCAAGCCGTGTGCCTGCATCGTCAATGGCAACCAATGTGATTTGGTCAGATAATCGAGGTTCCCAATCAGGATTTGGCGTATCTCGTGGCGCCCAAGCACGACGTTCGTCTTCGTTGTAATGTTGTTTGGTTCCCTCATGCACTGCACGATAATAAATGTGGTGTAGGGCGACGTCATCGCCTTCTTGATAATATCGTAATTCAACCAAATTTGTTCACCATATTCTAACCGCCAGCCATTTCAATGGTTTGCCCGTTTATTGCGTCAGAACCTGGCAAGCACAGCCAAGCGGC
>ERZ1046740.1972-NODE-1972-length-13735-cov-5.169371_pt1 | contig 13735 bp, 14 predicted proteins | sample MGYA00383093_ERZ1046740 | MGnify/ENA primary metagenome ERZ1046740 (study PRJEB29581, sample SAMEA5548363) | metagenome | biome: marine; feature: coastal; material: water | depth 25 m | study: Short-term variability in the microbial, nano- and picoplankton...
GCCCGTGCAATCATCTCCTGTCGCATAGTCAGTCCAAGGGCGCTGGCCTGCTCCGCTGCCGGTGCCATAGGTATCTTGCCCCCATAGCAGAAACTCAATCGCGTGATAGCCCGTCGCCACATTAGCCTCGACGCCATCGGCCTCATGCAAAGCGCCAGCCAGCAACTCAGGTGTGATGTCGGTCGCGTCGATTTCGGTTCCAGACAAAGTGAAAGTCGGGTTGGCCACCACGTTCAGCCCGGCCAGTTCGTTTTCATCAGTTGGCCCACCGTAAGCAGGGTTCACATAGTCGATCAGACCCTCATCGAGCGGCCAGGCATTCACTTTGCCTTCCCAATCATCCACGATAGCATTGCCAAAACGATAGACTTCAGTCTGCTGATATGGCACCCGAGCCGACAACCAAGCGGTTTTGGCAGCCTGCAGATTGGTTGCGAAAGGCTCGGCAATTAAGGTTTCCACAGCGGCCTGCAAGCCACGCGCAGTGGTCAAGCTGTCATCATATTTGGCGGCTGCGATATTGGTGTAGTTTTCGACCACATCCGTCCGCGTGTCGGCAAGAGTGGCAGTCCCAATTAGGCAAAGTGCCGTTGTCGTCAAAAAACGTTTCATAGTAGCCCTTTAGTTGATTTGGTGGGGGAAAGAGTGAGTTTTCGCCGAGCGTGCAGGCACGTCTCTGGCTTTTGTGGTGGTCAGCGACATGCGCTTTAATGCGATACCAAAATGTTGCGCCAATCCTGCAAGGCTGCGTGAGAAATCTGGCCGCACAAGGAGGGTTGCGATCAACATGGCATCTTCATTTGCCCATCCACCGCGCAGCCGATGAAATTGGCAAAGCAGCTCTCGTCGGCACCAAGGCACTCGCAAGAAACCTTGTGTCGCATCAGTGGACGACGTCCATGCTGGATGCAAAGTTCACAAATCTGAGCTAGGTAGTGAACAGCGGCGCTACCTTGCGCTGCTCCCAGCGCCAATTCAAAATCATTTTTAGTGCGTTCCTGGCCCTCATGCCCATCACACCACAGACGCAGATAGATGACAGCATAAGTCTGAACGGCATCTAGGTTCGTGATGTACCCAACAGGTGCACCACCTCGGATCAAATCGTTAAGTTTCACGAACACAGTCCCTAATCTGACATTTTGGCTCGTTACAAAGAAATTCAAACAACCCGACCTGATCCCAGTACAATGACGCCTCATCGAGGCAGACCGTCAAATCATCGAATGGCACGGGACCACATGGATTTTCAACGGGCCACCCACCGCAGGATTGTGAATCATCTTTCAACACGCGTTAAGCTTACTAAAAGAATCAGGTAAGTCAATTCCAGATTAAAACACTCAAATAAATCCTACCCCAAATCGAACGACCACTTGTAGAACCTCCTATCTGGCAAAATCTTTGGGAAAACGTCAGAACACAGTGTCCTTAACTGGAGGTGGTGCCTGCTCGCCGTAGCAGCAGACCATCAGCGATTCTTTAGCGGGCTCCCTGCCCCTAACAGCCTCAAGTCCGTTAGCAAATTACATGAGTAAGATACCTCTGTTCTGCCATCGACTGTTGCAAATCAAAGAAAGCTAATTGTGACTACAATAAAGCATCCAAAACGTTCTTCAAAAGCATCAAAGCCGAGCTGATCTGTTGGCAGCCAGGGGCAATTGCCGTTGAGTCAAAAAATCCTCACTGCACCGCAATCCACTATGTGCTCGCTCAGGAAATTCCGGCGCCACGCTGGACAATTTATGATGCGGCCTTCTTCAACATCGACTTGCCTGAAGGCGTTCCCGCAGTCCTGCAGGAACACGCCTATAGCTCTCTTTTTTGGTTCCAAGGCCGCAAAGGGCCTGCCGTAAAAAAATGGCCGCAAGGCTTGAGTAGCCCAACTTACATTTTGGCTTCGGGATACCCGACATCCATGCAACTTACAGAGCCCGCTATTCTGGGTTCACACAAGGGGCTTACCGTGTGTACATTGGCTTGCATTGGTCGAGGCTCAGCTGCGTGGAATGAAGCAACCCTATGCCAAGTCTTAGTCAGATCTTGGATCTGACAAGTGTCCAAAGCTGATTGCGATACGGTTCCAAGGATTCATTTGCGCGATGATTAGTGTCAGATCGACAATCTGCTGTTCGGAAAAATGTTCAGACAGAGCGTCGCAAAGAGGGTTCGGTGCGCCATTATCCGCAACCAGTGTAACGGCTTATGCCCAAGCAAGAGCCGCCTTTTCGGCATGACTAAAGAACGACACCTCGCGCCACACAGTTAGACAATCTAGTCTTTGCTGTGTTTCTCCTGCCTTTCTTGCCTTTATCGTATGAAGGTCGACACAATAAGCACAGCCATTGATTTGAGATACGCGGAGTTCGATAACAGTTCTCAAGTTGTGACCAATTGAAAGCATTTTATTCTTGGCATTCGCCATACTCGCAATTGCAGAGCCGTTAATGGACACGTAATCAAGGCGCTCGAACACTGCTTGCTCCTAATGCATTTTATTAACATGACATCTTGAAACAGAATTGGCCACTCTGGGCCAATAGCAGGCATTGATCAGAGGTCTAATTCAAACGATCAAGACCAGTCTGCGCCATCGCAATGCTCATTTCTTCGCTCAAGACATCCCACATGCGGATCAGACCGGGTTCTCCTCCAGCGGCAATGGCAAACTGTAAAATGCGCCCGAAAAAGGTAAAGTTAGCCCCAGCGTACAGCACTTTGAGAACGTCTTCTCCTGAGCGTAGGCCACTGTCAAAAAACAGGGGATATTCTGGGCCCACAGCCTCGCGCATTTTCGGCAACACATCAAAAGGTGCTGGTGCACTTTCAAGCTGACGCGCACCATGACTGGACACCTGAATGGCATCCACACCCTTGGCCTTCAACATCACGGCGTCTTCAACGTCGAGAACCCCTTTGACAACCAGTTTTCCGGGCCACATGTCGCGAATTTGGGCGAGAGTGTTCCAGTCTGCCCGCGCACGACTTTCGGTGCGATCAAACGCATAACCTGGCATTTCAAAATTTGCCATCTGTGGCTTGCCACTGAACAAGGTCGAAAGCGACCAACGGGGGTGTATTGCAAAGTCGAAAAACTGACTAAGCCCAATGCGAAAGGGCATTTTGAACCCATGTCTCAATTCTCGGGGCCGACGACCCACTTCGGGCACATCGGCCGTAAGCACCAGCGTTTCATAGCCTGCGTGACGCGCCCTTTCGATCAGCTTGAATGTGCCGCTGCCATCCCCACTAAAGTAGATTTGAAACCAGGCATTTCCGTCCGCCACGTCAATAATCTTCTCGAGAGGGGTTGAGGCTACAGTCGATACGCCATGCGGGATTTTGTAGCGCGCGGCCAAACGTGCCATCATTAGATCGGCACCGGGAGCGGCCAGATTGCACATGCCCATTGGGGCGATGCCAAATGGGCGATCCACGGTGGCTCCGAAAAGAGTGGTCGTCAAAGATCTGTCGCCAACATCACGTAAAATGCGTGGTCGCAGGGTCATCGCATCAAGAGCAGCCCGATTGCGCACTGCTCCGGTTTCAGCCCCTGCAGCCCCATCAATGTAGTCAAACACCATCCAAGGCAGACGACGTCGTGCCAACCGCCGCGCATCTTCAGCGGAATGAATATGCGCGGCGGCGTTCATTGTTCAGGCCTGTACCGCCTTCATAAAGCGATCCCGGATCACCACCGGGTCCATTGTAATCACTGGCAGCTTGATGTTGCCACTATCGCATTTGCAGACGATCACAGTCATCTTCTTGGCGTCGATGGCCGATTGCAGCACCGGACCAAGGTCTTTGTCCTGCACCTCAATGACGTTGTCACAACCACAAGCCTTGGCCACCGCGGTAAGCGAAGTCTTCTTACCGGCGTAAGTCGGTTGATCCCCGGTCGAGCCATATGAGCCATTGTCGATAATCAACAGGATGTAGTTGTCCGTTTCGTTGTTGGCGATCGTCGGCAATGTCCCAAGATTGGTCAGAACCGACCCATCACCATCAATAGAAATGACAGTTTTATCTTGGGCGAGGGCCAATCCAAATCCGATGGAAGAAGACAATCCCATGGTACCCAACATGTAAAAGTTGGTGGGTTGATCATCAATCATGTGCAGTTCTTGACTGGGCAGACCGATGTTACAGACAACCAGTTGATCCCGTAGGATCGGTGCGATTTCTTTCAGGATTTCAGAGCGTATCATTGGTCTCCGTAGCCTCCCCAGAAGTTGGCATCGGTCAGAATGGCGACCGGCTTGTTGCACATAAATGTGTATTTCAGGATGGCATCAAATTCGGCCACGTCGCTTTGGTGGTGAAAATGGTAAGTCGGAATTTTCATCTCGGCCAGCAAGGCTTTGGTATGCACCGCCATCTCGACCTGACAGGCCACAGGCTCGCGCAATTCGCCGCGATAAGAGATCAACATCGGCAACGGCATACGGTAGTATTGAATCAGCGTCGCCAGCGTGTTGATCGTCACACCAATAGCCGTGTTCTGCATGATGATTGCAGGGCGCTTGCCACCCATAAAGGCCCCTGCACACAGCCCCATGCCTTCGTCTTCTTTATTCGACGGAATGTGAAAAATCTCATCGCGCGCGTCGATCTCGTCAATCACCCCGGCCAGCTGCTTGCAAGGCACTGTGGTGACAAATGAGACGTCGTTCGCGACAAGATCATCCGTGATCTTCTTGTCGATATTCATCAGGATTGCCTTTCTGGTTGAGCAGGTTGGCCGGAGCCAGTTTAAAAATATCTGTTAGTCGGGATTGCGTTGGACGTGCACCGAACAACGCGCGTGCCGCACCACTCGGGCGGCCGTTGAGCCGAGGAAGTAATCGCTCAGTCCTGGCTTGTGTGACCCCATCACGATGCAGTCGATCTCGTGTCCGTCCGCATAGTCAATAATTGAACGAGCCGAATGGCCTGTGATGAGAACCGGCGTGATGGTTGGCAAGTTTACGAGTTTCTCTGCCAGTCTCGTCTTCGCACTGTCATAGCCAGCTTGAATCGTGTCTTCGTCCACATACGCACGTACAGAGTCTTGCGGGGCTTCGTGCACGTGCAGCGCAACGATTTCCCCATCGGCGTCAATCAAAGTCTGCGCCAATTCCAAAGTTTGATGCGAAACGTCATGGTCAAGGGCCATTGGTACAAGGATCTTTTTATACATTTGTATTCTCCATTGTGTGTTCTGCACCTAATTCCAAGGATCCAGAACAATTTTTGGGGCCGCGACTGTTGCGGCGCGCAAATCCAAAAAAGCTTGCGCACCTTGCGAAAGGGGCCGAGTTTCAAACCAGTCCAGAGACCCGAGGCGGCCGTCAAATATAGCCGACGCCGTGTCCCGAAAATCTTGGTCTGTATATGTGTATGTGCCAATAAAGGTGATCTCTTGCAACGTCATACGCCGCACATCGAGCCCACCCATGTCTTCGCCCAACCCCACATGCACAATCACCCCGCCCGGTTCCGCAAGCGCCGAGGCCGTTGCGCGCGTGGCGGAATACCCCACGGCATCAATGATCAAGCTGAAATGCCCCTCTGCCTGGCTTACCACCTGTTCTCTACATGTATGTTCCAGAAAGTCGCGACGCGCGGCATTTGGCTCAACGATGGTTACATCCACTGCCCCCGTCGCACGCAATGCCAATGCAGCAGCAAGCCCAATCGCGCCGCCCCCGATAACAAGAGCGCGGCGATCGGCGTTTGTATGCAACGCCTCAATCCCCAATCGTGCCGCATGCCAGCTCACCGCCAATGGCTCTGCCAAGGCGGCTTTGGTTAAGGGCACATCCGATGGCACTTCAACAAGGTTTTGATCAGGCATGGAAATGAACTGAGCAAATGCCCCTTCCCGTGGCTGCATTGATATGATCTGGCGTGTTGGACATAGGTTTTCGCGTCCACTTTTGCACGCCTTGCAGGTGCCGCAAGTAACCAATGGGTTAACCGTTACGCGGCCCCCGTTCCTTAAACCGCCAACGATCGTGCCCGCCGCTTCATGGCCCAAGATCAAAGGGGCAGTTCGGCGCGCGTCATGACCCAAGTAGGCATGCATGTCCGAGCCACATATCCCAACCGCTTCGACCTTTATCAGATGTTCGCCCACACTGGGATGCGGATCCGTCATGTCGCGATATCTCAGTGTTTCAACACCGTCATAAACCAATGCCTTCATTTGGCAGTGTACCCCCCATCAACCATCAGGGTTTGCCCTGTGACATAACCAGACGCCTCAGAACACAAGAACAGCAAGGGCCCATCAATGTCTTCCATCCGGCCATTTCGTTGCATGCACGTCTGGGCCGCATTTCTTGCGGCACGTTCGGGATTAGCAAAGACGGCTTCGGTCAGTTCGGTCGGGAAAAAACCAGGACCAATGGCATTGGCCGTGATCCCATCACGTGACCACGCCTCGGCCATGGCACGTGTCAATTGACCAATGCCACCCTTTGAGGCGCCGTAAGCAATGCCACTCGGAAAAGCACGGGTGGTTTGAAGTGATGCAAAATTCAGAATGCGCCCCCATCCTTTTTTCCGCATCGCAGGAACCATGGCTTGAGACAGAAAAAACGGCGCCGACAGGTTGAGCGCAATTGTTTTGTCCCACCCTTCAGCAGTGACATCGTCTGCGGATTCACGCGTATTCACTCCGGCCGCATGTACAATAATATCAGGTGCCCCAAAGGGGGCTGAGATTTCAGCACAAAGCTGCTGCATGTCCTCTGGTTTGGCCACGTCGGCCACGACAACCTCGGCCCCTGCCCCAATCTCAGCTTTTAGAGACTGCAAGGCGTCCATCCGCCGCGCCACACCGACAACTTCAGCCCCGGCAGCGGCCAGAGTTGCAGCAGCCCGCCGACCCAGACCAGAGCTGGCGCCGGTCACACAAGCGACACGACCCGTTAAATCAAAAAGGTTTCTAGGATCACCCATTTGCAGACAGGTCAAAGGTTTCATCCGGGAAGTATTTGGCCAATCGCACGTCAGCTGCCCGCGCATGGCCCTCCATGCCCTCAAGCCGCGATATACGCGCGGTTGCTTCGGCCACGGGTTTGGCACCTTCACGGGTTGCGCGCTGCCATGTGACAATTTTCATGTATTTGTGCACACTCAGACCGCCTGTGTAACTGGCAGCACCTGACGTTGGTAGCACGTGGTTGGTCCCCGTCGCTTTGTCGCCGTAAGACACGGTTGTCTCTTCTCCCAAAAACAACGAGCCATAGCAGGTTAACCGATCCAGCCACCATTCAAGATCCTCAGCCTGAACTGTTAGGTGTTCGGGGGCATACTCATCCGAGCACGCGGCCATGTCTTCGCGATCTTCGCATACAATTACCTCGGCATAATCCCGCCACGCCGCAAAAGCATTTTCTCGATTGAGATCAGGCAGTTCATCAATCAGGCCCGGAACCAATTCCATGACTTTTTGCGCCAATGCGCGATCATCTGTCACCAACCAAACCGGTGAGTTATAGCCATGTCCCGCCTGGCTGACCAAATCGGTCGCCACAATATGCGCATCCGCAGTTTTGTCGGCCAAGATCAGGCTGTCTGTGGGGCCCGCGATCATGTCAATGCCGATCCGGCCAAACAGAATGCGCTTGGCCTCGGCGACAAACTGATTGCCAGGGCCAACCAGAATATTGGCTTTGGGTAGACCAAACAGCCCAAACGTCATGGCGGCCACCCCCTGCACGCCCCCAAGCGCCATGATTTTGTCGGCACCTGAGATATGCGCGGCATAGACAATTGCAGGATTCACTCCGATATCAGGACGCGGTGGTGAACACGCTGTGATGTGATGGCACCCGGCAACTTTGGCTGTGGTCACAGTCATAATCGCTGACGCAATGTGGCTGTAACGGCCACCCGGCACATAGCAGCCCGCTGCATCCACGGGGATTGCCTTTTGACCAGCCACAACGCCGGGAACGATCTCAACCTCTACATCTGAAACCGTTGCTTTCTGGGCCAGAGCGAAGCGTTTGACATTTTCGTGGGCAAAATGAATGTCTTGCTTCAGCTTTTCTGGCACCAATGCACAGGCGGCTTCAATTTCCTCAGCCGTCAGCGTCACATTACCCTCGTAACGATCAAATTTCTTGGCGTATTCCATCGCCTTTGCATCGCCGCCTTGCTCAATATCAGCAAGGATCGTCTTGACCGTCTCATGCACCTCGGACGCGTCCGATTTGGCAGTCAACGTGGCTTTCTTGAGGTAGTCTCGTGTCATTTTCAGTCAGTCCTACTTAAAATTTTCCGGCACAAATGTTGTCGAACTCGCGGAGGCAGAGACGAGAAACAGCACGACAACGAACATGCAAAGAACAAAGGGAACGGAGATCGAGGTTGCAAAAAACATGAAACGCGCTCCTGAATGAATCAATTCTGGCCGCAATCTAAGCGCTTACATTCCTTTTTTTCAACTTTCCAATTAACTGCATTGTGTTATCAATTATTCCGAATGTGTTGAGCAGAGATTAAAATGCAAACAGACCGCCCCGTGCCAACGTTAGATGATGTTGCCCAAACAGCCGGTGTCTCTACAGCGACGGTCTCTCGTTGCCTGAATGCGCCGGATCGGGTTGCCAAAAGCACTCGGGATCGTGTCAATGCAGCCGTTGCTCAACTGGGCTACACCCCGAACTTTGGCGCCCGCGTGATGGCCGCAAAACGCACATTCACCATAGGGGCAATTATCCCCACAATGGAAAATGCTATTTTTGCCCGTGGCTTGCAGGCCTTTCAGGAAGAGCTTCATAAACGCGGATACACCCTGTTGGTGGCCAGCTCGGCGTATAGCCCCAAAATTGAAGAAGAGCAGATTCATGCTTTGGTCGCGCGTGGCGCCGATGGATTGTTGCTGATCGGATATGAACGGGATCCTGAAATTTACCGCTACCTCGAACAGCAGAAAATACCTGCGCTGGTGTCATGGGCCTACTCCAAAGAAAATCAGCAGCCATCGATTGGTTTCAACAATTGTGCATCCATGTGCGCACTTGCCGAAGAAGTGCTGAGATTAGGGCATCGCAAGATTGGGGTTGTTTCGGGCATCACAAACGGGAACGATCGGGCGACGCAAAGATTGCTGGGCATTGAAACTGCACTCCAAAAAAACGGACTGCCACTGAGTATTCTGAATGTCATTGAAACCACGTATGAGATCGAAAGTGGGGCAGTTGCCCTAGAGCAGCTAATGAGCTCGGCGTCTCCTCCAACGGTCATAATGTGTGGCAATGATGTTCTGGCCGCAGGCGCATTGCAGCGGGCTCGAGACCTAGGCATCAACCTTCCGGGTGAGTTATCTATCACCGGATTTGACGATATCGAATTGGCGACCATCGTATCACCTGCGCTGACGACCGTGCATGTGCCACACCGCGAAATGGGGCATCAAGCAGCAGTTTCATTGGTTGATATTTTAGAGAAAAAGACAGATTTAGTATCTGTCGAACTACAAAGCTCTTTGCGGATAAGGGACACCTTGGGAGCCGTTGATCACCAACAGGATCAATGATCTTTCTGGCTTTTCGTCTCTTTCGAGCGCTGCATATGCAAAGTTAAATTCAACCAAAAGTCGTCTTTGCGGTCAGAATTCCGAGGACCGCTCTTTTTCATTTTATTGCTTGGGGCTGCATATATTTCTTAGAGAAACGCCCCCGTGACCAAAGACAGGATCACAGCCAGGCTCATCCATGTCTCGTGCCATTTTGCCAAAATACTTTCGGACATCAACAACCGTCATTTGGGGATTTTGCGCGTGCAAAAGGGCCACGGCGGCGTTCACAAATTGAGATGCTTGCACCAAGGTCAGGTTGCTACGACAACAGACGCGCGTAAACGAATGGCGGCTTTAGCCGGGGTTGACCTCGTCCAACACTTTTTTCGCAACACGGAAGCATTCCAATGACTGGGGGACACCGCAATAGATGCCGATCACATGGATAATGGCGCGGATCTCGTCTTGGGTGACACCATTGGTGATCGCGCCACGGCAATGGATTTCCCATTCAGTCATTTTACCCAAAGCACCAATCATCGACAGATTCATCATGGACCGAGTCTTGGCGTCAATTACGTCGTCCCCCCAGCCAAAGCCCCAGCACCATGCGGTCATGGCCTCTTGAAAAGGGCGCGTGAAGTCATCAGCCGCCGCAAGATTTTTTTCGACATAGTCCGCGCCCAGCGTTGCTTTACGCTGTTCTAGGCCTTTCAAAAACAGATCTTCATCGAAAGTGCTCATTTGCTATCCCTTTAACTTGACGGTACCAAAACCGCCCTTTGTTTCATTCGCAGTCTTAACGGTGTCGATGGTCTGGTCACCGCCGTCAAGTCAGACGCCGTTGTTGAACTTTTACCAATGCAGTTTGGCCTTAACCATCTATCGCTTCACGCATCCAGCGTTGCAGGTGCATGACTGAGTGTTCTGAATTCACACCACAATTGGGATCGACCACAAGAGGGCCCGGTACATAGCCACGCGATTTCAGCACGCGCTGCACGGATTCCACGAGGTGGATGTCTTCTTCGACTGTCGTGGCGCGGTCTTGCTGGGCCATTCGCCTCGCGATTTCATCATCATCGCCGCCTACTGAGTACCAACCACGCCAGACAACAACATGGTCCGCGTCAACTGCCCGCCAATGATAGGTATTCAAAAGGTTGCCGGGATAAACTTGGAACGAGAACATTGGCCAGAGAAACCAGCTCGAATACTTCTCGTTATTCTCAAACCCGCTGTTGATGTCATAGCTCATCTGATCCAGTGGACCGGATTCGGTTGTGTGGCGCAGGCAAAAGCCCTGTGGTTGGATATCGTAGGTTTCGGGCTTAATGACGCCAGTGGCAAAGGTTGGGTGGTTCAGGCTGCAATGATAGCATTCGGAATAGTTTTCCACCGAGACTTTCCAATTGCAGTCCTCTGGAATTTCCACCCATTCCAATGGCTTCAACTCTGCCCAATTCGGCACGAAGCTTTCCAGTTCTGCACGGGCATTGGGAAACCATTGCTCCATTGACTTGGCATCTGTATCAAGGTTGACAAAAATGAACCCGAGAAAGACTTCGGTACGAACCTCGGTCAGGCAGATATTTGATGTATCAAACCCCTCCACCGATTTGGCATTGGGCGCCGCCCGCAGCCCGCCAGTAAGCTCATACGTCCATGCGTGATATGGGCAAACGATGACACGGGTTGACCCCTTGTCTGTCACAAGTTGGTGCGCCCGATGCTGACACACATTATAAAAAGTTCGGATAACGCCATCTCGTCCTTTGATACAAAACAGACTTTCATCTGCCATCTCAAAAGCAAAGTAATCGCCTGTGCTTTCCAACTGGCTGGCATGGCCAGCGAACTGCCAAGTTTTGGCGAGCAATCCCGCCTTTTCAACGGCAAAAATCTCGGGATCTGTATAGTAGCGGGCATCAAGCGAGTGGATCAGTTCTGTCTGGGATGTCATTCCAGCTCCTCAACGTAAATGCCAAGTTGATGACGGCGTCTATGAAACTTCTCGACCCGTTCGACGATTTCGTCCGAGGCCACTGAGATTACAAAGCTCAACAAGGTTTCCAGCAACGCGATGGCAGATGCCGAGGACGGGAAGAATTGCGGTGTATCGACGGCGACAACAAAACCGTGATCGGCGGCGCGAAGGATCGGGCTGGCTGGGCTGTCAGACAGGCCGATGATCGTGAGTCCTTGTTCACGAGCCACTTCTAAGGCCTCGATGATTTCTTTTCGATAAGGCCGCATGGACATGGCGATCAACACATCGCGTCCGTCAGCCCATGCCAAATCATCCACGGCTGTTGATCCGGGTCGCGGGATAGCATGAAACTGTGTCATGCCAGTCGAGGCGAGGTAAGTGAAGTTGCGCGCATTGGCGTTATTTACGCCCACACCCAGCGTAAAAACTTGGCGTGATGCCCAAATTGCTTCGGCGGCCAGTTTCAAAGCGTCCGCATCAATTCCGGCGAAGGTGTCTTCGATATTTCGAATCGCTGCTTCCGCCATATCAGCATAAAGCTCGCCTAAATCGCCGGATCTACGGATGTTTTGCAACCATCGCGCCCGGTCCGGAAAGCTGACAGCCCCCTGTCGAATTGCATCGCGAAAAGGCGCGCGAAAATCCTCGTACCCCTCAAAGCCCACTTGCCGCGCCATGCGTACGAAGGTGTTGGGTTTAACATTCGCAGCATCAGCAATCTCTCGCACTGTCGAGACGCCAACATCGTTGGGGTTCTCCAGAACATAACGGGCAGCCTTTTGCGCCTCGGGTGTCAAAGCACCCCATTCTTTGGTGAGACGGTCTAAAACCATCAATGATACATTTGTGTCATTCATGATTGACATTGGTACATATGAACTCCTAGCCTGTCTACACAAAATGCGACTCTGAAGAGGATACAACCATGTCGGAAAAGACCTTCCCGACCCACGCGCGAGTGGTGATCGTTGGTGGTGGAGTAATGGGGGTAGGTCTGGCCTATCACTTGGCCCACGAGGGTTGGGGAGCAGACGTGGTTTTGCTGGAGAAGGCCGAACTGACCTCTGGCAGCACATGGCATGCGGCGGGGCAGATCACGCATTCGACATCTAGCTTCAGCTTGGGAAAATGCGTCGACTACAATATTGGGCTTTATTCCGGTGGATTGGAGGCCGAGACAGGACAGCCCGTGACATGGCATGGCTGCGGGTCTTTCCGACTGGCGTATACACCGGATGAGATGGACTGGCTGCGCCACACTTTGTCGGTTGGGCGAACACTGGGTTTCAACATTGACCTCGTCAGGCCGGAACAAGTTGCCGCTTTGCATCCATTTTATAACCTAGACGGCGTGATCGGTGCGCTTCACACTCCGGACGATGGGCATGTGGATCCGACCAATGTGACCATGGCAATGGCCGCAGGCGCACGGGCCAAAGGTGCCCGGATCATCCGCCGATGCCGTGCAACCAATATCACCCAAGCCCCGAACGGCACATGGGTGGTCGAAACGGAACAGGGTACGATTATTTGCGAACATGTGGTCAATGCAGGCGGTACTTATGCCCGCCAGATGGGTGAATGGTCGGGTCTTCAATTGCCAATGACCTCGATGACCCATCATTATTTTGTCACTGATGAAGTGCCTGAATTCCGTGATCTAGAACGTGAGTTGCCCGTGATCCGAGACGACAAAAAGGTCTCGGGCTATATCCGGATGGAGCAAAAGAAGGGCCTGATCGGCATCTACGAGAAAGCCAATCCCAACACTGTTTGGGAAGATCACTGTCCTTGGGAAGCAGAGAATGAGCTGTTTGATGCAGATTACGACCGTGTCATGCCGTGGTTGGAAGAAAGCCTGACCCGAATGCCTATCTTCGCAGCCCTTGGAATCACCCGCGACGTTCACGGCGCAATCAGTCACCCGCCAGATGGCAATCCGCTGATCGGCCCAGCGCCTGGCGTGCGCAATTATTGGTGTTGCTGTGGCACACAAATTGGCATCGGTTGGGGGCCGGGTCTAACCCGCGAGCTGGCGCGTTGGATGGTGCACGGCGCTGCGGACATTTCAATGCGCGACTATGATCCGCGCCGCTTTGGCAGCTATGCCACGAAAGAGTGGCAGGTGGTGAAAGCGCGTGAGGACTATTGCTTGCGGCACGAAACGCCATTTCCGCATTTCAATCGTCTGGGCGGGCGCCCCATCAAGCCTTCACCTCTATACGAAC
>ERZ1046740.1975-NODE-1975-length-13719-cov-6.016833_pt1 | contig 13719 bp, 12 predicted proteins | sample MGYA00383093_ERZ1046740 | MGnify/ENA primary metagenome ERZ1046740 (study PRJEB29581, sample SAMEA5548363) | metagenome | biome: marine; feature: coastal; material: water | depth 25 m | study: Short-term variability in the microbial, nano- and picoplankton...
TTAAATCTCTGTTAGGCATTATTTTTTCTTTTTCATATTATTCATTTTTAACATTTCTAATTGACAGTAATGTACAATTTTTTTAAGATCCTCTGCTCCCCCTTTTCGCTGATAGCGACAAACGTACTTCACAACGTTGCCTTGAAAGAACGAGAGATCATTTTTAGAAATGAATTCGTATGGTTGAATAGGAAATTTTGTATAGTGGTTTCCACCCACCTGTGTATATTGCGGAAAAGATTCCTCAAATATATCTTTATGTGTCATAGTTGATACTCCTTTATTTTCTTTTTAGCTTTCAGTTTATATAAATTATTTCTTGCTCGTGTTACTCCCACGTACCACACTCTATGCTCTTCATCTTGTTTGTCAACACTTAGACGAATACTTTTCTGTACTTTAGAACCTTGATGTAAAGAGAGTATTACATTATCTTCTTCACCACCTTTTATTGCATGAATAGTTGACAACCATATCCTTGCATTTTCATAAAGTTTTTCACCTCCAGAAATTATATTTCGAATGTAAAGTATTTCTTTCTGATCAGCTACGAATATATCATACCAATTTTTTTCAGGATTCCAATTACCATTGGGAATATATTCTCTGACATCATTGATTTCTTTTTCTTCTAACTTACCTTCTCTTATCCATTTAGTGTAAGCCATTGCTCCATTATAAATACCTACGTTAAAACTTTTACCTTTGTTACTTTGATAATAAATATTTTTACTTTTAAGTTCTTTCATTATGTCTAATAAATTGCTTTTAGTTCTTGTTAAGATTAACCACTTACCTTTTGTAAGATCTACTTGTCCTAAATTATTGATATGAGACGCAAAGCCCTCTTGCGCCCTTGGCAGGTATTCTTTTTGTTTCCTGATGCCTGATATACGACTCACTGCTATTTGAGATTGTTCCTGCACTGCTCTTGATACTCTTCTCGAATATCTTAAAACACGTTCATTTGCAGGCTCTTTTATAAACCTATTAACGTCAGCTCCAGCCCAAGCGAATATAGCTTGGTCGTCATCACCAGCTAAATACATGTCATCACAATTCTCTCTTAACTTATCATACAGTTGCCATTGTAATGGAGACAAGTCTTGTGCTTCATCAATAAAGATAGCTTTTAGTTTAGGAATCTTACCTGAGTTTATAACTTTTTTAATTAGATCATTGAAATCTAATAGGTGCATTTTCTTTTTGTACTCTTGTAGGTTTATGTGAATATGATTTAGAGTATGCCAATCAATATCTCTTCTATCGTGTTCATTAAGATCAAACTCTTCTCTTATAGTTATATCTTTGTTAATAGCTTTACCTATCATTTGAAAATAAGGATTGTTACAAGTTAAGAAATGTGTTTGTTCATCATTGTATTTATCATTAAAGTTAACTCTTACATTTAACTTTTTACCCAAAGCTTCATAGTGATGAGGTTGAATAATAGCACTCTCATTTAAATTTAATAAGTGAAAACAAAATGCATGAAGTGTTTGAAAATATGGAACTTGTTTTTCATCTACACCAATTCTATTTCTAGCTTCTTTTGCAGCTTTCTTTGTAAAAGCAAAGTAACCTATCTTATGATAAGGTGTACCTGTTCTAACATAAGCATTAACTCTTCTAATTAATCTAAAAGTTTTACCTGTCCCAGGTGGACCATATATCTTAATAGGTTTTTTCATTAAACAATATTTTGTTTATCTTCTATTTCTATTTTTTCGTCTGGTATCTCTTCTTTCATTAAATCATCTGCAGGCATTTTTATACATCTAACTGGTGGAAATGATTTTTCACTTTCACCTTTTGGAAATCTTTTTTGAAATCCAAACTCAGCTTTGAAATGACTTTTAATTAAAGTTGCAGTTCTTGGTCTGTCTTTTGTCCATTCATTTCTTTTTATCTCTTCATAAAATTTATCGTAGTCAAAGTAATAATGCTCTTCATCTTTCAATACAGCACCACTTTTAAATGAAGCATACGTTGTAGCCTCTGGTCCATTGACATAATCCTCTAAGTATTTCTTTAACATCTCAATAGGATTAGTACCAGCAGGTGGCTTAATATCCTCTTTAGTGGCCCATAGAGCGTCTAGGATGGGCTGGTATTCATTATTCTTAATGATGGGAGGAAATATTGATGTTTGGTCTGCTATAAGCGCTCTCATCTCTTTCATCTCTGAAATCTTTTTTATATGTTTTGCATGTATTTGAACAACTTTACTGTCAGATAATTCTACATTAAAAAAATATTCTGGATCAGGTCTGTAACATATTTTTATTAAACCTGATATCTGCGGCCAACTACTTTCTCTATGACTTCCAATACCATATTTTCTACGTAGACAAGTTCCCTTTGCACAATAAGAAGATATAGGTATGTCATGACAAGTATGTCCAGCTGTATCTTTACCCCAGCTTTTTATTTTTTGATTTACTTTGTCATCGCCCCACACTTCATCATACTTAATAAAATCTCTTGCAGCATTTAAAACTTTTTTACCCCACTCGTCTTTAAATTTTTTCTTAGCAAACACCATGTAGTTAAATAAAAATCTATCTCTTTCGTCTTTTAATTTGATTCCTGATTCCTGAACCTGTTTGCATATCATCTGTAAACATGGAGGACCATCTAATAAATCTTCTGGACCACCAGTTAATATTTCTTTTACCTTTTTGTTTGATACTTCTTTTAATGATTCTTTTGTTTGTAAATTATCTTTTACTACGTTTATAAAATCTTCAAACTCTAGTTCTGTTCCGTCTGGTAATAATGCTTTACGTTCTGTCTTTTTAAAATAAGGTAAGTTTATAAATGATCCAGAGGTTCTAACATTATCTTGATTCATTCCTAGTTGTGTTTGTTTAGGAAATATTTCTGTCTTAGAAGATAGTCCAAATAAAAATAATAAGTTTTGTAAAAACTCTCTAATTAAAGTTGCAGGTACTTTTTCTGCTGTAAATACATAAATGTGAAGACCATTACTTTTTGATTTAATTGGTACAACTGGTAGGTCTTTGTCTTGAATTACTTTTAAGTAGTGATGAATATCAAAACTAGAATAATCAGATGGATCAATGTCAATTGCACCAAAGCTAGCCATACCTTTATCATCACAAGCTTGTATACCTATTGCACGTTTACCATCTAAATGATCTTGATAATCTTGATCAGATATATTTCTTTTAGACCATCCATAATCGCCTGGATCAAATTTTAATTTGTTTGTTTGTGGATCATGGTAACCATTGTTAACATTGCAGAAACCAAAGTCTCTTTCTAACCCACCAAAGTATTTTCTAAATTCTTTCATAATTTATACGGCGCCTCCAGTCTCCCTTCAGCGCCGTTGTTATAACAGTTTATTATACTATGTCTTGCTTTTTTTGACCAGCATCGTATTTTGGTTTAGCAACACCTTTAGAAACTGATTTCTGAAGTTGTGCTGCTATCTCATACATAGACGCATCATCTTTATTAGCGATATCAAGATTTCTTACTCTTGATGGTTTGTAGACATGCCAGCTTTTACTTCCCGCTGTTCTTCCAAATGTGTTTAACTTATACACAGCTGAATAACTTGCAGGATTAAATGAACCTTGATCGTCTGTGAATCTTAAATTCTTGATAAGGTTATTTAACTCCCTCGCTGGAGATAAATTAGAAGATCTCATTGGGACCACTGCAGGTTTTAACTCACCATCTACCATTGCTAGTACATAGAAGTATGCAGTCTTCTCAACATAGTTACCATTTGGTAATCTATATCTTCCATTTTTTTCTTCCACAGCATCGGCTGGAATCTCTAAGTGAGTTCCTACTGGAGCTGAAGCACTATCGCCTCTCTCCTGCCATTCAGGATACCTAGTTTGTGCGTGAGCAATTATGATATCTAATCCCTCTTCACCACTTATAAGTTTACCAAACCCTGATGCATAAATCATACCAGGTTTAGCCCCTTCTACATGCTTGGCGTCTCTCTCATTACATTCAGGTGATAGCTGATGTAAGATTTTCAGAATTGGTGTTGATACGTCATCTGATTTAATCTCTTCAGCTCCTTTACCAGAGTCTGCTCTGAGATTTATTGTTGCTAATGCACCTGCATTAGATTTCTTTGCTACTTGACTTTCCATAGATTCTCCTTTGTTAGTCTATTAGTCTGTTGATTTAGGTTTGTTAGTTATCTTAGTTTGGTAACCAGCAAACGTACTGAAATACTCTGAAGGAATCTGACCACCACGTGAATGGAGATCCTCCAGAGCAACTCTAAGGGTTCCGGCATGAACAGAAACTTTTTGCTCCGGTTCATAACCTTGTCCTCTTGCAAGGGTAGCATATTGCGTCGCCTTGTGATCTTCGTCCTTTCCAAACCTCACTGTGATTTCATTTTTCACAATGTTGCCTAGTCCGTTCTCTCGAAGCCATTGATACGCTTCTGCTCTTTTTGGTGCTAGTGCAGTAGCATAAAATTTATCATCTATTTCTAATTCAGAACCATCTTTTAATTTAAGTGTTTTAAGATTCATAGAATGCATAATCTCTGGAATTATTACCTGAGATAGATACTTTTCGTTTTCTTCTAGATCTTTAATTCTATCTTTATAGTTCTGTATTTCTTGATGTATGTCTTGAAGTTTTTTTATTTCGTCTGTTAGTTTTTCTGGATTTGTCTGTTCCACCTGACTAGGCGCATCAGCTCTTAGATTGATCGTCATGTTACTCCTTATTAGTTTAATAGTTTAATTTATATTTGCACTATCGTATATATAGGAGAATTTATATATGTCAATACTAGTTTTGAAAAATATTTAATTCAATTGGATAATAAGAAAATTGTCTTCTATCATACTTTAATAATTTAAATTTACCATTTGTAAGATCAGAAGCTACTGCACATACAACACCAATTATGGCAGGGTCGCCATAAAGTAATAAATAATCATCAGCTGTAAAATCTTTTAATGAGTTTTTTATTTCCATTACCATTGGACCTGGTGTAAATTGCATTTGTTTCAAACGAGGAAACAGAATCTTAATTTTGCCATACTTTAATGCAGGGGTAATATCAATCTTAGGTTGACCTGTGTCTCTGTCTGTGGGTATTTCTTGGACCAAGTAAACTTTATTATCTGTATTTTTTTTTGCTTCGTAATTTGTCATTGACTTTTTTCTTTCTATACATTATATAACTTTTTAGAAAGAAAAGTAAACAACTATGAATGTATTAGATAGTAAAATTAATTGGTATAAGTTTAAAACAAGTCCTTATAAACATCAACTTGATGCTTTAGAAAGATCGTGGGATAAAGAATACTTTGCGTACTTTATGGAAATGGGTACCGGTAAATCTAAAGTCTTAATTGATAATGCAGCCATGCTTTATAACCAAGGCAAGATAAATGGTTTACTTCTTATCGCACCAAAAGGTGTATATAAAAATTGGTATGAAGATCAAATACCTACACACCTACCTGATTATATAAACAAAAAAGTTGTTCTTTGGAAAAGTTCAGACAAGACTCATGAACAAACAAAAAAATTAAATACATTGTTTCAACCTGGTACAGATTTTCATGTATTAATTATGAATGTAGAAGCTTTTTCTTATGACTTTGGTAAAGAGTTTGCTCGTAGATTTTTAGACTCACATAATGCAATAATGGCTGTAGATGAATCTACTACTATTAAAACACCTACTTCTAATAGAACTAAAAATATTTTAAAACTAAGAACCCTTGCTAAATACAGAAGAATACTAACAGGTTCACCTGTAACTAATTCACCATTAGATTTATTTAGTCAATGTCAGTTCCTTGGTTCTTGGCTCCTGAAGACAGATTCTTATTATGATTTTAGATCTAGATATGCAGAGATGAGAACAATTAATCTTGGTAGTCACAGCACTAATATTGTTGTTGGTTATAGAAATCTTGGAGAGTTATCTAAATTGATTGAACCTTTTTCAATGCGTGTATTAAAAGATGATTGTTTAGATCTTCCTCCTAAAACCTTTATGAAACGTCAGATAACCATGACACCTCAACAAGAAAAAATATACAAGGCTATGAAAAAATATGCAATGGCACAGCTTGAAGGAAAAGCATTAACTACTAATAATGTAATGGTTCAGTTAATGAGACTTCATCAAATTCTTTGTGGTCATTTCACTGCTGATGATGGAACAATTCAAGACATACCTAATCATAGAATAACAGAACTTATGGAAATATTATCTGAAGTAGAGGGTAAGGTTGTTATCTGGTCCCACTATCAAAGAGATATTGAAACTATACTAAAAGCTATTAGAAAAAAATATGATCGCGATGATATTGTTGTAGACTACTATGGTAAAACTTCGATGGAAGATCGACAAAATAATATAAAGAAGTTTCAAGAAGATGACAACTGTAGATTTTTTGTAGGTACTACTCAAACCGGTGGCTATGGTATCACACTTACTGCAGCCAGTACAATGGTTTATTATTCTAACGGTTATGATCTTGAGAAAAGATTACAATCAGAAGCTCGTATTGATCGTATTGGACAAGAGTATCCAATGACTTATATTGATATAGTAACAGAAGATACTATCGACACTAAAGTTGTAAAAGCTTTACGTAAGAAATTAAATATTGCATCAGATATTATGGGTGAAGAATTAAAAACTTGGATATAGCAATTATAGTCCCCACTATAACCAATCCCGGCAGCTGAGTGCCCAACCTCCCAAAATAATTACAGTTTTTCGAATAGAATAATTATAATGGCAAACATGCCACCAACTAAAGCAGTCATAGCATAACGCATATGATTTTTTAGTTCTTTAATATCTGTTTCTATACTAATAATTTTTTGATGAGTTTGTTTTTGCATGATACGACAAAGTTTTTCGTGGGATTCTATTCTCTCTAAAGCTAAATCTTTTTTAGGCATTATGTTGTAATTCCTCTTGATCTTAATCTTATTTGTTTTTCTTCCTCAGATAGTAAGGCATTTTCTAACGGAGTCAATCCTCCAGTGTTAGCAGCGGCCATTTGTGTTTGATCTAAAATGTTTTGCCCTTGAGTAATTGTTTTATTGTTAGGCATTGCAGAAGTAACTGATGTTGGCAATGGGGGTGTTGGTGGTGCAGGTGGTATTAAAAATTGTAATGGGTCAATATTAAAAGGTTCACCTAATTGTAACTGTCTTAATTCTCTTCTTATTTCATTTAGTTCAGGTAGTGCCTCTCTAAATGGATTATCTTCACCAAGATTATTTGCAATGTCTCTGAATTTTTTTGCAATCTCACCTGATGGAACGTAAGGATCAAACTTACCTCTTCTTAAACTATTGTAATCTTGATTACTAATTTGTCTTTCATCAAACTGTCTTCTTAAATCATTATTTGCTATACCTAATGTTTCAGCTGCATTTAAATCATTAAACATATTTTGTTGCACATCAAACTTAGCTTTATTTGATTTTATATATCTTAAGATAATATCATTAGGATCAACTGAACCTCCTTTTAACAAACCAAAATAACCGCCAGTAAATTCTCTTCTCGCATCCCTGATACCTCTTTGGTAACCAGAAATTTTAAAACCCATTGATTTTAATGGATCAACTTTAATTGGTCTAAGTCCCATGAAGCCTGCTATCTCAGGCCCGACATCCAATACATTACCTCTTGCATCCGGTGTTTCTGTTGCAGCTTGAGCTAGTCTTACAAATTGTTTGTATGATGGGGCTAGTGCATTTCCTAAATGTAAAAATCTAATTGCAGCTTTGTCACCAGCAGAAGTTTGTTCTGTGTATAATCTTCTACCATCTTTAGTTACTCCACCCCTAACAGTTAAATCTCCTGCAGCTTCTGTCCAAATAGATTCTGAAATAAATGGGTTCATAATTTCAGCACCTGCTTCGTTAACCCCACTTACAAAACTATCTAATAATTGTTTGTTGTTTGCTTGACCATCTTGAATATTATTTAATAAAGTTCTAAGAGGTCTAGCTATTACATCATAAGCATTACTGTGACTAAAGTCTATGTATCTTAACTCACCATCATCATCTCTAATTGGAATCAGTGTAGAGTTTTTAGACCACTCAGGTACAAATCTTCTTAGTGCATCTAGTTCGTCTGAAGATATATCATACAAAGCTTTCGCACCTTCTGTTAATGCAACTGGAGCTGCTGTTGTAAACGTAGCAAGACCTAATAATCTTTTTATTCCATCACCATATGCTCCGCTATCAAGAGCATTATTCTTAACAACTTGTTCAGTTCCATCTTCTAATATCTCTGTAACTGTTAAACCTAAATTACTTCCTTTAATTCTTACACCTGCTGCTGGTATGTGTCTCATTTCATTTAAACCTAGTTCAGCAATGTTAGTTGTAGTTCTAATCATCTCTGATGGAAAGGACATGAAGTTACCTACAGGTAATAGTCTTGCAGTTCTAACCGCAGAACCAACAAATGCATAATTAGGTACAGTATTTTTTACAACGTTAGCTGCTTCTCTGTTAAGAACAGCATCAGTTACATCTATTTTTCTATTAGCATAACGTCTTTTTAATTTAGCTTTCTCCATTACATAACTAGCTATTTTAAAAGTATCATCCTCAGCTACATACTTACCTTGAAAAAATGATCCTACCTTTTTTAACTTAGCTAACATAGGATTTAATACTGTGTCTACGTTTGCAGCTTGTTGACCAAATCTAATATCTTGTAGCAAAGCTTTTAAATCTCCTATTTGAACTTGTGAGTTTACAACACCAAGCTCTACTAATTCTCTGTAAGCTGCTTGTGCTCCTTCATCTGCAGGGCCTAGTTTTAAAAGACCTGTAGTTTCTATACCTTCTTTAAATGCTTTAGAAAATTCTACTGGATTAAATAAATTACCATTGGCTCCAGCAAAACCAAATGCACTAATTACGTTTCTTATGTGTGTAGGTATAGAGAATACTGTCTTAGCTAATTGTGAAACTCCTTTTGGAAACAATAATAAATTTCTATACATCCAACTAACAGCAGCTTCAGCACCTTCTTTACCTTCACCTCTTACAAAACCTTGAAGGCCACCTGCTATGTTGTTTGCATTTTTTATAGCTTCAGCTATTTCAGGTGTAGTAATTTTACCTGCTAAAGGGTTAGGTATGTTAGCTGCTTCAGGTAGTTTACTTATAACATCATCCATTTTAACAGAAGATATACCTGTGTTTTTTTGATTTACACCTAGTCTAAAAGCATTTTCATCATTCCAAAAAAATCCTCTACCACCAGCTCTTTGCACTTCATCATTTTTAGCTGCTACACTTTTTAAATACTCAGATGTTCTAGATACAGAAGATAGATTAGTTATACCATTGAATATAGAATACCTTGGATCCTGAACCTCTCCAAATAATTCTCTAAGTTCTTTTGGTGGTAACTTAGTTTCTTTTATTTCTGCTCTTATAAAATCAGCGCCTGGTTTTCCCTCCATCGTTTTGTTAATATATTCATTAAACTTTAAAGCTTTAGGCTTACCTCTAAGACTAGCTTCTCTAAGAATGTCGTCTACTATAACACTAGCTTCTTTTTGATAAGCAGTGCCAGCTATATCAAAAGCTGTATCACCATTTTCTTTTGCAATTTCTCTTCTAAAAAAATTAGTAGCATTATTAATTACTTCATCAGTTGGTTCATATCTTTTAAAGAATTTAAATATACCTTTGCCTTGGTCTTCAAATATTTTGTATGTACCACCTATCCAACCATTGACTCTACCTTTTAATAAAGACTGAAGTTCTTTAACACCTTTACCTAATTTTGATCCTGAAACATTGTTGTCTAATATATTTATTAAATTAGTAAACTCACCTCTAGCATTATTAATTCCATTAACAATTAATTGTCTAGACTCTTCACCTACATTACTTTTTCTCATAAGATCTAAAAGACTATCTAATTTTTTAGGATCAACTCTGTCTCTAATATTACCTTCAAATAAAAGTTCATTAAGACCTTTTAGAAATTTTTCTTTTTCTACTTGTACTGACTTATTAAACATTACTTCTGATTGAGGATATATATTATCTACTTCTCTTGTAATGTTATCTACAATTTCTTTTGCTCTTATTGTATCTCTAGATTTTAAAGCTTGTTTAAATGTTTCTTCTCCGAATAATTCTTTAGTCATACCACCTTGAGGAGTAAAAGGTGCTCTCACATATTTGTCTAACCATCTTGCAAATTGAGAATTACTATAAGCAAGATCTTTACCTCTGTTAGCTAATAACTTAGCTGACTTTCCTGCACCATATACAAAAGGAGTAATTAATAATGATTCAGAACCAAACTTAAGTCTATTTAATAATTTTCTTGTAGCGTCTTCTCTACCAAAACTTTCTTCTCTGTCCATTTTAGTTGGACCACCCCCAAATAAATCACCAAACGATCCAATGTTTTCTACATCAGCTACAAATGTTTCACCGGCCGCACCACCAGCAACCGCCGCTGCGTATCTAAACTTTTTAGATTTTTTATTTAAATCTCTAGCTTTGTTTATTGCTGATAAAACAGGAGCTCCTCTTAAGTTAGCATAAGCGTTAGCTTTCTTTGCTCTAATTGCCTTTGCTGTAAGATTTCTAGCTACCTTGTTTGCTGCTTTGAATCCAATGGCGCCTGGTACACCAACCTGTACTAGTGTTTCAGTAAGTTTACCTATAGCTCTTTCTTCTGCTATCTCTTCAAATGGATTTAGTTTATCAAAAAATTCTTCTACACTTGCTGCTGTGTTTGTGTCAGCTCCAAGATCAATTAATTCTGCTGCAAGAGAGACTACACCTTCAGGTATTTTTAATAAACCTGATGCAATACCAGAAGCGGCAGCTGTGTACCACGCTGTATCATTGTTTTCTTCGGCGTTATTGAGAGGTAAAAACTCTGCCATTTAGACTCCTATGCTCCGGTGCCAAAATCGTCAGGCTTATTTTTTTGTATTTCTTCTATTATTCTTCTTTGTTCATCACTTAAAACTTCAAATCTTTTATCTATCTCTTTATCTTTTTCTGCTTTTGTACTGCCTTTTGGTACGTCTGGTTTTACATAGGTATTAATATCTATTACTTGGAAACCATAAGTACCATCAGTTTTTTTATTGTATATCTTAGCTTCACCAGTGTTTACATCGTAGTAAACTTTACCAACTTTTTTATTATTTCCTTTTTTAATTAATGTAGATTCTTGAGGATCGTTAGGACCATTTAAGAATCCATCAAAGTTAGATCCAAATTTTTCTATAAATTTAGTTTTTAGTTTACTATTTTCAAACTTAGCTCTGTTGTTAGCTTGTAAAGTATCACCTTCATAGACTTCTATAAAATCTTTTTCTGTGTATCGTTTATCTAATTCTCGTTCACTTTCAAGAATCTCTTTTTGGAAATCTTCTGCTCTTATAATTTTATCAAGTTCAAAAGCTCTTCCTTCTTGAATTAATTTTTGTTCATATTCTCTTTTCTCTTCGTCTTTCATATCTTGATATATTTTAGCTTCGTCTAATATTTTAGCATCGTATTCTCTTTTATCCTCTAGCTGTAATTTATCATAAGCGCTTTAGTCTTGTATTAAATCTAAATTAAATTTTCTTTCATCTTTAATCAAACCTTCATTATAAATTCTGTCATCAGCTTTTATACCTGCAAGATAATCTCTTTCATCTTCTCTTAAAAAATCTTGATAAGATCTGTCATCAGCTTTTAATGCTAAGTTAAATCTTCTATCATCAAATTTTTGTGCATCAGCTAATGCAAGTTTAGTTCCAGCCATTTTTATATCTCTACCGTATTTAGCTTTTGCGTCAGCACCTTTTATTAATTGTTGAGTAGCTGGTTGTAATTTGTTTACTGCATCTGCAAAACTAGTAGCCCCTGCAACAGATGGTCCAGCTGTTAATAAGAAACTTGTTAGAGGATCCATTCCTCCATAGTCACCAGCACCAGCTCTAAGTTCTTCTATGTATTCAGCTTGAGTTTTAGGTTGACCTATATCTACATTAGATACAAAAGGCTCATTCCCTGTTACAATAGGATCTTCAGCATGCATAGATCTATCTACAATATTAGTCATAATACCGTTACCGACATTACCACCTTTTCTAAACATTGGTCTTTTAAAAGTTCTCATATTAACTATTCAATACGCCGGGTTGATTAAATGCTCTGTAAATACCAGCCAACGTTCCACCTGCTCCTATTGCTGTCATCATAGGACTAGGAGCTGGCATGTTTGTAGTTTGAGTTTGACCTGGGTATCCAGCAATCAAACTTGTTACACCTGTTCCATAAGCATTAGCAGCTGTTAATGGTTGTTGTAATTGTTGTTGAGCTAACTGTTGTTGTGCTCCCAATTGTGCTTGTTGTAAAGCTTGGTTCTGTGAACCCAAAGTAGATAATGCTCCAATGTCTTGACCTAAGAAAGCTTGTTGTTGACTACCTAATCCAGTTGCAGCAGCGCCTAAACCTAATTGCTGTTGAGCTAACTGTTGCTGTTGATTGGCTAAAGCTTGTTGTTGACCAAAAGCTTGACCAGCTGCTTGTTGTGCTTGACCAAAACCTTGTTGTAATAATTGTGCTTGTAATGCTGCTCGGTTCCTGTCGCTTGTTGCCTGATACTCTGATCTCATAACACCTTCACGTCCTCCACCAAGAACACCTTGGTTAACTGCTTGAGCTGCAATACCTGGAATACCTTTTGCTGCTTGTGTATCAAATTCTGTTAACGTTGCGTTAATAACATCCTGTTGATAAGGAGACATAAATTGTTGGTAAGCTTGTGGACCTACAAATTGACCAGCTAAACCTGCTTGAGTTTCTGCTTGTCCAGCTAATGTCCCTGCTTGAGTTTGAGCAGCACCTGCAGTTGTTAAAAATGGTTGATAAGCACCAATACCTTGAGTAGCTAAAGTTTGTGCTTGTGCTTGTAATGGATCTTGACCAGCAACAAATTGTTGACCGAACGCTTTAGATAAATCAGCTGTTTTATATTGACCTGCTGCAGTTCCTAAATTACCTAAGTAAGTTTTACCTGCTGCTTCTATAAATTCTGGTGGTAATATTCTTGTTTCTTGTACTGCCATTACACTACTCTCTTTTCCATTGTTTTCATTTGATCATATAACCTTTGGGCACCTTTTTCAATGTTGCCGTTACCTATTCCTCTAACAGCATCTGCTGTCATTACAAATTCATTTTTACTTAACATAGCAGGTACGTCGTCTGCTTTTTCTTTTATACCAACTGGTACAAATCCACCTGTCTCCCTATAGTCTCGTTCTATAGTACCAGCTTTATTAGCTCTCATAACACCTGTAGGCATTAATCCTCCATTAGCTGCCATTGTTTTTTGTGCAGCTACTTTTTGTCTACGTTTATCTTCCAAATAATCTCTATATTCATTTTCTAAATTTTGTTGTTCTTGAAATTTTTTCTTACCTTTTAAATATTTTTGGAAATCTTCATTAACTCCACCTTCTAAACCAACTCTACCACCTATAGCATATGATTTGTCATAGTCTGGGTCAGGTGCATTATTATCTAACCACTCATTAAATGTAGTGTCAGGTGAAATTATACCATCTTCTAAATCTTGTTTGTATTCTTCAAAAGCAGAACCACCTTTTTCTAAACCAACTCTACCACCTACAGCATACTCAGATGTATTAGTTGTAACAAACTCTT
>ERZ1046740.1984-NODE-1984-length-13704-cov-16.540992_pt1 | contig 13704 bp, 11 predicted proteins | sample MGYA00383093_ERZ1046740 | MGnify/ENA primary metagenome ERZ1046740 (study PRJEB29581, sample SAMEA5548363) | metagenome | biome: marine; feature: coastal; material: water | depth 25 m | study: Short-term variability in the microbial, nano- and picoplankton...
CTTGGAATTTATAAGCAATAACTTTACCTCTTTTAGCTAAAGCCATCAGTGCATCAGTAATTTGAATCTCGCCATTTTTATCAGGCTTTGTATTTTCTAGTACATCAAAAATTTCTGACGTAAGAATATATCTACCAATAATAGCCAAGTTAGTTGGTGCTTCTGCTGGGCTGGGCTTTTCCACCATAGAATTAACCCGATAAGCATCATTTGAACCATCTAGCAACTCACCATCAATCACCCCATACTTATCTACATCGTTCATTGGCACTTCTTCAATAGCAACAATACAACAATCAGAGTATTGCTCATAAAGTTTGGTCATTTGTAAAAGCACTGAATCACCCTCGCTCTTTTCAGTACCCCCTTGAGGGGTATTAGTGCATAAATCATCTGGCAAAATAACGGCAAATGGCTCGTCACCAATCAGCGGCTTGCCCGTATAAATCGCATGCCCCAAGCCCAGCATTTGCTGTTGCTCTATATAAGCAAAGTCGCACTGCTCAGTAGCATGGTTAACTTCATCAAGTAAGGATTCTTTAGCTGTGTTTTTAATACTAGCTTCAATATCAGCGTGCGGCTCAAAGTGATTTTTAATCGCCTGCTTATATTTACTAGTGACCATAGTCATGGTGGTCATACCAGCACTCATTGCTTCTTCCACGCCATACTGAATCAACGGCTTGGTGAGTATGGGTAACATCTCTTTAGGAATAGCCTTAGTCACAGGCAAAAAGCGTGTACCGTAGCCTGCTACAGGAAAAAGGCATTTAGTAATAATACTCATAATCAATCTTGCAGGCTTTCCTTGAGAATAGTTTTGCCATTTTCTACACCTGGCTGATTATAAGTATTAATTTGTAAAAATTGTCCAATGACTGACACCATTAGTTGATAAGTGAACATTAATTTAGCAATATTGTATTCATCCACTGTGGAAATAGTTATCACATCACAAGGAATATCCTTTTGTGCCTCTACCGATTTAATTGTAGCATCAGCCTGTTTATTGAGCAATTTGTTAAAACTCAAGCCTTCCGTGTAATCTAAGCCTAAACCTTTAAATTTACCATTCTGACTTTTTGGAATAATCGTATCATCTTTAAGGTCTTCAATCTTAATAAAGGTCACGGTTTTATCGCGCACACCATCCATAATCAGTTGTAAGAAACTATGCTGATCAACCGGACCAACTAAAGCAATAGGAGTAAGCGCTTGGCGCGTACCATTAACATTGATTTTTCCTAGGCTTTCAGCCCAAAGCTGTATGTACCATTTATTAAAACCTTCAAGCAATGAAGAATATGAAAAAATTGCATTGATATTAAATCGACCTTTATTTTCAACTAAAAACCGTGCTTTTCTAATAATAGGCTTGTAATATTCTCCTTGCTCAAAAAAACTATCCGCTACACGCTTACAGCCATTAAGCAGATTATCAATATCCACACCCACCATTGCCAATGGTACCAAGCCCACCACACTAAACACTGAAAAACGCCCGCCAACATCTTTAGCTAAATCAAACGCCTTAATGTGGTTGTCATTGGCAAATTTGGTTAATGCACTATCAGCTTCAGAAATAATCGTGCAATTACTACTATCAATTTCAACCAAAGAATTTAGATATTTAAAAATACTAATGGTTTCAATCGTACCGCCAGATTTAGAAATTATCACAAACTGTGAATCATTCAAATCAACTTTCTTTAAACAGTGATTAATCTTAAGCGGATCAACTGTCTCCAAAAAAAGAAGATCTTTCTGGTAATTGTTAGAGGGTAATAAAAATTCATAAATTGCACGCGCACCCAAACTAGAGCCGCCGATGCCCAAAACAACAATATGCTTTTTATCAATAGTGGTTGCGTAGTCTTTGATATCCGCCGTATCTTGATACGCCAAATTGTAATAACCAATACCGTCGCGCTCAGCTTTAATTCTTTTAAAAATCTCAGTATTTGACTTTATTTGATAAAAATTTTTATTGTATTTCATCAGTAAATATCCAAATTATCTTTCGTATAGTATATCTTCAATATCACACTGAGGCTTAAAATCAGGCACAATTTTAACAAGAATATCTCTTAAAGTAGCCTGATCACAATTACCAACTGCGGTTTCAAGATTTTTTATCATAACCTCTAATTCACCCCATTCAATTAACCCTTCTTCTGCGCGCAGAATAAGCGAATGTTTAGTTTTACTAACATTATCACCAATAAGCAGCTCTTCAAAAAGCTTCTCTCCAGGGCGAAGTCCTATATAGTGAATTTCAATATCACCTTCTGGATTAATATCATCTTTAACTTCCAGCCCACTTAAATGAACCATTTTCCTTGCAAGGTCATCAATGCGCACAGGCTCACCCATATCCAAAACAAATACATCACCACCCTTTCCCATTGCCCCTGCTTGAATAACCAACTCAACAGATTCAGGAATCGTCATAAAATAACGAATAATATTTTTATCGGTAACAGTAACCGGACCTCCATCTTTAATTTGCCGTGTAAATAATGGTATTACCGAACCACTAGAACCCAATACATTTCCAAAACGAACCATTGTAAATTTAGTATCACCTTTTTTATGTGCTAATGCTTGCAAAATTAACTCAGCCACTCTCTTTGTTGCACCCATTGTATTAGCTGGACGCACCGCTTTATCAGTAGAAATAAGTACAAACGTACCTACCTTTGCATTAACCGCTTCCTTTGCACAATTAAGCGTGCCAAGTACATTGTTACTCACTCCTTCAGTACTATTAAACTCCACCATTGGCACATGCTTGTATGCTGCTGCATGATAGATAGTATTAACTCCAAAGTGTTTTAATACCTTAAAGACTCGTTTATTATTATTAACATTACCAAGAATAGGGTAAATATCAATATCGCCATTCAAAAGCTCTTTCTCAATGGTATATAGTGCCAATTCACTAATCTCGAACAATACCAAAGCTTTAGGCTTTAACTTTATAATCTGTCGACATAACTCCGAACCAATTGAGCCACCTGCGCCAGTTACCATTACCACTTGGTTAGTGATATTTTTTCCAAGCAATTCTTGATTAGGCTTTACTATATCTCGTCCAAGTAAATCTACAATATTTACCTTGTGTAAATCAGACACATTAACCTTTCCTTGTGCAATTTCAGCAACCCCCGGCAAGGCCCGCACTACTACAGCAAGAGGTTCAAACTGGCTAATAATATATAAGCGTTTCTTGCGAGAAATTGATGGAATGGCAATTAGCACCTCGCTGACATTTAACTTTTTAAGCAAACTACTAATATTACTAGCTGAATAAATACGCAACCCTCTAATCTGAGAACCTTGTAATTCGAGTGAATCATCAATAAATCCAACAGGTTTATACTCTGAGGTATGTTCAAGCGCAGCAGACAACTGCACACCCGCTTCACCTGCACCATAAATTAAAACATGCTTGCGAATGATACCTACATTGTCCTTTTTAAAAGACAATTGCAAGCTACCGTTCAATAGTTGTCGAATTACGATGCGAAAGCCACCAATAATTATCAAAGCTATAATCCAATTAATAAGGACTACACTACGAGGGATGCCCTCTACTGCCGCCATAAATCCAACAACACCCCACGCTAACGCATATAAAGATACCGCCTGAACAATTGCACGAATATCTTTAAAACCCATGTAGCGAACGATACTGCGATACAGGCCAAAACGCAAAAAAATAGGTATGGCAATTATTGGAGCACCAAATATTACCCATACTAAATCACTTTCTGGAAAGTACCAATACCCTAATCGTAGGGAGAATGAGAACAACAAGATTGACACAAGAAGTATAGAATCAAATAACAATATAATTAATTGCTTTTTAAAACGAGATAGGTTGATAATCTTACTTATCATTTTATTTTATTTGCATTATTAAACTTGATGCTACTTATCTTACACTAACAACTTCATCGAAACCTGGTGGTGGAAAAGGATACAACTCCACCTTTCTCTTTGAAATACTCATGACTTCTACATCAGCATTAGCTTTTTTCAATTGATCTGCAACCCAATTTAAAGCTTTTTTCTTTGAAATAATTGCAACTACAGTATAAACAATCATCTTTAAATCCAACAAAATTGTTTGATTTTCAATATAAATCAAACCCAGTCTACTCTTCCAAGGCCTAATAAGCTGATTGTAAGATAAGTCTGGATCTTTTTTGTCCTTAAGAATATCTCCTTCATCGGAAAACACAATTGATGAAAAATCTGTAATACCTGGCCTAACTGATAATAATTTTTTTTCCACAATAGAATACAAATCAGTTTCACTTTTAACATTTGGCCTAGGGCCAACTAAACTCATATCACCAATCAACACATTCCATAGCTGTGTAAGCTCATCCAACTTATACTTGCGAATAAAATAGCCTATTGGGGTAATTCTCATGTCATTTGAACTTGTTGAATCAACACCTGTTTTATCAGCATTAATTACCATCGATCTTAGCTTAATCATATTAAATAACTTTTCATTTTTTCCAGATCTGAGTGCTATATAAAAAGGCAGTCTTTTATCTTGCTTCCATACCATAAATATTACCGGCAGCAAAATAGGACTTACAAGAAGTAAGCCAAAAAATGAGACTAAAATATCAAAAATTCTTTTCATTATTTTCTATAAAAATTAGTGACTGTTTCGCAAATATAATCTACATCACTATTACTAATAAATACATTCATTGGCAACATAATACAGCGTTTAAAAAATCGCTCCGTGTCTGGTAGTGTCTGGTTAAAACCCAATTGTGTGAATTGATGTACTGCCGTTCCACCCCATTGAATAAGGGTGCCTACATTTCTCTCACTCAAATAGGTTTTTAACTCATCTCGACTATCCGCTGTTAACTCATAATTCTGATAAATATCGAAATTATCTGATACTGCACTTGGAGCGGCTGGAAGCTGGAGTTCTTCCAGCAATCCCAAGCGCTCTTGATACATCTGCGCAACTTCCCTTCTGCGCATGATAACATTGTCATAAGTTTTTAGTTTATGACTTAAAATTGCAGCTTGTATATTATCCAATCTAGAATTTCTACCCCACCTTCTCACTTCACCATCAACATCACGCCCGTGATCATGTAATTGGAATATTTGATGATACAAGTCTTTATCATTCACCAAAACACCACCAGCATCGCCCAAACACCCTAATACCTTTGCGGGGAAGAAACTAATATCAGATGCCAGCCCGAATGTGCCTGCATGTTGACCCTTGTACTTTGCGCCTAGTGCCTGTGCCGCATCTTCTACAATAAATAAACCATGTTTCTTGGCAATGGCTAATATTGCATCCATATCACACACTCTACCATTTAACTGAGTCGGCATAATTCCAACAGTGTTTGGTGTAATAGCATCTTCAATTGCTTGAATACTAATTAAGTTGTCAGAGCCGATATCCACAGGTACAGGAACACCCCCTGCCACTTTAATAGCAGAAGCAGTAGCTAACATTGTATGAGATGAAATAATAATTTCATCTCCAGGGTTAACGCCAATTGCCTCTAAAAATATTTCCATACCATCAGTCGCATTACCTACGCCAACTGCATAATTAACCCCTGTGTAATTAGCCAACTCTAATTCAAAATCAGAAACCGCTTTTTGTAAAATAAAACCACCTGATGATGATACATTATCAATAATTGATAAAAATTCCTCTCTATCATCAGACCACAGTCTTGGATATTCAAAAAAAGGTACTTGTATTGACATAAATTCTCCGATGTTATTTTTTAACTATTTTTCTAACTACTTTAACCACATCATCAGTCGAGGTGTAATAAGCCTTTTCAAGCACTCTTGAAGTTGGTGCAGGTGCGTCAGGCAAGGCAATTCTAACAGGCGGATTATTTAAACAGTCCACAGGCAATTGCTCAACTACTTTAGCAATAACCTCAGCAGAGAAGCCTCCTGAAATCCAGCCAGAGTCAACTACCAATAAATTCTTTGTCTTTTTGACAGATTCTATAATCTCTTCAGCATAGAAAGGATTCAACACTCTAACATCAATCACCTCTACTAAAATGTTCTCATTTTCAAGTTGTTCAGTAGCCTCTCTTGCTAGCAATGATGCATGCCCAGAAGCAATAATAGTGATATCTTTTCCTATTAAACTAACTACTGGTCTTTGTTCTATTAAATCAAGCTCTACTACTGGTGGCAAATCATCTTCTTGTTCATATAGCCATCTATCATCAATATACATTACAGGGTCATTGCACAATACTGATGCAATCAATAAATCTCGCGCATCTGCTACGGTTGATGGCATCACTACACGTAATCCTGGTACATGCGCAAACCATGCATGAAGTGCTTGCGAATGTTGCGCCCCTTGCTCTCCGCCACGATTAATGATACTTCTTATAGTAACACTGGGATGTGCTTGACCACCCAACATATGCGACCACTTAGCCGCTTGGTTAACCACTGCATCCATTGCATATAGCATAAAATCCATGCGTGGATGTACGACAATAGGCTTCATGCCAGCAAGTGATGCACCTACTGCTGCACCGGTGCAGGCCGATTCTGACACTGGCGTATCAATCACGCGTTCAATACCAAATTTCTTGTCCAAATCAGTCATAGAATTACCCACATACCAAGGACTCCACAGACCTTGTCCGATAACAAATACCTCAGGGTAATTTTCTAACAGATACTCAAATGCCGAAAGTATTGCGGTGCCGTAGTTATGTTTTTCTGTTGCCATATACTTACTCTTCTGCATATACATACCTGAGAGTTGAACTAAGTTTTGGATATGGATCGCTCATCGCTTTATCCCATGCCTTTTCAATTTCATTGTCAAGTTTTTGGTCAAGTCTATCCTCCTGGGATCGACTCCAAATACCCTTCTTTACCATTGCCTTTGATAATCTTAAAATAGGATCTCTAGCCTTCCAACTTTCAATATCATCCAATGAGCGCTCAACCCCCACATCAACATCATCACGCCAATCAACATGCCCGTACCATCTGTAAGTCACTAATTCTAATAACCTTGGACCTTTACCTGATCTAATATCATCAATTAATCTTTTGGCTGCCTGGGCTACTGCCACCACATCATTTCCATCGACTAATTCATAAGGAATTTCATTGGCTACAGAAAATCTTGCAATCATATCACTAGGTTGGCGCAATGAAATATGCATATGACTGGCAAACAAATTATTTTCAATAATGAATAACATTGGTGCATTTTGTATCTTTGCCAAATTAAATGACTCATGCACAACCCCTTCTTCCACTGCACCGTCACCAATATACGCCACACCAATATCATCTGTCTTTTGCAATTTGGCTGCCATTGCAGCGCCCACAGCAAGTGATACTGTGCCAGCAACTATAGGCACAGATCCATAAAACCCATTAGGCTGATCCCATAAATGCATAGAGCCCCCCATTCCCTTTGAGAATCCAGTTTTTTTGCCTAATACTTCAGCAAACAATCGATAAAAATCAGGGTTAAGCGCTAATAAATGAGAATGAGAGCGGTGTGCGCCAAATACACGATCAGTTTTTCTTAAAGACTCTGACACGCCAACCGCGATTGCTTCTTGCCCAGCGCCAAGATGCACAGGGCCACCAATCAAGCCATCTTTACGCCCTAATGCTAATCGCTGCTCAGTCTTACGAATTGTCACCATCAACTCAAGCATTTCTACCAAGGAATCGGGTGAAACCCCTTCAATTGCAATCGGCAATTGAAACTTTTTCGGATTAGATAATCCTTTTAATTGATTTTTCACTTCTTCTCTGCAATCATAACAAACTTAAAGGCCGACCTCTTGACGGAAATCATTCTGTCAATTCTATCTGATATTTTAGCCGACATACACTCACCAAATATCCTATTCATTAATGGCGCTAAATAAGAAATTGAACCAAAGAATTTAGTTTCAATTTTGTCAAATTTTAACTGATACCTCTCAAATAATTTTAAAGTTGGCATTCTTTGCAAAGTACTTAAATCACGGTGGCCGCGCAAATAATGAATATAGCGATTTAAACGATAAATAGGATTATGATTCAAAGAATCAACTGCAATAAATACACCTTTAGGCTTTAACACCCTATAAATCTCATTAAGAACAGTATTATTATCTCCATAACTCAAGCTACCTGCATTAACTACCATATCAAATGACCTATCAGCAAAAGGCAACCTCTCCATATCAGCAACTTCTGTAGTTAATTTATCTGCATTAAATCGCTTACTCAAAACTATTAGGGAGTTTTCAGATATGTCAGTCGAGCAAACGCTAGCACCAGTCGCCAGCAAGAACTCCGTATTTTCCCCCATACCCGCTCCAATCTCTAAAACAAAACTATCACCATAAGCATAATTAGAAATTACTGACTGATAAAAGGCGTAAGGGGATTTTAAAGGTAAGGTTAAATTATTAACACTAGATAAATTATTGCTTTCTAGGGCATTCTTTGCACTTTTGTTATAACGATCCCTTTCTACATCTTTGTCAGTCACAACTTACAGCTTTCTAATCAATTTGAAAACTACTTTCATTAGCTTGTTAGGAAGTAAGCGCACACTAACGCCAATCACAATATTTTTAGTAAGCTCAAATAGGTTGATAAATTCCATCCGATAAAATTCTTTTTGTACCTTCGCTTCGAGCAATGCTTGTTTTAGACCACCTCGCCTTGTTTCCAGTTGTCCGTTACCCATTCTCATATTAACCAGGGGCTCTTGTATATTGTATAGTTTTGCGCCATCCATAATCAATCTGACAAATAGATTAAAATCTTGACTTGATCTAAGTTTAGAGTAATTTCCAGCGCTTAGAACTGAGGATTTTTTATACATAGCCGTAGGGTGGTTAACAGGGCTTCTGCTTTTGGCAAAGGCAACAATCTGATCATGATATTCGGGCGTTCTCCTATGCGAGACAATCGCATCTTCATCTTCTTCAAACTCACTCACCCAAGCACCGCACACATCAATATCTTGATTAGCTTCAAATACAGCTAACTGCTTTTCAAATCTATCGGGCAAGGCAATATCATCTGTATCCATTACTGCGATCAGCTCATAGCTACACGCCCTAACTCCAATATTTTTTGCTTTACCTGTCCCGACATTTTCTTCTAGAACAATCCAGTTCAAAACTTCGCCTAAATCACTCTTCCACTGCTCAAGTTGAGAATGTAACGCGTTAGGCAGCGGACCATCTTGCACCAAAACAATCTCACTTGGCTTGATACCTTGATCACTCCAAATAGACTGCATTGCTCTATCAAAATTTTGAGAGCTTTCCTTTTGATAAATTGACATTAGTACGCTAAATTTCATGCAGTATCAACCCACTCCAAATAGATCACGCGTATAAACCTTGTTTACAACATCCTTTAGCTCATCTGCCACTCTATTGGCAATAATAACATCGCATACCTGTTTAAACTCATCTAAATGCTTAACAACTTTAACACCAAAGAACCTTTCCTCTGTCAGCATTGGCTCGTATATCTTTAATTCAACTCCTCTATTTTTAAGACGCTGCATAATCCCCTGAACAGAAGATAATCTAAAATTATCGCTTCCTGATTTCATCACTAAGCGATATACACCTACTATTTTAGGGTTTTTTTCCAAAATTGCATTGGCAATAAAATCCTTGCGCGTATCATTCGCTTCAACAATAGCGCCAATTAAACTGTTAGGCACATCTTTATAATTAGCCCTTAACTGCTTAGTGTCTTTTGGCAGGCAATAACCACCATAACCAAAACTAGGATTATTGTAATGTGACCCAATCCTTGGATCTAGCCCGACACCATCTATAATTTGCCTAGAATTCAGACCATGAGACTCAGCGTAAGAATCTAGTTCGTTAAAGTATGAAATTCTCATAGCAAGATAGGTGTTGCTAAATAACTTTATTGCCTCTGCTTCAGTAGAATTAGCAAACAAAATATCTATATCTTCTTTTATAGCGCCTTCTTGCAATAAGTTAGAAAACTTACTTGCCCTATCTGATATCTCACCCATAACAATACGAGATGGGTACAAATTATCATGCAATGCACTGCCCTCTCTCAAAAATTCTGGTGAGAATAGTATATTCTCACAACCAAACCTTTCTTTAACACTTTGTGTATAGCCAACTGGCACAGTGGACTTAATCACCATCACCGCACTCGGATTAATTTCCAATACATCAGTAATAACTCTCTCTATCGAGATGGTATTAAAATAATTAGTCTCTGAATCATAATCAGTCGGCGTAGCAATTACAACAAAATCTGCACCTTTATAAGCAACTGACTTATCAAGTGTTGCAGTTAAATCAAGATTCTTATTAACCAAAAAATCTTCAATTTCAATATCAACTATCGGTGATTTTTTCTGATTTAAAAGTGCGACCTTCTCGGCATCAATGTCAAGCGCAACCACCTTATTATTTTGTGCAAGCAAAACTGCATTTGAAAGCCCTACATATCCAATACCTGCTATCGCAACCTTCACATCTACTCCATTACCAGTAAGAATTGACTCATTAGACTCATTACTTTTACTTTATCTAAATCTTCAGGGATGATAAACACACATTGACGGCCACAAGTCTCACTTCGCTTTACAAACTCTTCAACTAAATGGTAATGTGGCCTATCCGTATAATCATCAAAAATAATCTTAGTGCCTGGCGCACCAGTTGCAAGGGAATACAAAAAACAAGCAACTCTAAATCTACCATCAACTAAAACCAATTGTGGCTTTTGCTCTCGCTCCCAAATTGACTCCACATAATTTAGTATACTTTCTCTCTTTGAATAGTCAACTGGCATCCCCCACTTTGCCAACTGACCCAGATCCACCCATTCAGCTTCCAGCACATCCGTACCAACACCGCTCTGCACTTTATCAACCCATTCCTTACTTGTGTCAACTGCAAAGATTTTTTTTATTTGTGTATTATTAGCAACCCAAATAGTGGACTTTCCCATTCCATATTCACCATAATAATCAATACCTTGAATAACACTCTTAAAAGCTGCATCATTACCATCAAAGAGGTAGCTCTTTCCTTTAAGTAAATTGGAAAAAGTGACCATTAACCGTTTAAATATTTTATTAATCATATTCTAAATCCTTATCAATACTATTATTACCTGTAGTAAAAAAAATGTAATTAAATATACAAAATTAATTGGTAAATTTCTACTAATTATTATTGAATAGATTATATACTCAACAGAGATAAATACCATAAAGAACAACGCCCACTCTTCAATTTTAAAAACATCAATAACTAACCAGATAGTGACTATTTTTACTATAAGAACAATTGCATCAGTAAAAAATTTCTGTTTTACCAAGCCAAGACCTAATAAATAAAGATAGGATGCAATTGTCATAGTAAATACTGGAAATAGTATTAAGAAAGTACTAATGTAATATTGGCTACTTTGATAAAACTCCACACCAAGCCACAGCTCGAATAAAGCGCCAAGATTCTCTAAGGTGACACTAATAAAAATACTTAGAATGCTCACAGAAAACAATAACTTCCAATACCTGCTTGCCAATATAGCCTTGTCATCACCCCCTTTGGAAATACTTGGAAATACCCAATACACTGACCAAACAACAATTGCATATAATTGATTAAAGACTAATATTCCAATTGAATAAATACCAAATGTTTTTAATCCTAACAATCCACTAACTAGCCACTTGTCACTTTCTCCTTTCAACATGGTTACCAAAGAAGAAAGCCAATTCCACCCCCCAAAATTCAATAAAGATTTTGCAGTTTTAACATTTGCCCCACTGAAAGAAATACCATTTCCATGTAATGCTTTTATATACACAACTTGAAGCAAAAATAATAGTGCCGATATAATTAGTGCACCAAAAAAAACATCTTTAATAGATTCAGTTTGTATTGCAACTACTATTTGAACTGATAGAAATAAAACTTTTGAAATAGTAGACACAACCATTACGCGACCAAACTGCTCAAAACCTCTAAGAAATGCATAGAGCAGCTGTTCAGACTGCTTAAAGAAGAACATAGGAACGACAAAATACAAAATATCAACAAATCTTAAAAGATTATCAGAAGCGATTAACTGATTTATAAACGGAGCTGTAATTAAAAATAGTCCATAAATTACCAATAATACCATCGCCTGGAAAAAAAAAACTGTGCTAAATACATCATTGGTAGTGTGTTTCACATTTCCACCCCTATAAGATGAAATAAACTTAGTGATAACTTCCGTTCCACCAAAATTAAAAACGGACAGTGTAGCAACAACACTATTAATTAAAACCCATGTTGCAAAACCCGTAACTCCCAAATAACTTAGAAATACTGGCATTGCAACCAACATCAAAATTGGCAACACCAAAGCATCAGTTACTCCATAGATTGATTTTTTGATATTTTTCATTTATAAATCGTCAATTGTTTGATGCGTATAATATTCGAAGATTATACCAATAAACCCAAACAACCTATGAATGACGCATATCGCCCAAACCAAAGGTATTCAAACTTTGTTATAGTCTTAATATTAATCTTCCCCATCATAATCAACTCAGTCAAAATAGTGAGTAGCTTAATCTTACTAATATTGGTGGGTTTGGGTGTCTACGTCGCACTCAAATATAAGCAAAATCCATTCAAGGTTCCAAAGCTAAAACTATTTTCTTGGCTAATGGTGGGTTATTTTGGTGTGATATTACTAACCTCTTTAATGGTAGATGGTCTTAACTATGAGTTTCACCATTTGGGGCGCAAAATACAATTCTTACTCGCACCACTCATTGCTCTAGCAATTTTCAGAATTAACTTTTCATTAAAAAATATTTTACTAAGCATTAAAATAGGGCTGATTATTATTGGCATCATCACCATGATGCAGTTTCAACTCCATTTTGGAGAAGAATGGTATCGTCCAGCAGGAATGATGAATCAAAATATTTTTGGCGATATTACTGTTGCAATGCTGTTTTTGTCATTGGTTCAATTTTTTGATGAAAAACCAAAAGAACAAATTATTACACTTATCGCCATTATAGCTGGCATAGTTGCTATAGTTTTATCAGCTAGTCGAGGCTCTTGGATATCGGCAATAATACTAAGCATTGTGTACATTTCAATAATATATAAGCCTTACTTGTATGGCAACACAAAACGAAAATTAAGCATCTTAGGGGTTCTTATTATTATATTCACCCTGTTATTCAACACTCAAATTATTCAAAATAAAATATCAAAAGCTACTGAAGGTGCCAAAGAATGGTCTACTGGAAACGTTAACTCTTCCACTGGAGAAAGGTTGAATATGTGGATTTCTGGACTAAAAGCCGCACAAGAGTCGCCATGGATTGGTCACGGCTACAGAAATGCTAATAAAGCGGCTCAAAAATATACAGATAAAGATATTGGCTACACTCACCTTCATAATGAGTATATTACCAATTTGGTTTCTGCAGGTGTTATTGGCTTACTATCTCTATTAGCATTAATATTTATACCTATGAGCATCTTTTATCAAAAATTAAAAGACAAAGATACCTACCATTATTCAGTAATGGGTATCTTGTTATGCGTAGGTTATGCAACATTTGGCTTTACTCATATCGCCTTTGGAGAAGAGCATATTAAT
>ERZ1046740.1985-NODE-1985-length-13704-cov-6.126017_pt1 | contig 13704 bp, 18 predicted proteins | sample MGYA00383093_ERZ1046740 | MGnify/ENA primary metagenome ERZ1046740 (study PRJEB29581, sample SAMEA5548363) | metagenome | biome: marine; feature: coastal; material: water | depth 25 m | study: Short-term variability in the microbial, nano- and picoplankton...
CAGTGCCAGTATTATCAAACGCACTAAAGTCTGTTGCAAGATCATCGTCAGTTGCACCAACGTCATCTCCAACATTCAAACCAGCTTCGTCATAGCCGCCAACAACACTGCTATCAGTGCCAGTCTCACTTGTCTTTCCCCAACTGGAATTGCCAAATAACGTGCTAAAGTCTGTTGCAAGATCATCGTCAGTTGCACCAACGCCACCGTCAACATTCAAACCAGCTTCGTCATAACCACCGACAACACTGCTATCAGTTTCGCCGTCTACTAATTTTTCGTAATCTTCAGTCGAAATAAGCTCGACGTTTAAAGGTGTTGTTTCAGTTTCTGGAGGCAGAAGATTTACCTCGCCACCCAAGTCAACACCATACAAAGGATCGTCACCAACGCCTCTGACCCCAATTAAATCTGCACCAAAATTAATTAAAGTTGTGGCAACATTCGAGTTATCACCGCTTGTGGTGCTGATTGTCTGAAGCAAGTCTTCCATGTCATCTTTAGGAAGCAACGCTAAATCTGTCTTTGCCCCATCTGGGAGCGCCATAAATTCGCTTTAAGTAGTAGGTACTAGCACACCGTAATTGGCTAGAAACGTAGACTCAAACGTATCTTGGCCGGGAACATATGTTGATTCGTCTATTGTGACTTGAAGTGGTGCAGTTTCTGGGTAGCCATCAACGTAAGTTACGCCCTCATATTGACCAGTAAATTTGACATCATTACCAGTGACTAACGGCTCTGATGGATCAGTTAAGTCAAACGATAAATCATCGCGGCTATCGCCTGATGTCAGTGAAAAGTCTGTATCGTCTTCTCGATCTGTGACGCTATAATCAACTTCAGAAATGTCGCTTGTTAGATTTGTCTGTCCAGCCGCATCAAGAGATGCATTCAGCTCATCGCTACTAGGAGTATAATCTTCTTCTTCTTGTAATGGCCCATCATTATAAAGACCGCCATATGGATTTGTTAAAGTTCCATCGCCATTATCTGTCCAACCATAATCAGCAATCAGTATTTTTTCTACGTCAGTAAGAGTTGGAGCTGGACCTAAAACAGTTGTCGTTATTGGATCTGGCGTGAAGCCAGTGGACGTATCATCTTCACTGCCAATACCACCTAAACCAACGCCGTCAGCATATGTATCACTGCCAGATCCTGCGTCAGACAAGTCTAGCGTTTGGCCAATTTTAATTTGGTCCACATCTGTGATGTTATTCGCCGCTGCTATTTCAGCAACAGACATATCATTATCTTCTGCGATCTGAGATAGGGTATCGTCAGAAGAGACTGTGTAACTGTTGTCGTTATCGTTGCTTACAGCCGCTCCAGATTGATCGCCATCAAAGTCATAAACATTTGTGTCAACCCAAGTCTCGAAAGCACCACCAGATTCAAAGAACCCCGGTTCATCATCATCCTCGTCATTAGAAGTATCTGTTGTGGTAGTGCTGTCACCGCCGAAAATATTACTAAGGCTCCAAAAAGCTGGAACACCGCCCGGTCCTGCAAGTGGGGGCATACCGCCCCTCATCTTCTGCAACATCGCCTCTTCTTGAGGATTGATGTAAGACAGCATGTGAGGCTGGCCCATGATTTGAGTTTCTCTTGGGATGTTATTAAACGCAGCCATAGGATTTTCTTCACCCATAACTTCAGGCGTTTTCTCAGGTTTATCGTTCAACCTTGCTTTTGACTTATCGCTTCTAAAATCCCACGCGGCCAATCCCTTGGTGGTTTTTTGCTTTAATCTGTTCGCATTTCTTTGGTTTGGCATTTAATTTATCCCAAATTATCCACTGGATTGCCCTCTGCATCAAAGTATATCGGCAATCCATCTGGCCCTGTTTGGCTGTATCCTTGCAAATACCGCTCATCTGGACCTTCAACAGTCAATGCATTTTCTGTGCGAGCTGTATTAGAAAATTGCTCTGGACTTAAAATGCTGCCATCTGGCCTTTGATATGCAATAGACCCATCTGCAAGCGTAATTTGCTGAGCCATTACATCAAAGTTTTCGCCAGTCATATATTTACGCATGTATGCTGGCATAAACGCATAACCACCGCCACCGCGAGAATATCTATTATAATCTTCAGAAGTTCCGCGAGTGCCGTAAATGCCTCTGCGCTCATTTTCATCGCGGTTGCCTTCAAAAGCCGCCGTTGAAATGTTAACATCATCTATTGATGTTGGATACCCAACAGATGTATCTTGGACCGCGTAATTTACCGCTGCGTTGATCGCATTTTGTCCAGAAAGACCACCAACAACACTATCTATATCGCTGTTAAGTGAGCTTTCTGGCCGACCAACATAACCAAAATTATCAGTCATATTTTTTGCACCTTTATATAGCATCCCCGGTACTGAATAATTATACAAAGCCCCCGCCACTCCAGTTGGGTCTAGCCCAGAACCCAATGGCGTTGCCCCTGAAGCATTTGAAATACCAGAAATCATATTACCGCTAAGATTTCCGCTGGCCGCAGCTTCTGCCGCTGTGACATAGCCATCGCCATTTAAATCTGCATTTACACCGCCTGATGCACCAAAAACTTCACCGCCAAAGTTTTTACCGCCGCCATCAATCATATCTTGAGCAGCCGAAACCACTGAGCCGTCAGATCTGGTATATCCCCACTTATCATCTGTTTGGGTTTCGTTATATGAATCTTTGTTTGGGTTTTCGACCAAGGCAGGCAAGCTATTGGTAAAACTCTCTGGAATATCTCTGCCATCATTCGATTCAGTATTGGCCGATCCTGAAATAACATTTCCAGAATACGTTGTGCCACCAGCTTCTATTCGATCTCCTGTGCGATCATCAACAAGCTGACCATTTACATAAGATGCGCCATCGTTTGGCGTAAAGATATTTGCCAGAGTTTCTGTAAAGCTGTTGCTATCATTGTCATTGTCATTGCTACTATCGTTGTCGCTACTACCACCCCATCCACACATTACGCCATCCTCTTCTGTTGTTGTTGTACTGGGGGCTGTGGTGCAGGCTGTGCAGCCACATTCATTTGTGGAGCTGGCATTGCATCTGCAATTGCACTCAGCGCACCCATATCACCCGCGCCCATTCTTTTGCGGATCTCAGCCACTTTATTCATCAAGTATTTGCTCATATCCATAGGAGGCTGGCCCTGTGGCCCTCCTTGTATGGGAGGATTAGGAGGGCCACTTCGTGGACCCTGCTGCGGTAAACCGCCGAACGCAGCAGGATTAATTGGAGGAAGTCTATACTCTGGGTACATTCTTCATCGCCTCCATCTGAATTTTAGCTGCGTTCTTTTCCCTCTCAAGCTGCAACTCTGTTTCTAGCTTGGTGATCTTGGCCTGCATATCTGCTTGCGCCTTGGCCATTTCGATCTCCATATCCTGCCTTGCTTCTGCTTGCTTGATCTGAATGTTTGATTGCGCCTTGGCTTGATCCGATTGAATCTGCGCCTGCGTTCTTGCTTTCAGAGCTTCTGTCTCCAGCTTGGCCAATTCCTGTGCGTATTGCAAAGGATTTCCTTGCTGTCCACCCTTTTGGCCCATACCGCGCAACGCTTCGATCTGTTTCATCTGAGGCGATGCCGCCACAACTTGTGCAGCGCGTTGGCTAATTAGTCGATCTTGCTCTGGATCTACATCGTTAAACTTGACCTTCATTTCTTTGAAATCTGGCAGTGGTGGCAGTGGGATATTAACGCTTGCCTCCATGCGCTGACGGTACAGCAATGCGATGTGTTCCGCGATATGCGCGATCAATACAGGCTGCATTGCCTTTGCACCGGGATTGCCAGCCAAAGATGGATCTTGCAGAAACTGCATGTGAACCGCAATGTGCGCGTCATGGTCCTGCTCTGGGAATGCGCGTATGGGCTTGCCATACATCACGCTCATGTTTTCATCAATTGGGTCCATCTGCACAGCCTCTTCGGGCTTCTTCAGGATCTCATCAATGTTTGGAATGCGGATCGCTTCGTACATGCGCTTATATGCTTCGTAAAGATCGTGAAGCTGTGGCGCTGATCTAGACATTTCCAAGACAGCTTGCGCCTGTGCAATGCGCTGGGCTGTTGAGAATATGTTTGGATCTGACACAGGCACGATGTCAATGCGATCATCAAAGTCAGTCCGATAGATAATATCTGCCGCCCCGACTTTCGCAAAGCTAAACTCATCAGGCAAATTCTCTGCGTTCAGGCCAGCCAGAAGTTTAAATTCTTGGCCTTGTGCGTAATGCAGGCGCTTGTGAATTGCGCTAAATGCTTTGGAACCCTGCTCAATAAGCGCAACTGTAGACCCAACTGGAGCGTTTGGGTTCACGTCACCGACATTGAGATCAGCAGTGCTGGCAAAACGCTGGCCTGCTTCAACAATGTAACCTAGCAAACTGAACAAGGAACTGCTTGGTTCTTTGAATGGCAACGGCATAATTGCCTTGTTCACATCATCGACTGTGCTGTCGAGATCCACAAACTCACCGGGGCTGATTTGCATATCGCCGCCATTAACGCGGCCACGCAGCTTGAATCCACCCTGCATGTTGGCAAATGCTGCACTGTCGAGAAGGGCGCGGAGCGAACCAGTCGCTGCTTTGCCCAAACCGCCGATCATGTGGTACAGGCCAAAGCCATAGAAGCCTAAACCGGGCAGGAACTTATAGCTCACAAACCAGTCACGGCGCTTTTTCTCTTCGTCATCTTGCTTCCAGTTGCGTCGAACACTGACAACGCGCTGGTTTTCATAATCGATTGTGATGACATATGGAATGGCGACAGCGTTTTCGTCTGCCTCATCGCTGTCCATTTCTTGGCCATCGATGCCTTCGAACAAGTCATAGACGTGCATTTCGAGCAGCGTCATTACATCGTCTTGGCTGTTGTCGCTGTATTCATCAACGCCTTCGATCTCTCCGATCACGTCATCGATGGGATCTATGCTGTCACCAATGTAGGCTGTCGGGAGGTAGTAACCGTTTTTAACATATCGATTGAAGTCATTCTTCGGCATACGGATGACGTGCGTATATCGCGGCGAGGTGTAAAGATCCTTGCTTTCTGGGGCGACCACAAAGTCTTCAGCCTTTACAAACTGGCTGCATTGCCGATCCATGTTGGCATCCCACCAGACTTTCTTGAAGGTGTGGCCGATCAGTGGGAGGTGAAACAGCATTTGGTCTAGATCAGGGAAATACTCAGGCATTTCCTGCGTGATTTGGTAGTTCATAAACTCGCGCACTCTGCGAGCTTGCTCTTCCATTTTTTCGTCTGGCTCGCCAATGATGACAGATTTGACTGGACCGCCTGATGGGTACAGCTCCGCAACAGCGCGAGCGTTAAACTGAGTTGCTGCTTCTGCGATCATTGGGTGAATGACGATGGACAGACCGCGAGTTGCGCGTTCATCTTCGCTTTCGTCAAGGCCACCGTCTGGATCTAGCGTCTTCAAGCCTTGCTTGTAGCGGTTTTCCCATTCGGATCTGGCTTCTTTATCGTTTTCAAAAAAGCCAATCAGCTCCTGCGCTTTTCGCGCCAGCTCTCTTTCGTCAATTGTTTCCGCAAGGTTTTGATCAAACTCTGCGTCTTCCAATTCTTCCATCATATCCAACTCTGGATCGCCAATAAGAACATCGCCGTCTGGAAGTTGTTCGACCATTAGATCGTCTGATGGAGCGCCTTCAGCAAACGGGATAATGTTTTCTGGTTCAGCCATAGAGCGTCATCCTTCTTGTTTCTACAAAATCGTCATCATCTGGATCTTCACTATGACCCACAAACCATCCTTTTCGCAACCGTAGCCAAGCCTGTGTGCATGTATCAACAACATCGTCATTGGGATGTGCTGGGAACGCCGCGCATATATCAATTAAATCTTTAGCCCATTTTCTGCTGGAAGGGAAGAAAATCCTTCCATCCTCCAAAAGTGCGGAGCTGGCATGGGCGCGAGCCTCCTTGTCACGATCTGGACTGTAGGCCAAAACTGGTACGCCTGCCATGCGTAAATCTTGCAGCAAAGATTGCCCTGACGCCTTTTTTTCGATCAGCACAGCGTCTGGCTCCCACTCTTCGTAAGCCTCTTGAGCCAGCCTGCGTAGGTCAGGATAGCTTACCTTATCCCACCATGCCTCCAGCACAATGGCGCATGTTGCGCCTTTATGGGTAAACACGCCCCAAGTGGTTCTGGCGCTGAAGCTGGAGCTTTCCTTTGCTTCGAATGCGGTATCGTATGATTGCAGCACATATTCGATGTCTGGCAAGTCTTCCTTTTCCCAAGGAACCCACCAGCTTGCCTTTAGGATTCCACCACCTTTTGGCGCTGGTCGCTGCTGTAGCTGCCCAGCGGCTGCGTAAGATCCAAGGCTGCGCTCTAATGTTGACAGGGTTCTGTCATCAATGCGTTCAGGCCACAGCAGCTCACCCTCTTTGGTGCGCGGATCTGAGAAACCCAGCACTGATTTGCTTGGGGTTGGGTGGCCGATTTCGTATCTGGCAGGCAGGCATAGGTGGTTCCACTCATTGCCCAGCTCATTGGCCAAGATATGTCCTGTGAGATCCAGCTCATGGACGCGCTGCATGATGATGACGAAAGCGCCAGTGCGCGGATCGTTGAGTCGGGTTTGCATGGCCTGATCCCACCACTCCAGAACGCCTTCACGCACCTTGGAGCTGTCGCTGGCCACTACGTTGTGCGGATCATCGATGCAGATGATGTCACCGCCATCACCAGTCAGAGCGCCGCCGACAGACGTTGCTATGCGGTATCCTGTCTTATCGTTTTCGAATCTTTGCTTCTGGTTTTGATCGCCAGTTAGCTCGAACCTTTCACCGAAGTGGCGCTTGTACCATGGGCTGTCGATCAGGCGGCGGCACTTGGTGCTGTCTCTGATGGACAGGGAAGAGGCATATGATGCGTACAGGAACTTCTTTTCTGGCTGGTGGGTCCACGTCCAAGCTGGCAGCGCAACGGCCACGCTGGTCGACTTCATGTGTCGAGGAGGCACGTTTATAATCAGGCGTTTGATGTCGCCTTCTGCCACTGCTTGGAGGTGATCGCTGATTGCATCGACGTGCCAGTTGTTTTGAAAGTCAACGCCCGGTTCAATCGTCGGCCAAGCTGCTTTCGTAAACTCCCTCAATGATCTGCGGTATTTCTCCGCTCTGACTTGCTCCAGAGTTAGATTGCTCAAAAGCTCTTTCAATTGCTGCGAGTTCATTAACGCCAATCCTTGTTAGGTCGAGTGTGACCGTTGTTTCTGTTGCAACCTTGTGTTCTTGCTTATCCACCCAGCCTGCGCGGTTCTTCAGGTAGAAGATGATGGCGGTGTTATCTTTTTTGACGGTGGCATTTTCGAAGAGCGCATTGGTCACATCACCAATACCTCTAGCCTCACCCTTTTTTATAGCGTCCAAAAAGTCCACATTCTGCTCCTGAATTTCAAAGAATTTAGAGCGTGAGATTCCAAGGTTAGCCGCACATTGCTCTCTAGTTAGACCTTGCGCCATGAATTGTTCTGCTGCTTTTATCACCTTTGGCGTGATTTCGAACCTTGGTCTTCCAACGGGGTTTTTAGATTTTTTCTTTGCCATGTTAATACCTTTCTAACTTTGAATGTAATTTAGAAGTTCAAAAAAAGAAAGACCCGCCGAAGCGGGTCAGTTGTATGAGGTCGAAGCAGGCCACAGGCGTTGGTCTGTCGAGCAGTAATTATTGATAGCGTCTTTAGCGGTTTGGGTACAGAGTTTTTTTACTGATGGTTTTATTCCAACGCGGCCAAGGTCGAGGCGATCTGCATCCCAGCATGTTTGGATTGTGATGTCTGCGTCTGTATATCCATCTGAATGGTATGTGAGTGCTTCATCTAGGAGGCGCATATCTTTATTGGACAGGTCGAACCATTTGCCTCTGATTGAGTGGGCATATTTTGCTGCACGATAGCCATGCTGTGGATCTCTGCTTTCGTTTCTGCGTTGTGTGTCGTGCAGGAGTGCGAATAGATCGACAACTTTTGCGTTGGCATTTTCTGCTTTTGCAATGTGTCTTCCGTTTTGGAACACACGCGCCCAGTGTTGGAAGCCATGATATCCTTGATGGTTCATTTGGTATTGATCGTAGCAATGTTTTGCGAATTGTTTATTTACCATGCGAGCATAAACACCAGCAGTGCAGTGACTAGGATTGCGAAGACCATTCCTGTTGCGATTTCTTTTATCCATCCTTCTGGTTTGAAGTCATAGACATCAACATGGCCACGCAGATTGATTGCTATGTACATTCCTTCTTCGGCTGGCACTTCACCTGTTTGTGTGTGGACCCACAGTAAATCTGAGCCTTTTCTTTTTGAGGAGTTTTCCTGCACCCAATCTGGGAAGTTTGATTTGAAGCCTGTGAGCTTCCAAGATTTAACGATCATTTTTTACCTCTTCGTATGGCTCATAATCTGTGCCAAATAACTCGTTTAGAATTGGCTCAAAAAATGTTGCTATTTCTTTTCTTCGATTTTTTGATGGGATTTCTGGATTTTCGGAATGTGGTTTTATTTTATCTATCATCTTTTTCTCCAAACATTTTATCCATCAGGCTTTTGCCTTTTGGCGTGAGGCTAATGATTCGGTGACGCCTATCTTTCATATCCATTTTGATATCGATTAGTTTAGCTGCTTTGACTTTTCCTCTGCCATTTTCTGACAGTGAGTGCAGCAATCTATTGATAGTAGATTTTTCCAGATCCAATTTGATTGTGAGATCCGCGCTATTGGTTGGTTGTGTTTTGCAGATTTCTGAGAACACCGTCATGTGATTGATTGAGGTTTGCGAGTTGTCTAACGCAGTTGTGAACTCTTTGATTTGCATTTCGAGCTTTTCCATTTGTTTCATTTTATTCCTCTTTGAATATATCTTTGGCCAGATCGATTGGCACTTCGATTGTTGACGACCTGAAGTCACAGGTCAAACATTTCCGTCTGCGTTTAATTGTCTGAAAGCCATACTTCAGATTTGGTCTTGAGTCTATGGCTGTCATTTTTGTTTTGCAGTTTGGGCAATGCGAGACTGTATCGTAGTTTTGTTCAGTCATTATTTATTTCGCCCAGTGCGCGAGTTAAAGCTCGCTTGATACGCTTTGCTCTATCTGGCAGGATCAATGCGTCCAAACCTTCGATCATCCATTCGATCTCTTGCTCTGTGACTGAGACTTGAGTGGCGGGAGAATAGTAAGCACCACCATCGATATTTTTTTGCTGGATAAACCGCATTACACTTCCTCCAAAAGTTCTGTGAACATAAATTCTTTTGCATCTGACAAGCGCGAAAATGAATGCCCATCGCAGCGCCAAGTTTTTGGATCATCACATGAGCGATAAATTTCGATTTGGTAATCGCGGTTGTGACCTTCAATCTTGTAGCAACCTTCATATAATCTTTTTAACTTCAGCATTTTCTTTCCTCTCTCTCTATAACTAACATATATGACATCTGGAACAGATTACAAGTGTCACAGATAAAATTAATTACATTTAATGCATATTAATTGCAGTGACCCCGACTGCATTAAATAACCTAGCCCAAACCCCTTATTCTTATAGTATATATATATATTATATATATTTATTACATTATTACTTACTACCTTCCCTCCCCCCTCTGGGGGAGACACATGGGGCCACCCACAGGTACTAATACTGGACTGCATTATTGCAATAAATACATTAATTATTAACGCCTTGATATCGTTAAACAAAACAGCTCCACGGTGAGCCGCAATAAATACTGCAATAAATGCCATCGCCCTATTTCTCCCAAGGTGGCTTGGATAAAGTGATTGGTCTGTTGGACATATGTCTCTTGGCTGATCCGACTTTCATCTTCACTCTGGTCATAATGTCTGGCTTGTAGCCAACTCTTGTTCTGGGGAACTTCCCAATGTTATGGGCCATTGATTCTGGTTTGAATTTATTCATTGATTTGGCCTCCCTGCCAAAATGTATTCGGTTACGAAAGACGGCCTCTTTCCCCAGACCGTCCAGATGAAATCCATAGTGGCGCTTTTGCCCCTCTCAGGAGACATGGCTGGCCTCCACGTCATGGCCATCACTGCCATTGGTTTGGTCTTCCTGAACAATCGCTGTCGCTTTGCAGCGTGCCAAAATGTGGCTTTGGTAAGCATTGCAAACGGCACTTCCTTTTCAGCGCATCGCTCAATGAAGTCAGCGGCCAGATTAAATGGCGGGTTAGTAATGATGCCATCGCACTGACAGTCAGCGTTCAGGAAGTTCATATTCCCCTCGCCATATCCACGGTCATGCAGATCCGTTGAGATCACTCTGAAGTTGCGTTCCTCTAGCACCTTTGAGATCGCCCCATCGCCACAGGCAGGCTCCCAAATGCGCCCCCCTCGAAACAAATGATCGAACCTATCGATCAGTGCGATGGTGCATTCTCTTGGGGTTGCGTAGAAGTCGGCAGCGTTGCGGTTATTTTTGGGCGACTTTCCCCCGATGATAACTGATGACTTCATTTTGATAGCTCCCCTCCACATGCCATGTATCCAGCCCCATCAATCCAATTGTCTTTATTCTTGGGATTTGATTTGGCTCTGGCAATTTTCAGTAGGGCCATCATTGCCCCCACTTCATGCGGTTTTATCGGGGTATCCAAATAAATTGACCAAAGATTTGCGATGGCAGTCAGATTGTTTTCCATGTCTCCATGAGTAGCTGCCCGATCTTTCGTGACATATTCTTTGGCGGTGTCTAAAATTTCTGCTCTGTTCATTACATTCTCTCTCTGGGTTGATTGATATATGGGAAGTCTTTTGGGGTTAGCTCTGGCAGGCTAACAGCACCTTTGTCGCCACTGACACGGTGTCTTGTTCTGAAGAAACCATCGTGTTCATAGTAGGCTTCCATAAACTTTCGAGCATACCAAGCGACATAATTGTTGTTGATTTTGAAAGTAGACTTTCCATCAACGTCTGCCTCATCTGTCTCCCACCTGATGCGCTCCATAATTGCTTGCGCTGAGTAATTTTTAAATCCACGATTAATTCTTTCCAAGGAAAACCTAATAAACAATTCTCGAACTATTGGGTTTTCTGCGTCAAACTCAGCGGCCTTTTCATCAAGTTGTTGTTCCCTAGTTTTCATTTCTCTCTCCTTAGTGTTGTGGTGGTGCGAAATAGGCAAATCTGGCCCGACCTTTTTGGCCCTCATTTGTCTGGCGATATTCTATGCCGCGATCTTCTTGCAGTGCCGCGAAGACTTCTTTGCGCCGTCTTGGTTCCATATTTGCGAATGCTGAAACTGTGCGTGATATTTGGCTTTCGGTAATTCCAGCCAGCCCAGACTTTTCAATCTTGGAGTAAACGGCCTTGCAGCAGGAATCGAATGGACCTTCGGCCATGTTAGAGCGGAACATCTCAATGGTTTGCTTGGCATAGTAATCGACATAATCAATTGACCATTGCATTGCATCTGCCCCGATTTCATCTTGGCCCATTGATCTGGATATGATCAGAGACAGGCGCATGGCGATCTCGCGTGATCGATTGTACATGGCCTCCAATCCTGTGCCAGTCTCTCTCCTGATCGCATCCACCAATTTCTCTTCGTATGATCTGAGCAGTGTCTCAGCCTCACCAGTAAACGGCACGTCTATTGGATGTGGTGGCATATCGTGTGCGTTGCCCAAATCCAGATCACCAATTTGTGCGTGTGCATGTTCCTTCGACCATGCTGCCAAACGCTCTGAGATATTTGATCTGCGTTTTTTCTGAGATAGCTGCACACCGATCTCTGACTTCACGATAACGAATCGGTTTAAAAGACCAGAAGCAACATCACCGCCACCAATTGCCTGCATAAACTCTGATGGCGTGGACATTCCGACAAGTGTCAGACTGGGGCGCTTTACGACCTTTTCCAACTTCTCAGCTTCGGATGCCTTCATGGTGTTGGTGGCGTAACCTTGCTGGCGCAGTGTACCATCCTGACGGCCAAAGCATTCCATGATCGATGTTAGGGCGTCTGCCTTATGCTGGTTTCCTTTGGCGGCTGCTGACTTGAGCTGGCGTCCAAGTTCATCGACCACAGAAACATGGGTGGGCTTTTTTGTCAGAGTTGATATGACCCCAGCAGCAGACGTATATCCTGCTGGACCAATTAGTTCATCCAGACCAGACGCCTCCAGCAATTCTTCAAGAACAGTCTTGGTATGCTCTTTGCCCGATCCTGTTTCACCAATGTTTAGGAAGTATAGACTAGAGAAGTTGCGCTGATCTGTTACCCAGCGCCTGCCCATGACTACAGATCCATATGCTATGGCTGCTTGGACTGCGAACTGGGGTTGCGGCTTGATGGCGGTGACCGTGTAGTAGTTGACAACATCCTGCAAGATGCCCGGCACAGAGAGTAAATCTTCTGGAACATTTTCCATCGAACCCTGTTTTGCTTTCTTGGGCTTGGATAAAATTTGGTCGGCAATCTTTGCGCCATGTTCAATGGCCTCCTTGTCATATTCATAATCTGGATCTTGTGTCACATTCAGAAGATGCGCTGCATCTTTAACCGCCTTGCTGACATTGCCTTGATGTTCGTACTGCAAGTAAAGCTCGAAAGCATCGAAGCTGTGTGCGCTGTCAAATGGATCGCTGGCATGGTGGCTATAGGCGCGGCCATCATCGAATAACTTTACGCCGGCCAATCCAGATGAAGAGTTTGGCGAGAGATATCTGTTGCGAGATGTTGGCTTGTATCCATACTGCACCAGAAGTGTGTGCATGTCGTGCGCCTCATTAAAGGTATCGATCACTGACGTGCTGTCACCTTTTGGCCTTGGCTTTCGTGTTGGCTGAAACTCTGCCTTCTTTTTCCAAGGACAGATGTCCTGAAGCTGTGGGCGAAACTTATCCCACTCGCGCCATAAGGTCAGGAGCTGTGGCGGCAACTCTGGAAGACCATCCCAGATTGGCATCCCCGACCACTCATATGGTCGCCCAGTATCTGGGTGGATTGATGGCGGCAGAACGTCTTGCACAGATCCAGCTCGCAGCTCGAAGACCACTTCGGTCTTGCGCGGATCAGTTTTGACAGGCCATGATATCCTATGGGTGATTAAATCGGATGGCGCTTTAAAGAGCAGCTTGCCCCTATTTTCACGTCCGATAATTTGTGGCGCTGAGTTCATTAGATCAGAAAAGTTAATGCCCAACTCTTCGAAGATCAGCTTTGTGTTTTCGACATTATCGATATCGACGGCGCACGTTCCTGACGCGCCATGCAACAGCCCAACATTATGGGTGGGGTTTAGCTCGTAGTATTCCCGCGCTGCATCTGGATCTGACAATGCCTGCTCTGGCTTTTGCCAGCCAAACTTTGTTGGACCCTTCGAGCCTGCTGGTATGGTGACCAGATACCAGCTTAATCTGGAGCAGTATTCTTCTATCTTCATTGCGAATCACTCAGGTATTCGGACAGCTTTTTCCAAGTGGTCAGGCTGATTTGCTCATTGCCTGTGGCAATTGATTTGACTGTTGGGTGAGATAGTCCACAGCGTTCCGCAACTACAGTTAACCGCCTATCTTGTAAGGTTTTTCGTATGTCATCGATTGGTATAAGGTTTGTCATTTTTTTCTCCATTTTGGTGCAAATTTATATATTTTGCAAAAACATCTGTACAGTCTTTAGATGTTTCTGTAGAGATCGCTTC
>ERZ1046740.1986-NODE-1986-length-13704-cov-4.120888_pt1 | contig 13704 bp, 11 predicted proteins | sample MGYA00383093_ERZ1046740 | MGnify/ENA primary metagenome ERZ1046740 (study PRJEB29581, sample SAMEA5548363) | metagenome | biome: marine; feature: coastal; material: water | depth 25 m | study: Short-term variability in the microbial, nano- and picoplankton...
GCTGGCCGCCTGGCCACCATAATCAAACCCGAGGTGTCCCTGTCCAGGCGGTGAACCAGCTCCAGGTAGCGATCATCGGTGCGCATCTGGCGCAGGCATTCGATCATGCCGTAATTCAGGCCGCTGCCACCGTGTACGGCCAGGCCGGAGGGCTTGTTGATCACCAGCAGGGAGCCGTCTTCATGCACAATGCGCTGCTTCAATTGCTCAGACCAGTATCTGGGCACCAGGGGTATCTCTGACGGCTCGGGCAGCCTCAGAGGTGGAATTCGAACCTTGTCACCGGCCACCAAGCGGTAATCTGCCTTCACCCTGCCTTTGTTGACCCTTATTTCTCCCTTCCTCAGAGCCTTGTAAAGTCGGGTACGAGGAACCCCTTTCAGCTCGCGAATCAGAAAATTGTCCAGGCGCTGGCCGGAAGAGTTCTCATCCACCGCAAGGAACTTCACTGTTGGTCTTGCCTGTTCAGTTTGTGACATAAGCTGTTAAATTCGTTTAATTTTTCAATGTTTACTGGTATAGTCTTCGACCGTGTGATCTCACCCGCCCGAAACAAATCAGGAGCCGGTGATGATACCAACGTCTGGCGACAGTTTGGGCCTGCTGATGAAATGCAAGGTACCGCCAGATTCGATCACACAGACTTGGATGTCGACGCGCTGGTCAGTTTATAACCACCGCCTATTCGACAAATTAATGAACCGAGCAGCAGTGACTGCCGGGACACAGAATCAGATACCGAGATAACACAGCGTCGTTGCAGACCCCGGGTGCTGCGACACTATCAAAAAGGCAGAACGAGTACCACTGGAGTCGTTCCTCCTGACGCTGAAGCGGCCTCCCAAAATGGGTGGTCGCCTGAAAAGATTACCTGGACGCCGGGAGCGGCGAACTGCAATGCAGCCCACTAAAGAATGGGCCTAACAAGCGTTACAGGTGTTTCCCCCGGTCAGCTCTGCTGATTCCTGCCCCGCCAGGCCTGTTGTAACAAGGCTAACGGCAATATCATGAAAAAAATGTTAATCAATGCAACTCAACCTGAGGAGTTGCGCGTAGCTCTGGTCGACGGGCAACGCCTGTACGATCTGGATATCGAAAACCGCACCCGTGTGCAAAAGAAGTCCAACGTCTACAAGGGCAAAATCACCCGTGTTGAACCCAGCCTGGAGGCAGCATTCGTAGATTTTGGCGCTGATCGCCACGGCTTCCTGCCAATGAAGGAGATCGCCCGGGAGTACTTTTATCGCAAACCCGGCGATGTCGACGGCCGGGTAAAGATCAAGGATGTAGTCAAGGAAGGCACCGAAGTCATTGTCCAGGTGGACAAGGAAGAGCGCGGCAACAAAGGCGCCGCACTCACCACCTTCATCAGCCTGGCTGGACGTTATATGGTTTTGATGCCTAACAACCCACGTGCTGGCGGTATCTCCCGGCGCATTGATGGCGACGACCGCAGCGAATTGCGCGAAGCCCTCTCCGCTTTGGAAATCCCCAACGGCATGGGTGTGATTATCCGCACCGCCGGCGTGGGTCGCTCAGCCGAGGAACTGCAGTGGGACCTTAACTATCTGCTGCAACTGTGGGAGAAAATCGGCACCGCCAACGAAGACGTGAAAGCACCGGTACTGTTGTTTCAGGAGAGCAACGTAATTATCCGCGCTATCCGCGACTACCTGCGAGACGACGTTGACCAGGTACTGATCGACTCCACTGATGCCTTCAAGCAGGCCAACGATTTTGTCTCGCTGGTAATGCCCCAGTTCCAGAATCGGCTGCGCATGTACGAAGACACCATCCCCATGTTCAACCGCTTCCAGATAGAAAGCCAGATAGAAACTGCCTTTCAGCGCGAAGTGCGACTCCCTTCGGGCGGCTCGATCGTAATCGACCCCACCGAGGCGCTAATCTCTATCGACATCAACTCCGCTCGGGCCACCCGCGGTTCAGATATCGAAGAGACCGCCACCCAAACCAACCTGGAAGCTGCCGATGAGATCGCCCGGCAACTGCGCCTGCGCGATATGGGCGGCCTGGTTGTGATCGACTTTATCGATATGCTCGCCTCCCGCAATCAGCGGGCTGTAGAAAACAGAATGCGCGACGCCCTTGCTATAGACCGCGCCCGTGTCCAGATAGGCCGCATCTCCCGCTTCGGCCTGCTGGAAATGTCACGCCAGCGCCTGCGCCCTTCCCTGGGAGAAACAAGCGCTATTGTTTGCCCACGCTGCACCGGCCAGGGCACCATCCGCGATACCAAATCTCTGGCGCTTTCTATCCTGCGTTTGCTGGAAGAGGCAGCCATTAAGGAGCGCAGTGCTGAAGTCCGCGCCATCGTCCCGGTTGATGTTGCCGCCTACCTGCTCAATGAAAAGCGTGCAGCCCTGGGTGAGATTGAAACAGAGACCAAATCACGGGTACTGGTAATACCCAATCCCAACCTCGAAACCCCGCATTTCGACGTTCAACGTCTGCGTGACGATGAGGTAAACGGTGATCACGAGACCAGCTATAAGGTGGATATCGCTGCACCGGATGTAGACGACATCAGTGATGCACACACTGCCGCCATCCCGCAGCAGCAGGCTCTGGTGCAGGGTGTAACGCCGCAGGCAGCCCCCGCACCCAAGGCTGAGCCCGCAGAAGCGAGTAAGCCCAAGACGCAGAAACCTGCCCCCAGAGGCAAAAAACAGCCCGAGGCGGCAAAGCCAGGGTTGTTCGCCCGTATCGCCGGTGCCCTGTTCGGTGCACCTGAAGAGGAGCCAAAGGAGGAAGCCGAGAAGAAGCCCCAACCGAAAGGCAAATCTGGCGGCCAGAAACGCCAGGGACAAGGCTCCCAGGGCAATCGCAACCGTAATCGCAATCGTCGTGGCGGCGGCGGTCAGGGTGGCCAACAGGCCCGTGGCGAGCGCAACGACAATAATCGCAACGAGAAGAGCAATGACCAGCAGCAACGCCAGCGTCGTGATCGCGATGACGGCAATCGCGGTGGGCAGGGTCAGCAAAAACGCCGTCGCAATGAACGTAATGATCGCGATGGACAACGTCGCAAGCAGGAAGTCAGTGCTGAGGCAGCCAGCGATACCCAGCCTCAGAAAAAGGCTGAAAGTCGCGATGGCCAGCCACGCAAGCGCCCCAACGACATGAAACGGGGTGAGCCACAACGCCGTCGTCGCAACCGTGGCCGCAAGCCAGAGGGTGAGGCAGCTCCGATAGTGGCAGAAGTAGCTGAGGTAGCAGCAGTAGCCGCAATACCGGAAACGGCACCAGCACCAGCACAGGACGCTCCAGTGGAAACGCCAGTAGCAGAAGCCCCGGCACCTGAAGTAATAGCTGAAGCTCCCGCTACGCCAGTCGTTGAGCCCACGCAGGAGGCCGCTGATAACGAAACAGCTGTCGACCAACCTGAGCAAGCAGCCATTGCAGAGGAAGCTCCTGAGCCCGTTGCGGCTCCTGCCCCAGAGCCCGTTGCGGCTCCTGCCCCAGAGCCCGTTGCGGCGCCTGCCCCAGAGCCTGAGGCAGCGCCAGCCACACCAGAACCTGTTGTGGCACAAGAGCCTGCGGTTCAGGAGCCCAAGTCTACCGCTGGCCTGGGTGAAGACGGCCGCGCCGTCAACGACCCTCGCTCTCAGCCAAAGCCGGTAGAGGCGGTGGAGATCAGCACAGGCCATCCTCAGCTGTTCGGTGACAGCGTCGCCGCCGCAGCCCAGACTTCCGGCCGCGTTGCCGCAAGAGCCAGTAATGACCCAAGAGGCCCTCTGGCAGAAGCCTCAGCGCCAGAAGCGGCTCAGGGCTGATAGCAACAAAAATTGTGGCTCAAGGGTCTCTGGCTCTTGTGCCCACTTTGCAGGAATGTATAATCTCGCCTGCTTCGCGATATAGCCTCTGGCACATTCGTTAAGCAGATGATGAAAGGTTTTTCGGTGGGCTGGCTGAGTGGTCGAAAGCGGCGGTCTTGAAAACCGTTGACGGTTTATCCCGTCCCGGGGTTCGAATCCCTGGTCCACCGCCATTCAAATAAAAAGGGAGCCCGTTTGGGCTCCCTTTTTTGTGGTTTAACTTTTTCCCAGAATAAAAAAGCCCCTCAAAATGAGGGGCTTTATCTTGCACCAAATCCGCTTAGAAGCGATAAACTCCTTGCACCGCTATGCTGCTGGGAGCTTCCAGGAAAGCATAGTGGCTCAGCGCACCGAAGCTGCTTTGTGCCAGAGGTACGGGGTTGGCATAAGTAATAATCTCTTCATCGGTGAGATTACGACCAAGTAGCGCCACTTCCCAGGTACCATCCTGGGCACCAAAGGCCAACCGTGCATTAACCTTAGTGTAGGAATCCTGAATGATAGTGGGATCCAGGTTCTGAGTTGGGAAGTACTCGTCGCTGTAAACCAGGTCGACCGTAGCACGCAACTCAAAGTCAGTGCCGATATCCCAAACGTAGTCGGCACTTAGAGTACCGCTCCAATCCGCTACGTATTGGTTAGTGCGGCCATCATAAGATGTTGTGCCTACGCGAGAACCATCCAAGCCTAGGCAAGAAGTAGTGTTGCGCTCCGTCCAGTTACACTGGCCGTTCTCAAAGTCCTGGAACTCAAAATCAATCCAGGCCAAGGAGCCGTAGATAGTCAATGCATCTGTCGCAGCCCAGCGGCCATTCATCTCAAAGCCCATCACTTCTGCCTCAGCAGCGTTATCAACCACGAAGCCCAGAGTTCCATCGAAAATACTTACCTGCAGATCTTCGTAGGTAGTGTAGAAAGCCGCCATGTTCAACTCGAGAGTGTTGTCAAAAAGGCGAGTCTTGGCACCAATTTCAAAATTGGTGGCCTCTTCATCTTCATACTCAAATGAACCAGCTGTGGGATCTTTCAAGAAGGGGTTGGTTGTACCCGGCACAACGTTACCACGAGAGTCATAGCCTCCCGACTTAAAGCCTGTGGAGGCCGTAATATAAGTCATGATGTCATCGTTCACATCCCATTGGAGTGTGAGCAGTGGCGTAAAGCTTTCCTCATCGCGGTCTCCTTCCAGGTCGTGATTAGTCAACTCAATGTTGAACAAATTGGCGTACACCAGAGGCGCCACGGTTGCTTTGAATGGATCCGTATCGCTAGTAATCGGATTGCCGCTAGGATCGGCGAGGATCAATTTGCGCGAGCCCTCCTTTTCTTCCTCTGTATAGCGGGCTCCAAAGGTCAACCGCCAGGCTTCATTGATATTCCAGGTCACCTGGGCAAATACCGCCCACAAGTCCGCATCTTGTTCAAATTCTCTGAGGCCGCCAGTGCTATCAATAGCATTACCGCCACCTGCAAACTGAGCATTTACTGCAGGTACCAGAATACTGTTCTCGGCCACCTGCGTGATATCGCCGGAATCCAACTCACTGGTCTGGTAGAAAACACCTGCAATGTAATCGAAGGTTTCACCGCCTGGTGAAGTCAAACGAAGCTCCTGACTGAACTGTTCGTACTCTTCAGTCAGCGGCGCTTCAATCACCCGTGCACTACTGAAATCACAGTCACAATTCTCATCGAACTCATAACTGACCCAACCTGTAATACCAGTTAGAGTGAGTTCACCCAGGCGATAATCGAAATTGAAGGTGATGTTTTCCGTTTCATTGTCGCTAAAATCACCATTGGATGAGCGTTTGTAATCCTGCTTGGTATCCAATGCTGAAGGGTCCGAGCCAAACGCCCCAACCTGAATCTGGGAATAGTTGAGACCACCAAAGGCCGGGTTCTCTGATGGATAATCGTCCACGATTTCAATATTTCGCCCCTGAACGTCAAACTCCCCTACTTCAGCTTTCAGGGTCATGGTCAGGTTATCAGTCGCATCCCACTGCAAAATACCGCGCACAGTGGTCTCTTCTCGCTCGGCTTCATCGTCACCGAGGAACTTGTTATCCATAAACCCATCAACTTCTCGATAGCGAACGGCAAGACGGCCTCCCAAGTTATCGGTGATTGGGCCAGACAACACCAAAGTGCCCTCCATTTCACCAAAATCGGGCTCATACAAACCACTGATCTGACCCTCAAACTCATCCGAGGGCTTGGCTGTAATCATACTGATGGCGCCCGCTATACTGTTTTTACCAAACAAAATCGGCTGTGGGCCACGCAGTACCTCAACTCGCGCCAGATCCAGGAACGGAGCTCTGGCCAACTGGGCGCGACCGTAATAGATGCCATCCATATACATACCGGTAGATTGCTCAAAACCAGGGTTAATACCCGAGCCGATACCCCGAATATATATGGCGGTGCCAATACCTGTTTCGGACATCGCCAGATTGGGCACATAGGACGCAAGGTTTTCGATGCGATCAATACCAAATTCCTGCATCTTCTCCTGGGACATCGCATTTACCGAAATGGGTACATCCTGCAGGCTCTCCACCCGTTTCTGGGCGGTTACAATCACTTCTTCGAGTTGGGCCTGTGCCGGCGAGACACTCAGGGTGGCGGCGGCGACAGCTACATACAGTGCGGTTTTTATGAATGCGGGTTTCATTGAAACTCCCTCTTTATCGTGTATCGCCATAGGCGACAGGTCTTTATAATTTTAAGGAGTGCCAGTGACGGGCAGGCCGCAAAAGGCACACTATTATTGCGGTTAATCTACCATTAGCGTAACACTATCGTACAGCACCACAAGTGTGCACTAATCACATATCTGCGGACATGAAAAACATCTCCTATCAAGCCCTTTAAATTTGAACTCACAGCCCCTATTATCTGTCCAAGCAACTGACGCACACGCCGTGCGCGCTTTACGGAGTAAAAAATGCAAGACAAAAGTATGTATCAGATGAACAACACCGCAGTGGAAAGTGTTCTCAGTACTAACAAGGTCCTGAAAAATACCTACATGCTGCTGGCTATGACTTTAATGTTCAGTGCCGCTACCGCCGGTATTTCCATGGCTATGGGGCTACCACACGGCGCCGCACTGATTCTCAGCCTGGTCGGGTTCGGCCTGCTGTTTGTTGTGCACAAAACTGCTGACAGCAGCAAGGGGCTGGTGGCCATCTTCGCCTTTACAGGTGTGATGGGCGCGTCTATTGGCCCAATGCTGAATTACTACCTGGCCATGCCCAATGGCCCACAGCTTGTCATGCAGGCGCTGGGCGGGACTGCATTGGTGTTCTTCGGCCTCTCAGCCTATGCCCTGACTACCCGCAAGGACTTTTCCTACATGGGTGGCTTCCTGTTTGTGGGCCTGCTGGTGGCGGTAGTTGCTTCCATTGCCAACATTTTCCTGCACATTCCGGCTTTGTCTCTGGCCATTTCGGCGGCCATTATAATGATCATGTCTGGCCTGATCCTGTTCGACACCAGCCGTATCATCAACGGCGGCGAGACCAACTACATCCGCGCCACCGTGAGCTTGTACCTGAACGTTTACAACCTGTTCATTCACATGCTGCATTTGCTGAGCGCACTTAGCGGCCGTGACTGATACTTTCCGCAGTACAGAGAACCCCGGTTTTACCGGGGTTTTTTTGTTCAGGGCAAGCTAAATATGATTTATTCCCTACTGGTGCTCTCCTCCCCCGCCTCCGGCCACGGTGCCAGGACTGCCCAGGCTTTTGCGCGGGCGGTGCTGCAGCGCGGGCATAGTATCCACCGGGTATTTTTTCTCGATGAAGGTACCAGCACCGGCTCGGCCAGCGCGGTGTTTCCGCAGGACGAAACAGATCGCCTGCAACCTTGGGTGGACCTTGCTGAAAACCACGGTGTGGAACTGGTGCTGTGTATTTCATCTGCCCTCAAACGCGGCATGCTCGATGAAGCCGAGGCACAGCGCTACGAATCTCCTGCTGCAACTATTCATCCCGCCTTTATCGTGTCTGGCCTGGGACAGATGATTGACGCCAGCGCCAACTCTGATCGCCTGATCACGTTTGGAGGTTGAGATGAGTAATGCTGATAAAAAATCGATGCTGGTACTTATTCGCCGTGCCCCCTATAGCAGCAGCCTCGCTCGTGCCTCAGTTGACCTTGCCCTGGCTGCCGCCGCCTTTGAGCAGCAAGTAGACCTGTTGTTCCAGGGAGATGGTGTGCTACAGCTGTTGCCAAACCAGCAAAGTGAATTACTTGGCCTGAAGAGCATTGGCAAAGTGCTGGGCTCGCTGCCACTGTACGGCATTGAACAGGTATACGTTGATGCGCGCTCCCTGAGCCGATATGGACTTGCTGGAGAGAATTTTGTTGTGCCGGTTATCCCGCTTGAAGACGAGGCCATGAGCGAGTTGTTAGCTCGCTCAGACCACCTGGTGAGCTGCTAATGGTTATGCATACCCTTAACGCTACAGCGGGCTCAGAGGCCTTTGAGGACTGCCTGCGCCTTGCGAAAGCCGGCGACAGTATCTTGCTACTTGGCGACGGTGTTTACAGCGCTGTCGCCGGCGGCCAATCCAGCGTCATTCTCGCTGCCAGCCCCGCCGATGTGCTTGTACTGGAAGATGATGCCGCTGCCGCGGGCATTCAGCTAAAAATTTCTGACTTTCCGCTAGTCGATATGGATGATTTTGTCTCCTTATCTGAGCGCTACCCCAGACAACTGGCCTGGTACTGATCGTGTTAGCCGATACCGCCTTCGATCGGGAGGGTTTTTTACGCAAGCTTTCTGACTGGTCACCGGAGGTGGCAGAGCAAATCGCGGCACAAGAGCAACTAGACCTGACATCAGCCCACTGGGAAGTTATAAGCCTGCTGCGTCAGTACTATCAGGAATTCGACGGCTCCCCCGCCATGCGTCCTTTGGTAAAATACTGCGCGTTAAAACTCGGCCAGGACAAAGGCAAAAGCACTTACCTGATGAGTCTTTTCCCGGGATCCCCCGCCAAGCTTGGCAGCAAAATAGCGGGCTTACCCAAGCCAGATAACTGCCTGTAAAACACCCAGATGCCTTTATCGTCCATCCAACCCGAGCGCTATGAAGAATTGCTGTCTGAGAAAGTCGCAACAGTCACAGAACTCTTTGAAGGCCTTTCAATACCTGAACCAGCAGTTTATCCATCTGTAGAAACTGGCTTTAGAATGCGTGCGGAGTTTCGCGTCTGGCATGAGGGGGCCGATGTCAACTATGTAATGTTCCGCCCAGGGCAGCCAAAAGATCCTGTGGTGGTCACACATTTCCCGATTGCCCACGACGCAATCCAGCAAATGATGCCTCTACTCCTTGGTGCCTTAAAAGCCGATCCCGAGTTGCGGCGCAAACTATTTCAGGTGGAATTCTTATCAACTCTGGCCGGTCAAGCCCTGATTACCCTGATCTATCACCGGCGACTTGATGAACTTTGGGAAGCGCAGGCTGTATCGCTGCAAGATGAATTTGAAATAAATTTCCCCGGGCTTTCCATCGTCGGGCGCAGTCGCAAACAAAAAATAATACTGGGCCGCAATTGGGTGGAGGAAAAGCTTTGTATTGCCGGAGAAACTTTCAGCTATCGCCAGTATGAGCAGTCTTTTACCCAGCCCAATGCCCAGGTCAATCAGCATATGATTGAGTGGGCGTGCGATAAAGCACATGCCCTCGATGGTGACCTGCTGGAACTGTATTGCGGCAATGGCAATTTTACCCTGCCACTTTCCCGGCACTTTTCAAATGTTATCGCAACAGAACTGTCTAAAGTTTCAGTGCGCGCGGCCAGGGAGAATATTGAGGCAAACAGTATCGACAACATCCAGATCATTCGCCTATCTGCCGAAGAAGTTACCCAGGCGATGAACAGACAAAGAGAGTTTCGCCGTTTGGCAGAGTTAAACAAGCCTTTAGATGAGTACGATCTACGTACTGTATTTGTCGATCCTCCCCGCGCGGGCCTGGACGATAAAACCGTCTCCATGGTCTCGGGCTTCGAGCAGATACTCTATATTTCATGCAACCCACACACACTGGTGGAAAACCTGGCGGTATTGGATAGCACCCACCGTATCAGCCATCTGGCGATGTTTGATCAGTTCCCCTATACGGGACATATGGAATGTGGAGTGTTGCTGCAACGGCGCTAAGGCGGCCTAGCAGCGAATACCGAAAGCCAGTAATCCACGCCCCAACACTTCGTCCAGGCGTTCAACGTCAGAGGCGTTTACCTCAAGGTGATTCAGCTGCAAATCGCGATACAGTTCTCGCTTATGCAGCTTTCCCGAAAGCTCTCTGGCTGGCACTTCAGCCTCCCAGCAATCAATGTATACGTTGCCGTCGGGCACGTAGAAATCAGCGTACACAAGCTCCTCTGTGGGCAGAGCCCGCTGAAACGCGTGGGCCAGCTGCGCCAGGTAAAGCCAATTGCATACGCGCATCTGCAGGGGGCTTTGCAGCACATGACCGTCAATACCCTCACAATCTACACTTGCACTACTTTTGGCGAACAAATCAGGCTCCGGCCCATCGCTACTTTTGTCCGGAGGCTGTATCTGGTCTGATTGGCGGGTCAGTTCCCGATGAATAACGGGGTTGTCGATAATTTCATGGGGCCAGGTGACATAAAAAGCGCCACTGGCTTCACTTTCCTCCTGTTGTCCTCCCAAAGACCGCCCCAGGGCTGTGAGCTCCCAGCCAAGAATGCTGTGATGCTGCAGGCCAATTTCCCCCAGGGCGCGATTGATCTGCCGGGCATGTAAGCGGGGGTAATAGCGACGCATGGTAGCTGCGGTAATGCGCTGGTTGGACTCTATAGCCGCCAGCAGAGGATGTTGATCCAGAGCCTGGGGCCAGACAATATAGCGCCCATAACGGCGACTGGTCTGGTAGGTGCCCCCTTCGAACTCCCCCTTGGAGGTGAGTACCCAGGAATCTGTGGAGCGCTGGATCCAGCCATAGTCCTTTAACGTGGCAAACAACTGCTGGGCAGGAATATTAAGCTTTCTCGCCAGTGCAGTAGTAGAGAGTTTGCCGTCATCAGGCTCCATAGCTCAGCTCGCTGCCGTGGCTTCCTGGTAACGGCTCTGCAGAGCCTGATAAACCTGGTCGGCAAAATCGTCAGCGCCTTTGTCCAGGCTCGCAACCAGGTCTACCAGGTGTTCGTTATCTTCCCTGCCATTCCAGGTCTTCACATATGTGCCCTCTTTATAACCGTGATCCTGGCGGAAGAAGTTGAGCACATTTTTCCCCACGTACGCGGAATAGAGGCCGTCGAAATCCAGCCCCGAGGCCATCATCAAATCCCAGAAACGCGAAGGCGAAAAACTCTTGGTTTGCAGGCAATGCAGGGCGAGCTCCTCGGTTGCCTCACGCACGCCGAGACCCGAGGGCTGATGCTGTTCCAACTCCTGGGCAATTTCAGTGGCGATCTGGTCGATCGATTTACCCTCTACGAACAGGGCTGACATACCAAAGTGCCAGATATCGATAGCTTCCAGGCGCACTTGCTCCAGGTCAGGGTCCTGCTTTTTCCACCACTTGAAACCGTAGTGGTCAATCAGTTCCCCGCACTCGATCCAGGCAGCGCGATACCACTCAAAATGCTGTTCCACCCAGTTTTCGTGAACCCGGGTGTTCATGTTGTTCTGCATTGTCAGCATATTGGCCAGCGCTTGTTTCAAGTGTGTACCTCTGAATATTGGCGGTTGAAAATAGAGCGAAAGCATAGCAGCCGCAGGGGCCAAAAAACAGGTGGGAAAGCCAATCTACAGCTACAATGGGCATTGCAAAATTTGCTCGCTGTAATGCCGATAGACGTCAGCATGGACGCACTCAATCTACCAGACCCTGATCTGCCAGGTCCTTCATAAAGGACTTGATAAAAGCAGAGCGCATGGCCGCCACATTGCCTTTACCCTTGTCTTCCATACCTGAATTTACCTGCCACAACCGCTCCTGGGTTTTAATTTCATAGAGCTTGGCGGTCAGGTGAATCGATTTATGCTCTGCCCAGAAGTCTGCGGTTTGCCCCACCTGGTAGGGCACTCCGTACACACGACCACGACCGTAATAACCACCACCATATACCGGAGCAACGCCATAGTACTTGCGCCCTGGATGGAGAACCGCACTTTCATCGCGCCCCGCGAACAAGGTCACCAGCACAGTATCTACTTCCGCCTTCCTGGCCATGGCTGCCACGTCATCCTTGTCGATTTCGGTACCGCCCTTAAGCGTGTAACTGGCCACAGCGTGCACGCCTTGTTTCACCAGGGCGTCGGTAAACTCCTGCTCGAAGGCGCGCCGACCCTCCTCTGTGGGAGCGACCGTAAGAACCAAGACGCCCTGCAGGTCTTTGGTGTGGATACTTTTGTCTATCCAGGATTTTTCTACAGTTGCTGAGCTGCTGCACCCGGACAATAGCGCTACGAAGTAAACCGCGATTATCAACACCAAAGATAAAGTTTTTACCTTCACCTATGCATTCCTCCAAAAAGTTGCCTACTGACACCATAGCGACAAGTTATCGAGCGACTCCCCATCACGTTAAAGTGATCCTAGGCGAATACACCTGAAATTGCTATTGGAGCAGAATTTCCAATGGTGCCCGGGACGAGACTTGAACTCGTACAATCTTGCGATCGGGAGATTTTAAGTCTCCTGTGTCTACCAATTCCACCACCCGGGCATATCGGAGAAGGGCCTTGAATAAGGCGGCCGCATCATAGCACAAATACGGGCATTTCAGGCAAGACCGAGACTGTAAGTCCGCATAAAACCAGCCAGTGCGCATGCTACACTGCCAGGGTTTTCTATGATGATAATCATCTGATGCGCCGACTGCTTACAGTTCTGATATTTCTGGCTACCTTACTGCTACTGCCTCTTCTGGCTCTGCGCTCTGAGCCGGTTATGGTCACGCTGGCCCGTTGGGCGGTAGATCAGTTTAGCGAGCTTCGGCTGGTATTGCGCAACCCGACTATTAATCTCAGCGACGGAAAACTGGGCGCCGCCGAACTTCACCTCTATGCTAAAGACCTAGGCGGGCCACCTCTGCTCAGCATTCTCGATTTCGCTGGCTCGCTAACAGTCGAGGATATCCTCCGGGGAACGTTGAAAAACTCCCTACTAAGCGCTGGCCAGGTAATTCTCTACGTATCTGACAAGGACTCCACGGACGATCCGGCACCCATGCAATGGCTGCAGTATTTGCGCTGGCTTCCAACTGAACTGGCCATTGACCAGATTCACCTTATTACGGACTCTGAAAAAATCTGGATTTTCCCATTACAAAATGTGACCGGTGAACGCAAACAGGAGGCTGTCTACGAATTATTCGCCCAGGCCCAATACGACGGCGAGCCGTTGGACATTGTACTAACTGTTACCGCCATTCGTGAGGGGGATAAGTTCACAGGCATCGATCTGCTTAGCCGCTTTACCGCACCAGCAAGTGGCAGCGAGGTGCTGCTATCGGGTGGCGTAAAGGGAACAACGGAGGATTTTCAATATGACTTACTGCTAGAGGCGAATTACACAAAAATTGAAGAGTTTACGAAAGGATTCCAGCTGGGCAATGTGCTGCAGGGCTCACTTAACATCACTGGCCAGCTGAAGGGAGACACTCGCGGGTTTCTAATATCTGAGGCTCAGGTTCTACTGGACAACATGCCTGAATACGGGATCGAGGCAGCTGGCAAGCTGAACTACCCGTTCTCCGGCGAAAACCAACTGTCGCTTCATGCAGCGGGCGAGCTCGCCTCCCTTGGCTACCTGCTGAACTGGTTTGAGATGGATATGTCCGAGTTTGGCAGGGCCCAGGGTAGCGCA
>ERZ1046740.1991-NODE-1991-length-13688-cov-8.578743_pt1 | contig 13688 bp, 12 predicted proteins | sample MGYA00383093_ERZ1046740 | MGnify/ENA primary metagenome ERZ1046740 (study PRJEB29581, sample SAMEA5548363) | metagenome | biome: marine; feature: coastal; material: water | depth 25 m | study: Short-term variability in the microbial, nano- and picoplankton...
CCTCTAATAGTTCACTTTATGCTGACTGTATACAGGTCGTTAGAAGAAGTACCCGCCCAAATGTTACCGTTCACATCAACACTCATTGCGTCGAAATCGCTAATGCTTTTATTCCCCAGAGCACCTGTAAGTGTTTGACTAGAGATATTAGAACCAGACACCTTAGTGTTGGCCAAAGAAGAACTAGAGGTTTTAACAAAGTGAAGCTCATCTTGATTTAAAACCCATAATGTATCACCCTTAAGGTTTAAGGTAGAGGCTTCTGGAGAGCTTAAGTTGTTAAACGACTTAGAGTCTAAAATAGTTCCATCCGACAAACGGAATTTGTAAATTTTGTTTTGGTAATCAGAGATTGTAAAACAAGTTTGTTCTGAATCGCTTTGTGTTCCTGCCATCGTATCAGGCGAAGAAGTTAAAGACGTGTAAAGGAAAATGCTTGTAGTAAGTAGAAGTGCGAATGCTGTAGTAATGATTACGACCTTGCGTAAAGTTAATTCAATACCAATCAGCGGTTGGTTTTTAAGTTCCATTTCATCAATCGTTTAAGTAGTAGTAGTAATAGTAGTTCGTCTCAAACATGCCTGAGCACATTTTCAACGATCGAGAAGTAGACATAAAAATCTAAAAATGGGAATAATTGCAAATAGAATTGCTATTTATAATTATTACAAATAGATGTATGGCTGATTGTTTTGATACTGGATGTTGTTGTAATGTCCTATGTGGACGTACAATTGATCGATTGCTAGATTGAAGTGGTTACTTTTGTGTAATATGAAAAAAAAGATAACAATGTATCAGTTTATTAGTTCAACTCTATTGCTGTTTGTGATATCCGGTTTGTTTTATTCATGCACTAGCGATGAAGAACCAACACCAACGAGAAATTCTGAAACAGAATACAGTCAAATGAGGATTACTTTAACCGATGCTCCAGGAGACTACCAGCAAGTGAACATCAACGTGCAACAAGTTCGGGTTCAAACTGTGGATTCTTCTTGGGTGGACCTAACAACCAACGCTGGATTCTATGACTTACTAACGCTCAGAAACGGCATCGACACAACTATTGTAAAAGATTCACTTACAAAAGGTACGTACATTACTCAAATGAGACTGGTGTTGGGAGACAGTAATAATGTTATGGTTGATAGTAACTTTTATCCGTTAAAAGTTCCAAGTGGTTCTAATTCAGGTTATAAAGTGAATTTTACAGATAGTCTGAAAGCTGATAGTTTAGTAATTACGTTAGATTTTGATGCTGAAAAGTCAATCATCCAACAAGGAAACAAAAACGACTACTTGCTTAAACCGGTAATTAAAGTGAAATAATTCTCACTTAATATCCACTATAATATATGCGCCATTGAGTTCTCGTAAGAAGCGATTATTTATACTTACGATGGAATCAAATAGTTTAGCTTATGCTTAACCAATGAATTATGAAATCATTTAGGACTTTTGCCAATTTTGAAACATCTGTTAGCAATATTTTTAACGCCTGGTTAAGTTCAGAGGGTCATTCAAACATGACTGGCGGCGAGGCAAAAGTTTCAAAAACCGTTGGTGACACCTTTGAGGCCTGGGATGGATATATCAGTGGTAAAAATCTAGAAATTGTTCACAACAAACGTATCGTCCAGTCTTGGAGAACTATGGAGTTTAATGAAGAAGATGCCGATTCTACAATAGAATTGGTATTTGAAGAAAACGACGGTAACTGCCAAATCCTTTTAACCCATAGCAATATTCCTGAAGGGCAACCAGATTATAAGCAAGGATGGGAAGAGCATTATTTTATGCCGATGCGGGCGTATTTTGTCGACGCCACTTAAGGCCAAATTTGTAATTCGCATAATCCATTAGGTTTTTATATTGGTAATTGACAGGCTACCACAGGTCTAGGGTTGAAAAGTAAAATCTAGCCTTATGTTCAGGTAAGCGGTTTGTGACACTATTCTTACTTTGTTTAACAAAAAGTGCAAAACATTAAACAAAAAGTAGTGTTAACAGAGGTATAAATTCTAAAAACAAAAAAAAATGAAAAACTTTAAATTATTTATGCTCCCTCTAATCGTATTTACGGCTTTCACTTTTAGTGCATGTTCTGACGACGACGAAACGCCAACACCAACTGACAACACAACAATGTCTACCACAATTGTTGACGTAGCCAAAACAAACGATTTTACAATTTTGGTATCTGCCTTAGAAAGAGTTGAATTGGACGACGTATTGATGGGTGATGGTCCATTTACTGTGTTTGCACCAACCGATGACGCTTTTACTGCATTACTGACTGAATTGAAAATCGACGGCTTAGACAAAGTTGACGATGCTACGCTAACACAAATTCTTCTAAACCACGTAGTTGATGGCAAAGTGACTAGCGACATGTTGACTGCAGGTTATGTATCTACGATGGCAGACGGCCCTGAAGACACTAAAGTCTCAGCACTTATTGACCTTACTAACGGCGTAATGATCAATAATCGATCAATTGTTTCAACGCCAGACGTGATGGCAAGCAATGGTGTAATTCACATCATCGATAAAGTAATTACTATTCCAAATTCTGTAGACGCAGCTTTGGCAAACCCTTCATTCGGTATATTAGTTCAAGCGCTAACAAGAAGCGACCTAACTATTGATTTTGTAGCTACTTTAAGTTCAGAAGGTCCATTCACAATTTTCGCTCCAACGGATCAAGCATTTTTGGATTTGTTGGCCGGTAACGACGATTGGGACGCATTAGCAGATATTCCAGTAGCCGTTCTAGAGGCGGTATTGAAATACCACGTTATTGCTGGTACCAACGTTACAGCGAGTGAGATTACCGACGGTATGCAGCCACAAACATTTGAAGGTTCAACCATTACAATAAACAATACAAGTGGTGTTCAAATCACAGATGCAAACATGAATGTATCAACCGTACAAATAGCTGATGTTCAGACATCTAATGGTGTGATTCATGCTATCGATAAAGTAATTATACCAAAGTTATAAACGAATACGTTAAATCATTATCTACTAAACCACCTGTCATTTGGCAGGTGGTTTTTTTGTTTTCGCTGTTTTGAAGCGACGTTATTTCATTACTGTCGGATGGTTTTTGATTAAGCCTATTCTATTACCTTTGGAGCAATGAAAAAACTACAAAATATAGCGATGTTCATGCTGGCTCTTTTGGTCATATCAACCCAGTCGTGTAAGGATGATAAAGGTGAAGCGACACCAGAAGAAAAAGTGCCGGTAAAAGTTGAAACCATTGAATATAAAACGTTCGAACAAGAGCATATTGCTTTTGGTGGTGGTAAAAAGCAAACAGTAGAGAAAACCTTTACGATGCATCCGTCAAGTCTTGACATAGACAATATAAAGATGTTTGTAATTTTAGATTGTCCATCAGGGGGGTGTAACATTTGGGATGTGTACGCAAACATCAAAGTGAAAGACAAAAAAGCCGATAAGTGGTATGAAATCGGAAGATACATAACACCTTATGGCATCGATAATTCTCCTGTTGAAAAAGGATTTGAAATAGACGTAACAGACTTTAAATCACTGTTGAGCGGTGAAGTTGAGTTACGGGCTAGAATAGAAACGTGGGGGGCAGATGGTTGGAACCTTACGGTAAACTTTGAAGTGACAACAGGTGAGCCCGACTACCAGTATTATGCAGTGTCGAATGTCATTATGTATGATGCCTGGTCTACCTCTGGAGTTCCTTATGGTGTAGACCACAACAAAGATTTAACAAAAACTGTAGCTATTCCGGCCAATTCAAAAGAGACAAGTCTTCGAACTATTATTTCGGGATGGGGACATGCAACGCCCACAGATGCTGATGGTCGTCCTTGTGCCGAATGGTGTTATAGAACACATGATATTAAAATTGACGGAGCAACAGCTTTTAATCACCAAATGTCTCCGTTAGGTTGTGCCACAAACCCAGTAAAAAACCAACGAGGTAATTGGCAACCTGATAGAGCTGGGTGGTGCCCGGGTATGGCGGTGCCCGTGCGTGTGAATACGTTTGATGATGCTAAAGCCGGTAAGTCTTTCGATTTTGAATATGATTACGAGGACTGGACCTCTGATGGTGGTACAACATCGGGGAACAAGGGGGCTTATTATGCAACGTCTTGTTTTGTGGTGGTTAAAAGTGATACGCCGATAGAAGCCCCAACGGTTACCGATTAGAGTTTAGCGCAACTAAACATTAGTCCTAAATTTGCCCCTATTACGTATAATTCTATGAAGCATTTAAGCATATTAATAACACTCCTACTTGGTATTGTTAGCATTGGGAAATCCCAAAATGCCTTTCTTGACACAGTAGGCATTACCAACGGATCACTTCATATAACTGGAAGCTGTCCGTATACCAAATTTTTAAAAAAATACAAAGGCTCAAGTAAGTTGACCATTCACATTTGGTACAACGCGTCAGGGCCAATGGTGAAACCCAAAGAAATTAAAGCCGCAGACAATGAGATTTATTTCTTGTACGGCCGAAACCGTGGTACAGGTTTGTCGGAAATGGGTTTTGTATTTGGAGCGGCTGCAGAAAAGGCGTTTTCAAAAAAGAAGGACAAAGAACTCACCGAACTTATCGACTTTCTTGAGTTCGAAGTCTTCGCCAATCAAAACTTCGCGGGCTATAAAGCTAGAGAGGTGTTGGATCGGGTTTTGGAGTAGTCGCCTATTGTTACACTTATTTTAAGGGTATGTTACACCCGTTAGTGACTCAGACATAGACCATAGCTTTTCTGCTTTCTCCTTATCATGGGACAAAGCATTTGATTGTACAAGCACTGGAGCACCTTTCATTTCCATAAACCCTTTTGGCCCAAAGTAATCACCTGATTTAGCTTGCTCATCTGTTGCTGCTCTTAATGTTGGCAATGCACCTTGATCTACTTTTTGGCCAAATATTGGATTTAATATTCTAAACATGACTGAATGTCGCTGCAACTCAGTGATTGTCCAACCGGGATGCGCTGCTGTTACAACTGGAGCATTGGGTTGATCTTTTAGTTTTCTTGCCAATTCATATGCGAAGTATAAGTTGGCGATTTTACTATCAGAATACGCTTTGCCGGTAACATATTTTCTGTTTTTCCATTGCAAATCGTTGAAATTTATGTCGCCTTGTCGGTGCGCTTGACTCGAGGTAGCAACGATTCTTGAGCCTTGTGTTTTTTGTATAACGGGCATCAGTAAACCGGTAAGTGCAAAATGTCCCAGGTGGTTGACACCCATTTGGATTTCAAACCCATCTGTGGTTTTGGAAAAAGGACATGCCATAACACCTGCATTATTAATAAGTACATCAACGCGGTCATAAGACTTCAATATCCCAGCCGCAAACTCCTTTATCGAATTTAAACTATCTAGACTTAAGGCACGAACATCAAAAGATGCATGTGGAAGCGTCTTTTTGAATTCCATTACAACGGCTTCTCCTTTTTTAACATTTCGGATGGCCAACACAACTGTAGCGTTTTTTTCGGCTAAAACACGGGCCGTTTCTTTTCCTAATCCACTAGTTGCTCCAGTTATGATAATCACTCGACCTTTCTGGTCAGGGATCATACTTGCATTCCATTTTGACATATTTGAGTATGGGTTAAATAAATTATATTTCAACCTAACTTAATCTATAGGGATATTGTTTTAGAAGTGTTTTGTAAAACTGAAGTGTCTCGAGACAATTTATGTCTAATGAACCAATAGTTTTTGAGTGGATATTATTTGATTGCCGTGTTTGACTTCTACTATATAAAAGCCTGTATCTAAGTGGCTAATATCTATGTTTTTCGACTCTGTCAGTGCCACCACTTTCACAAGTTTGCCTTGCTGACTGAATACATTTATTTTAACCACGTTTTTATACGTTTTCGGGATGTTAACATTGAATGATTCAGCAGCAGGATTTGGATACAACATCACTTTTCGTTTTAAGTGATTATCGATAGAAACGCACTTGACATCACTTAGTTCAAATGTTCGATCAAAATCCACCTGTTTCAACCTATAACACACGTTATTATTTGCGGTTGAAAGGTCATTGTCGTAGAAAATGTAGTCAATATGATTCAGAGATGTTCCAGCACCAGCCACTACTGCAATAGGCTCGAAACCTGCGCCATTGTTAAGATATCGCTCAACCACGAAATGTGAGTTGTTTGATTCTATCGAGGTAGCCCAATCTAATCGAGTGCTTGAGTTCTCGTCTGAGACTACATTAAAAGAGATGAGTTCAACCGGAAGTGCTGGTGGATTCACAATTTGATTGTAGAATAACGAATCAAAAAAGATGCCTATGACACTACGAATTCCAGATGATGTTTGTCCATCCTTTTGAAGATCTTGTCTTCCTATAATGATGGAAGACAACGTCCCTGTAACGAAGTTGTAGTTTGCCTCTGCTGGTGTAAGTTTATTATTCGTGTTGTGAGCACAGGTGTCGGCTTTTTCATATGTGTGAAAATACGTCCAATCTGAAACATAGTTATACGGATATCCGCCAGTATCCAACTGAGTTGATAACCACAAAAAATGAATGTTTTCTTGAAGCGGAAGGAAGGTGTCGTTTGGATAATGAACGGGAGTAGAGGAAACCAGTTTGTTGTCGTACCTATTCAAAGTTTAACAAATGGCCCAATTCTCTGATTTCGTGTAGGGGCTCAAAAGGTTACCGCGTGCTGGTTATAAAAAAACCGCGGCAAACCATACCGCAGAACCTACCGCGTATCCAATTAAAACATTTTTAGTTTTAGTCCTGCGTGCTTGCCTGACATAAGCTTTGTCATAATCTGGATCTTTTTTTAGTTCATTATCATTATAATTTAGATTGTGTTCTTTAGGTGTTGTTACTGAAAAAGCGATAGCAGGAATTAAGCCTACTACTGGAGTTAGCACAAAAGAAGTAACACCTGTCCACACTGCTCCAGATTTTTTGCCTGTGTAGTTTGTTTTCGAATCTTCCGTACCTTTATTTATTAATTCACGTTTAGACAGATTCACGCTGTATTGTACTCTAGGCTCTGATTTGAGTTCAGTGGTGGATACGACATTCTTGTCTTCTTTTGCCTTCACCTTGGGACTATCTACGTTTTGTTTGTAAAATACCTTTTTCGTTCCATCTTCATAACTAATAAGCAGTATATCAGATTTTTGCACAGTTACAGATGTGTCAACTTCACTATTAGCTACCTTATATACGATTGATGCTTCATTTAATTCTATAACATAAGCCAAGACATCCCCGCCAGATCGGAATGTAATAACGGCTGGAGCTCCCTTTTCGCTGTCTATTTTCATCGTGTCCTTAGCAGATTCTGTTTGTTCTGATATTCCTCCAACCTTTATTTGCTTCAACATGACTTCTTTTGTGCCATTGGCATAACTAATAATGATCACATCGGTTTTAGGTATAGTTAGCGTTGGTCCATTGAGGTTGTCAAACTTTTTGTAGAGTATATCCGTTTTATTTATTTCAATAATTTTTGCTTGAATGTCTTTGCCTGAAGATGGTGTTATTACATCTTGAGCATAGGAATTTAGGGTGATACCCAGTAAAGCAATGAATGAAAGTGCATATTTTGTCATTAGTTTTTTTATTAAGAGCGTATTCTTTTTAATTCAACTATAAATTTTGAGTATGGTGTTTAGGCTGCATCATAAATCAAGTTGTCAATATCATTTCTAGCGAAGTTTAAAGACAGGTAAGCCAGATTTAATTCACGGCTAATTGATGTTTTTTCGATCAGCCTAGTGCATTTGACAAACTTTACTTTCTTGTGTTGAACCCTACAGATAAACCAAATCTTAGATTGTCTTTTGATGGAACAACATAGGCGTTTACAGGGATGTTTAATTTTCCAGATTTGAAAGAGTAACCAGCAGCTAATACAATATAGCTTTTCAGTCTAAAATCGCCTCTACTGTCTGCCTTGTATTCGTTTTCTAAACCGCTAGTTAAAACGGTGGGATTATGCTTGTGTAGCTCCTCTCTTGTGTAATATTCATCTTCGTACAGGTACTTTACTTCTTCTCTAGAAAGATTAACGCTTGGCCCTACAGCAAACTCCAACCCATTCTTGTTATTCCTTATTCCATTAAAGATCGATAAACTAGGAATAAATAGTCCTTGGTCTAGTCCAGACACCATTGGTACAAATTCGAACAGGGCTTGTACGTTTCCTTCATTCAAGTATTGTGTTTCAAATTGATAGCCCATTTGGAAGAATGCTGGATATCGATCGTATCCGCCTTCACTTTTTTTAGCTTTTATAACCCGAGCTCCTTCTCCAGTGAAAAATGTATAGCCCATTCTTGGTCCATTTAGATTTAATGAGTAGTCATCAGGGTTGTTCGTTCCGCTTTCATAACTTTCTTTATCCGATAATGATTTTTCTAGTTCAATATCTGCAGGTTTGCCTAGCATTTTTCCTGATGTTATTTTAACCATTAAGCTTGCTTGTTGTGGTATGAAGCTAAAGTCTTGAGAGGTTTCTATCTGTTCATTGGTTTTCATGTCTACCATTCTGAGAGAAATAACCATGCGGTCTCCAAGCTTGCTTGCGCTTCCTGAAACCACATAATCTGCGCCAAGTAGTTTTCCAGAAATTTTTAAACAACTAAGACTGAAGCAAGTAGTGGATTCAATTTCATTGTTTTTTAGGTTTTCAGATACTTCATATTTGTCGATTATAGAATATTTGGCTTCTTTGGTCATTTCGAGACGTAATATCTCAAGCAGTTCTTGCCCGTTAAGGGATTGGTCATTGACGTCAAAACTTATAACCGCTAGCTTTGGCAGCTGTGCATAGGTTAAGAATGAAGATAAAATTAATGCGAATGTTAAAATTGATTTGTACATGTTTTTCTTTTTAGTAATGTGATGTGCAAATGTCAATTGTTTAGATTGTTGGCAATAATCTAAAATTGTGTCATCATATATTTTTTGCTTATTTTGTGTATAAAAATGATTATTAGCTCACATTTTTTATCATTTTACGGAAATTCGAGATTTTAATTATTAATTATTTGCAAATTGTATGTGTATTTGTTAGTTCATGTATAGTGTTTTGTAAATAAAGATAATGAATGAGACTTGAGTGACCTTTTTGTATATCGTAGAGATACTGCTGGATTATCCGCTATGTGCGTTTAAGTAACAGATTGGTTTTACATGGTTTAGCCGCGGAAACGCTTCACGAAATACTGGTAAAGATGAAGCTAAATAAAAACATCGATGGTGTGGTAACTCCTCAAAGCAATCCTTCACCTGCGACGGCTTAGACACCATTGCCGACGTCATTTATTCTGTCAAGATAAATCCTTGAATTTAAGGCACAAAAAGCCCAGCATGGTACTGCCGGGCAATTTCGTTTAGCTCCGAAGAGCTGATAGAGTGAATCAGAACGATATCGAACTTTTGAGTATGAAAATCAGTATTGATTTGCGTATTAAATGACTAACAGGGCATTGATTATATTTGAAAAATGCCGACTCATAATTGAAACAAATAATCCTATTTTTTGTCCTGCTACTTTGTATAGGAACAACTTCTTATAGTCAGAGTTCTTCACCCGTTTATAGCATTAGTTACGAACCCGAAGTCCAGAATACGCACTCTACTTCATACGTCGCCTCCATATTTAAAGGAGTCTCTGAGTCCATATTGGGGGAAAAAGCTCCACACGAATATGCTAGAAAAGGTAGTGGCAGTTTAGTTTTACCTATTTCCACAAAGGAATTATTGATCGGGAAATCATGGGTAAAGAAAGTGAGCTATAGTCCGAACTCCAAGTATTTTGTGGTGGAATTAGATGAAGGACAGCGTTTTTATTCTACTTGCTATTTGTTCGATAATGAAAATGGTAAATGCTCAGAAGTCTTTGAAGATGTGCGACAATGGAAATTTAGTGCCGATGGTAATCAACTCATTATTACCTCGCATGAGAAGTGGTCAGTTTATTCGATCACGGATCACAAAGAAGTTTTTACCACACCCTATCTCCACGACTATGCCTATGAAGGGAATGAGCCTGAGCGTATAACTCTTCTTGACTCAAATTATATTCTAGTCATGGAGAACAATGATTCTTTAGGTGATAAAGTGTATTTATACTCCTCTTTACAAAACTCCCTTGAGTTTACCTTTACTCCCAAGAGACGGATTTACAAAGGTGGGTTGCGTAAAAACTATTTTGTATATTCAACAGGCGGCTATTTCGGGGGGACGTCATATGTCTTTGATATCGTCAAAAAGAAGAATGTCATTAAGATAGAAAATGCTTTATTCTTGAATTGGGCGCACCATAGTTCGCAATTTTTATTCTACGACCCTACGACAAAAACGATCTATGAATATGATCTCAATAAGCGAAAGAAATTCAAACTCCTCGAGGCAGGGTACGTGGGCAGGGTTAATTATATTCGAGATGACTCTCTAATTGTAATTGATCCTTCAGATTTTCAATACCTTCTACCAGAACATACCGGAATAAGGATTTATAACAGATATTCTAAAAAGATTATTCGCAAAATAGAAGGGGAGTACTCCTATCTCAATCCAAATAACAAGGACTTCCTAGTTGTCTATAGGTTTGCCTCAGGAGCATATTACCCAGTTCTCATTAACTCTAAAACGTTCAATGAGGTTATGAAAATGGATAAGAACTGCTTTATGACCATCTCTAAAAGTGGGCGATATTTAATTTTAAAACAAGACAAAAGCAATTCGTATAGAAACGATAGATTTTCTATCATTGATTTGAAAACTTCAAGACGCAAGCTAAAATTTGAAGACCGCTTAAACGTAAGTGCCTTTGACGAAAAAAATGGCATCCTAAGCTCCATTAAAGACGGTGTCCTTAGTTTCTATAGCCTCGAGAATAAAAGGACGTTTATTTCCTTGAGTGTCAATGATGATGGTTGGGTGTGTTTTGATGAAAACGGCCGCTATGATCGATCTCGAGCATTTAGAGATCGTATTTATTTCAGTTGTACGTCAGGAGATAACGACGGTCAGGAATGGCCAGTTTCTCACGTTAATAAAAGTATGCATGTACCTAATTTATGGTCCATGGTTCTGAATGGAAAGGCAGCAGATATAAAAGCCCCAGAATTGAAGGCTTGTCAATCTGAGAAATTGGAAAATGGAAGTTGGATTTATAAAAGCGACGATTTATATAAATGGGCATCATTGGAGCAACATAAATTGGCTTCGGTAAATTTTGTTGTTGATCAAGAGGATGAAATCGTTGATCTTGGTAATTTTTCAGGAAAACCCGTAACTGTTCACAAATCAGGAATCCTATTTCAATGTAATGTTTGGAATGGAAAGGGAAGTGCGTTACTTGTCACCTTCTATGCGGATCATTTTGGTGGTTATCTGGCGCTAACTCCAGACGGTTATTTCGCGAAGTCCAACAGTTTTAGGGGGAAAGTAGCCATCTCTATAGAAGGACAAATCTATGCAACCGACCAATTATTCGAGCGCTATTTTAGACCGGATATCATTGAAGGAATCTTGTCAAATAGTAACAAAGGAAATAGAGACACTCACAAGATATCAAAAGGTATTCTTAGGCCTCCCAAAGTCTCTGTTGCTTTGAGTGCAGACAGTGGTTCAAGGGGCGGCAAGGTCGTTCAGACCACAACCAGTAAAAAGCTTTTCGTGGAAGTTAATGCACGCAATCAAGGAGGTGGTATTATGCGTCTTCGGTTATTAAATAATGGAAAGTTGGTTGGAGATTATAGCGCTTTGCCGAGTGAACAAACGGGCAGCCTGACCAAAACTTTTGAAATCATCCCTTCGTCAGGTACTAATTTGATTGAAGTGATAGGTGTCAGCATGGATTACACGGAATCAAAACCTGCCTCCATTTACTATACACATGCTCCATCTGCTCAGAGCTCTAAGAAGCCGATACTTTACCTATTATCGGTGGGTATAAATGAGTATAAAAACGCAAGTTATAATTTAAGTTATTGCGTAAATGATATGCAAGCCTTTGCAGATACCATGTATTCGATTTCACTAGCGTTGTTTGATCACACCAAGATTATAACACTTAAAGACAGTCAAGCAACACGGGAGAATATTCTAATGGCATTGGATGGAATTAGCAAGCAGGCGCAGCCAGAAGATGTCTTTATGTTTTACTACGCCGGCCATGGTGTAGCCTTAAACGACAAGGAGGGGAATTCGTTCTTTTTTGTTGCAAATAAAGTAACCCAGATGTCGGATTTTAAAAATTGTCAACGCTATGGAATTTCAGGGATGGAAATGAAGGATAAACTTAGAGCGATTAGCGCCAACAAACAGATTTCTTTCATTGATGCCTGCAACTCGGGTGCATTTGCAGAACAGTACACCTTGCGCGGGCCCCAAATCGAACAAAGTATCGCCAAACTATCTAGATCAACGGGATCAGCAATTTACGCTTCGACGACAAGTAAGCAATCTGCTGCTGAATATGAAACCCTTGGACACGGTGTGTTTACATATGTTTTGTTGGATGCCTTAAACGGTGCCACTTCTCTAAAGAATTGCCAGGTCACAGTAGCCAACCTTAAAGGCTACATCGATGATCAAGTACCCAAGTTAACGGAAAAACACAATGGAAATCGGCAATATCCGATTACCTTTCTTTTTGGTCAGGATTTTCCAATTGGATTGCGGTGTGCACAATAGACCGGACAACTCTTTTGGATAGTTTGTTCGCGTTTTGGAACAGGTGATTAGTCTTTTTTTAACTTGAATCCCTGAATTTACGACCACCTTGCCATTGAAAAACGCTTTCTGTTCATGCGTTATCCAAATGGGAATAATATTTGTGAAACAGTTACCCAAACACATCGCTTATGAGATATTCAATTTTGTTCTTAGTACTTTGCTTACCTGCAATGGCATTTTCTCAAAAAGTCTTTTCTGTTGCTTATTCCAATCAAGCCGACATAAAGGTATTTGTAGTCAAATATGAGAATCAATGTGATTTGAAGGTTTATAAAGTCGACTACACCAATCAGGCTCAAGGAAACGAAGGCTTATGGTATTTTGTGGAATTCGCCAATCAAGCTTCTAAAAAGATCTACTTCGTTGACTATGCTAACCAAAGTGATCTAAAAGTTTACATTGTTAAGTATAGAAATCAAGCAGGGTGGAGAAACAAGTCGAAGCAATATCTTATGTACTGATTTGAACGTGTGACTCATGAAAGGCTGTTCGATTTTAGCAGTAAGTTTTTCAAACGATTAGGCTCAAGCGGAAATTAATGTTTGCAAGCAGAGTGCTAAGCATTTGACCAACAAAAAAGCCCAGCATGGTAATGCCGGACAATTTCGTTTAGCTCCGAAGAGCTAGTAGCGGGAATCAGAACGTTATCGAACTTTTAAATCTGAGGGCTACAATTTATTTTGAGCGTTTTAAATAACACAGGAAAGAAATAATATTAAAAACTTTAATATAGATGGTAATAGTTATGAGAACATGATTAGTCTAACTACATTCTCACTATATCGGTGGCGCTTGTAAATTGAAGTGGTTTTCAAAGACAAATCTCAAGATTTACTAACTTGTCATAGTTGATGCAACAGAAGCTACAACGGAACCAGAACGAAATATAGTGTTACTATGTTTATTAAAATTTGTTAGATTGCGTAAA
>ERZ1046740.1992-NODE-1992-length-13686-cov-4.364977_pt1 | contig 13686 bp, 10 predicted proteins | sample MGYA00383093_ERZ1046740 | MGnify/ENA primary metagenome ERZ1046740 (study PRJEB29581, sample SAMEA5548363) | metagenome | biome: marine; feature: coastal; material: water | depth 25 m | study: Short-term variability in the microbial, nano- and picoplankton...
CGCTACTGGCATCCGGCACTATCTGCAGGTAGTCGGTGTTGAAAGGCAGAGTTCGATACCCGTTGGATGGGCGTCGGTTTAAGTCGACATCGGAAAACTGAATACGTGAGTACCATAGATTATTCCAGTGATACTTGAACGACAGGCGCAGATAGCGCGTGTCTTTGTCGTCGAAATCTTCGCCGGAAGTCACTTCTTCTTGAAAGCCCGACCGTTTGATAGAGGATGCAGCCGCAACCATGGAAAGCTGGTCCGTTATAGGTCCGCTGATGAGGCCTTGCAGTGCCTGGTAGTCGTAGTTGCCAAGTTCCAGGTTGACTTTGCTTTTCCAGGTGACCGTGGGGCCCATACTGATGATGTTAATGGCGCCGCCCACCGCATTGCGGCCGTAAAGTGTGCCCTGAGGGCCGCGCAGTACTTCAACTCTGTCGGTGTCGAACATGTTGGTGTATTCGAATAAACCAGCCTCTGTGGTGTACACGCCATCACTATAAAGAGCGACACCGGGGTCGGACCCAAGAGCGTTGTTTGGTCTTCCCACACCCCTGATGCTTACCTTCGATGGTGTCCCGGTCATACTCAGCGAAGGGGTACGAGCGACAAGGTCCTGCGCGCTATTGATTGAAAATTTACCAAGCGTTGCCGCGTCAAATGCGCTGATGGCGATTGGGGTATCCAATAAGCTTGATTGCCTGCGGTTGGCGGTCACTATTACTTCTTCTAATTGACTCGCGCCCTGGCTCCAGGCCGTCGGTGTGTTGGTCAGCAGAGGTGCAAGTAACCATAGATTGGCCCACATGGCACGTCGGGGTAGCGCATTGCCATGCTGTTTCATTTAAGCGCCTCCTTCATAATCGGCTTATCCTGCCTCCAGCCGGGAGGATGGAGCCAAAGCATTAGGGCCGAGACCATAGAGTCTGCTCTGACGCTGCTGACAAATAGTTTAACCCATTCGTTAAATGCAATTCGCAATGGATTGTAGGTGCCGATGTTATTAATCAGTCCGTACTGCACTGCTGCTTTTTCCTCGACAAAAGTGCCGAATAGCCGGTCCCAGATAATCAACATGTTGGCATAATTTTTGTCGATATATTCGGGGTTTGAACCGTGGTGGGCCCGATGATGGGAGGGAGTGACAAACAGGTACTCTACTGGAGCCCAGAGCTTTTTTACCATTTCAGTGTGCGTCCAGAAGCCATAGATAGTGGCAATGGCCCCAGCACTGGCGATGACCAGCGGATCGAAACCCAGAAGCGGCAGAGGCCAATAAAACAAAGCGCGCGTCAGCGGTCCGGTGGGAGACTGGCGCAGGGCAGTGCCAAAGTTCATCCGCTCGCTGGAATGATGCACCACGTGGGCGCACCATAGAAATCGTATGCGGTGGGAAGCACGGTGATACCAATAAAACATGAAGTCCAGCACCAGCAGGGTGAGCAGCCATTGCAGCGGACCATGCCCCAGCTCAAAAAAGCGGTGTTGGTAGAGATAAAAATGCAGACCGATAATCAGAGCATTGAAGCCAAATCTAATTACGATATTCATTGCTAATTGCGACATCGATGCACCGAAATCGCGCCATTCATAGGCTTCCTGTCCACGAACAGCCGTGATGATGGCTTCGGCCAACATCAACAAGGCAAATACCGGCAAAGCCAGAATAGTCAGGTCCATTTTTTTGTTCAATTCTCAGGTATATACAGCTGAGGATGTTAATGCCTCATACCCCGCGGGGCAATGCGTGTAGTCCGACCCCTTTTTTCGGAAATTTGAACTATAGTTGTCATTAACTACAACAGCTCAGGAGAGCCAGTCATGCTGTACGCTATGCCAGGCAGTGAAGATGCACTGTTTACCTTCAAGTCACGATATGAAAACTTTATCGGTGGTCAGTGGGTTGCGCCGGTCTCCGGAAACTACTTCGAGAACATCACTCCAGTGACCGGACAGGCATTCTGTGAAATTCCTCGATCTGGTGACCCAGACCTTGCCGCGGCCCTTGATGCTGCCCATGCTGCCGCTGATGGCTGGGGTAAGACGTCTGCCACAGAACGTTCCAATGTGTTGCTTAAAATTGCAGACCGGATAGAAGCAAACCTGGAAACCCTGGCCTATGTGGAAACTTGGGACAATGGCAAGAGCATTCGCGAAACACTCAATGCAGATATTCCGTTACTAGTGGATCATTTTCGCTACTTCGCCGGGTGTATCAGGGCGCAAGAGGGGAGCGCGGCAGAGATTGATGCCAATACAGTCAGCTATCATTTTCATGAACCATTAGGCGTGGTCGGTCAAATCATTCCCTGGAATTTCCCGCTTCTGATGGCGGGTTGGAAACTTGGGCCGGCCCTGGCAGCGGGTAATTGTGTGGTGTTAAAGCCGGCTGAGCAGACTCCCGCATCCATTCTGGTGTTGATGGAAATGATTGGGGACCTGTTGCCCGATGGGGTGGTGAATGTGATCAACGGCTATGGTGAGGAAATTGGTGAAGCCTTGGCCAGTTCAAATCGTATTGCCAAAATTGCGTTTACCGGGTCAACGGCAGTAGGGCACTTGATTCTGGCAAATGCGGCGAAAACCCTGATTCCTTCCACCGTCGAATTAGGCGGTAAGTCGCCCAGTATTTTCTTTGAAGACATCATGCAGCAGGAGGAGGACTTCGTTAGTAAATGCGTCGAGGGCGTGTTGCTGGGCTTTTTCAATCAGGGGGAGGTATGCACTTGCCCGTCCCGAGCCTTGATACAGGAAAGTATTTACGACGACTTTGTGGAAAGGGTGCTGGAGCGCGCGAGGAACATTGAACAAGGAAGTCCGCTGGATACCGAGACCATGATAGGCGCCCAGGCGTCCAAGGAACAATTCGATAAGATTATGAGCTATATGGAGGTTGCCCGGCAGGACGGCGCCAAGTTCCTGATCGGCGGCGACAGGGCAGAGGTTGCCAGTGATATCGCAGGGGGTTATTACATTCAGCCTACGCTGCTTCAGGGGACTAATGATATGCGTGTGTTCCAGGAGGAAATCTTTGGTCCCACTCTGGGCCTGACCAGTTTCAAGACTGAGGAGGAAGCCCTCGCGATAGCTAACGCCACCGAGTATGGGTTGGGGGCGGGCGTCTGGACCAGGGATACCAATCGGGCCTTCCGTATGGCCAGGGGTATCAAGGCGGGGCGGGTGTGGATGAATTGCTATCACGCCTATCCTGCCCATGCCGCTTTTGGAGGTTACAAGAAGTCAGGCATCGGTAGAGAAACGCACAAGATGGCATTGGAACACTACCAGCAGACCAAGAATATGTTGGTCAGCCATGATACTAATCCGCTGGGCTTCTTTTAGACAAAGAAATAAAGCGACACCAATAACAGACCTACAAGGCAGCGGAGCCAGAAAGGCGCCGCTGTTTTATAAAGACTTGCCTGCGGTACAAATAGATGGCTGTTCAGTGATGGCTCGCTTGTCTACTATGCGGGCGTACAGTTAACTATTATGGAGACAGATGATGCTGTCCAAGTTAGACGACTACCCGATTCACCAGACGGTCCAGCCCGTTTTCCACACCGCCTCCAGCGATCGTTTTCATTACGATCGGTACTGGTACAACGCTCACGCAAAAGACGGCAGCTTCTATTTTGGGGTCGGCATGTGTCGCTACCCTAACCTGGGCATCCTTGATGGCAGCCTGAGTCTCGCCATCGATGGCAGGCAATACGCTTTTCACGGCTCTTGCCGAGCGCCCCATGAGCCAACGGATCTTAGTATTGGGCCGATGGAATTGCAGATACTCGAACCAATGGGTAGGCACCGGTTGATTATTGCAGACAACGAAACTGGAATTTCCTGCGATCTCTTGTTCACCCCTCGCACGTCTTGTCTTGAGGAAGGGCGCCAAACCTTGCGCAACGAACGTCATGTTGTGATGGACGCGACTCGCCTGGATCAATTTGGTTTTTGGTCAGGGTGGATTCGTTACGATGGCAAAGAATTGGTGGTAGACGGCGCTACAACTTTTGGAATCAAGGATCGCTCATGGGGCATTCGCCCCGTCGGCGATGCCTACACTGGCGGCGCTCCGCTGGCTGAGTTCCAGGCGGTTCACTTCAACTGGGCCCCCATTCACTGGGAAGACGAATGCAGTCTAGCCGGTTGGTTTGAGGACGGTGAAGGCTACCAGTGGCACACAGACCAGGGTTTCCTGCCACACTATGCCAGCATGGATGAAATTCCCGGGACCAATGACCCTGCCGCCCGCACCTGGAATGGCAAAGTTGAACACAAGCTGAATATGATTGCGGGCACCCGGCGTGCCAGTTCCGCGGTTATCACCATGAACGACAAGTCGGGAGAGAGCCTTGAAATCAGTTTGGAGCCGGTAATGCTCCATCGCATGAAGGGACTGGGTTATCAGCACCCTGAATGGGGGCATGGCAAGTGGCATGGGGAACTCGTCATATCTGGCGAGAGTTGGACGGATAGCGACCTGGATCCGCTGGCCTTGGAGAATCTTCATATTCAGCAGATTGTCATCGCGCGCTGCGGCGACAAGATTGGCCATGGTGTGCTGGAGCAGATGCATATTGGCCCTTCAGCGAGTCACGGTTTCGCAGATTGGTTTGACGGAGCGACTTAGTTCATCGTTGCCTAGAGATACGCTATGAAGAAGCTTGCCTTGCTATTGCTGTTTACCCTGCTCACCTTATCAGGCGCAGCACTTTTAGGTGCATGGTATGTAGGCGCATGGAATCTGATTTTTCCAAACGATCAGCATGACAGCCAGGCACCCCGACTGCCCGCTAACCTTCAGCAGCCAGCGATCTTGGTCTTTAGCAAGACCAATTCGTTTCGACATCGAGACGGTATTGCAGGCGGTTTGCGGGCCTTGGAAACTATCGGCGACAACAATGACTGGTCAATATTTGCGACTGAAAACGGGGCTGTGTTTAATTCAGAGCAACTGGCAAAGTTCTCCGCAGTCGTATTTCTCAATGCATCGGGCGATATGCTGAGTGAGCCGCAGGAAGCAGCTTTCGAAAGCTGGTTGGTCGCTGGCGGCGGCTGGTTGGGGATACATGCTGCGGGAGACGGTTCGCACAAAGGCTGGTCTTGGTACGGGCAGAACCTGATCGGCGCTGACTTCACCGCTCATATTCTCGGACCGCAATTCCAGGTCGCCCGCGTTGAGGTTGAGTCCCCCGGCCATCCCGTGGCTCAGGGCCTTCCTGCAACTTGGGAGCATGAAGAAGAGTGGTATTCCTGGGAGCGTTCGCCGCGAGCCAGGGGCTTTAATGTTCTGATGACTATCGACGAGAGTAGTTACTCACCAATCCAGAATGGCCCGGGTTTTGAACGAGATTTGCGGATGGGCGATCACCCGGTGGTATGGACGAATTGTTTGGGGCAGGGGAAAACTGTCTATAGCGCTCTGGGTCACCAGAAAGAGGCCTTTGAAGCGCCTCAGCACCTGCAACTTCTGCAGAGTGCGCTGATCTGGCTAATAGATTCTGATCAGCCGTGCCGAAAGACAGACACCGCGCTCCAGTGAGTCAGTTTCCCTATCGCGCCTGAATCAGCTATCCCTGTCGCGAACCTTTCCACGCAACGATTTTACTTTCCCTCGGCGTGTCTTTCCGTCTACTCTTTTCTTTTTTGAACTGCGAGTAGGCTTGGTCGGTCGACGCGCTTTCTGGATAGCGGCAGCACTGCGTATCAAGTCTTGCAAACGTTCTAAAGCATCTGCTCGATTCTTGTCCTGGCTGCGAAAGCGCTGAGCTTTGATGACAATAACCCCATCGTTGGATATGCGGTTGTCGCGCTGCCTCGTTAGACGTTGCTTGTAAAACTCGGGCAGCGAGGAATCGGCGATGTTAAAGCGCAAGTGAATAGCCGACGACACTTTATTAACGTGCTGGCCTCCAGCCCCCTGAGCGCGTATAGCAGTGATCTCTACCTCTTCTAGTGGCAGGGCAACGGCACTGGATATTTGTAAACCGCTCATGAGCGTTCCTTGTTGGCGGGTATAAAAAACTACGCTGATCATCACTATGGGTCAATCAAGTTATCTTCTTTACTACCAGCGTTGCTAACTTATGAGATGCTAGTCCCAAATAAAACCCACCAGTGAGGCCGAACCGATGCGCCTGATTATCATTCTGTTTTCAAGCTTCGTTGTGCTGAGTGCCTCAGTTCACGCGACGGAGCGTCCCAATATTATTGTCATGGTGGCCGATGATCTCGGCTGGGCTGACGTGGGCTTTCATGGTGGAGAAATCGATACTCCCTCACTGGATCGCCTTGCTGCGGAGGGAATGGAGCTTTCTCGTTTTTACACTACGCCGATATGCTCTCCCACCCGGGCAGCGCTGATGACAGGGCGCGACCCAATGCGGCTGGGCGTATCCTATGCTGTCATCATGCCGTGGACCAATCTTGGCATCCACCCACAAGAGCACTTTATGCCGCAAAGCTTTTTGGCTGCCGGCTATCAAACAGCGATGGTCGGCAAATGGCATCTGGGTCACTCCCTGCAGGCATATCACCCAAACGCTCGTGGTTTCGAACACTTTTATGGGCACCTGCACACGGAAGTTGGCTATTTTCCACCGTTTGCTAACCAAGGAGGTAAGGACTTTCAGGAAAACGGCGTCTCCATCGAGAAACAAGGCTATGAGTCCTATTTACTGGCTGACGAGGTGTCTCGCTATATTCGCGAGCGTGATCAAGAAAAGCCTTTCTTCGTCTACATGCCTTTCATTGCACCGCACACTCCTCTGGATGCCCCAGATGATTTAATAGAAAAGTACGCTGACCTGGAGGATAAGCGCCGACCGGCCCGCAGCAAAAATACTGATGAGACCCGTAAAATAAGTCGCGTGATGGGCAGAGACAGCGCCAGACCAATGTATGCCGCGGTAGTGGATGGTATGGACCAGGCGATTGGCCGAGTGCTAAAGACTCTCGATGAAGAAAAAATTGCTGACAATACGATCGTGCTGTTTTTCAGCGATAACGGCGGTGCAGCTTATGCGACCGGCGGAGCCGATAACGTCCCTTTGCGCGGCGGCAAGGGAGAGACCTGGGAGGGTGGAATACGCGTGGTGTCATTAATGCGTTGGCCCGATGGTCTGGCATCGGGTAAAAAAATGAATCAGATTATGAGTGCCATGGACGTATTTCCAACGCTGGCACAAGCTGCCGGAGTAAAACCAGCCAACGATCAGTTTGAGCTGGATGGGAGGAGCATGTGGCCTGCCCTGGCAGAAGGAAAAACCATTCCCCGTGAAGAGTTGTTGTACTTTGCCTCAGAAACACCCATCCGCGGCTCCTTCATGCTAACCGCGTTTAATGACCACTGGAAGCTGGTACAGGAAGTTCAGCAGGGGTTGTTGTCAGCGACGGTGACGAACTATTTATTCCGCATTAATGAAGACCCGAATGAACACAATAACCTCGCTGCGCAGTTCCCCAGGGTCGTCGAAAACCTGGCGGGAAAAATTCATTATTGGCGCACACTCTACCCTGTAGCCGGTGCGCGATCTGAACTGGTGCCGCCACCGGGCTGGCGTGCGCCGAAAGACTGGGCGACGTACCCGCGCTCGTTTGAAGAAACTCAGGCTGTTTCGGCACCCGGCATGCCCCCTGCATTTGCCTTAAAACCCCTGGATTTTCAGCACGGCGAAGCAGGGCGCCTGATTTATAATTGTGAGCCATACGAGCTGTTGGGTGGCGGGCTGTGTAAGTAGCCCGTCTAAGCGGTGGAAGCGGGCTGTTCTGCGAGGTGGTTTTCAATTACCTGAATGAAATCGGCACCGTATTTGTCGAGCTTGCGCTCCCCCACACCGGTCAGGCGGCCAAACTGGGCCAGATTCTGTGGCAATGCGACACACATTTCTTGCAATGTGCGGTCGTGAAAGATGACATAGGGAGGGACGCCCTGGTCTTCAGCCAGCTCTCTGCGCCGCTCCCGAAGCGCTTCCCAAAGGGCAACGTTTATGTCCGCGGGCAGACTTGTTTTGGTCGTTTGCTTCCCTGCTTTTTTGGGGACATCCCTGCGTAACTGGATGGTCTCTTCACCGCGCAATAGCGGCCTGCACTGTTCTTCCAAGCGCAGTGCACCAAATCGGTCCATATCAACGCGCAGGTAACCGCGTGCTACTAATTGTCTGAACACCGAACGCCACTGGTTAGCGTCAAGGTCCTTCCCCAGGCCGTAAGTTGCCAAGCGATGATGGTCGAACTGATAGATTTTTTCACCCTCGCCACCGCGTAATACATCGATTAAGTGATTAACGCCAAAGCGCTGTTCCGTGCGATAAACAGCCGACAGCGCCTTGCGGACAGCCTCTGTGCCGTCCCAGGTATCTACAGGTTCAAGGCAGCTGTCGCAGTTGCCACAGGGTTGCTCCAAAATGTCGCCGAAATACTTGAGCAAGCTCTGTCGCCTGCAGGATGTGATTTCGCAAAGGCCAAGCATTGCATTGAGCCTATGGCGTTCAGCGCGCTTGTGCTCTTCACTGCCGTCTGATGACTCGACCATTTGCCGCAGTTTAATGACGTCCTGTAAGCCATACACCATCCAGGCGTTGGACGGCGAGCCATCGCGTCCAGCACGCCCCGTTTCCTGATAGTAGGCCTCTACTGTTTTAGGCATGTCCAGATGAGCCACAAAACGCACGTCCGGTTTGTCTATACCCATACCAAAGGCCACCATGATGACGCTATCTTCCCGCAAAAATCTGGATTGGTAATCAGCCCGAATTCGGGCGTCCAAACCGGCGTGGTAAGGCAGAGCGTTGAAGCCCTGCTCTTGCAGCCAAAAAGCGATGTCTTCGGTCTTTTTGCGGGAAAGGCAGTAGACGATACCCGCGTCGGTGGGATGTTCCTCCTTCAGGAAACCCAACAACTGCTGCTTGGCATTCTGCTTCAGACTGATTCGGTAACGGATATTGGGTCGGTCGAACCCTGCGATAAACTGATCGGCGCTATCGAGATCGAGTCTGTGAATGATCTCCTTGCGGGTGCGTTCGTCAGCAGTGGCAGTCAGGGCAATGCGGGGAATACTGGGAAACTGCTGGTGCAGCAGGCTCAGTTGCAGGTAATCGGCTCTGAAGTCATGGCCCCACTGGGACACGCAATGTGCTTCATCGATTGCAAACAGTGAAATCGGCGCCCTTTGTAGCAGTTCTATACTGCGCGCCTGAGTCAGCCGTTCAGGGGCGATGTAGAGCAGATCCAGTTGCCCTTGTAGCAGGTCCTGTTCAATTTGTGCTACCTGACCCGGTTCGAGAGTGGAGTTAAGAAAAGCCGCCTTCACCCCCAGCTGCCTCAGCGCACTGACCTGGTCCTGCATAAGCGCGATCAGGGGTGATATCACTACACCGCAACCGGGGCGAACCAGAGCCGGGATCTGGTAACACAATGATTTTCCGCCACCGGTGGGCATGAGTACCAGAGCATCCTGGCCGTTAACAACGGCGTTGATGATGTCATCCTGGGGAGGGCGGAAACGGTCGTAGCCGAAGGTATGTTTGAGAATATGCTGAGCGCTGGTCATTGCTGGAGAGTATATATGCCTTTTGGGTAGCCCTGCCAGATTAAGGTTTAAGAGTAAGTACAGACCATCTGGAGTAATATCTGGATGGTAGTTAATGATAACAACACCAACAGGAGGTGTGTGATGTCCCCACTCAATGAAGAGCAGGGTAAAGAATACTGGCGCCGCAATTTGTCCTTGATGCTCAAGCTGCTGACAATCTGGTTTATCGTCAGCTATGGCTTCGGCATTATTCTGGTTGATGTGCTCAACCAGATTAAGATTGGCGGCTATCAGCTGGGATTCTGGTTCGCACAACAGGGTTCAATTTACGTATTTGTAGGATTGATTTTCTATTACGCCAAGAGGATGGCCGCGCTGGACAAAGAATTTGGTGTGGAAGAAGACGAATAGGGAACTCTGGCATGGACCTGCAAACATTAACGTATGTTGTCGTGGGCTTTACCTTTGCCCTCTATATTGGAATCGCCATCTGGGCCCGCGCAGGATCGACAAAAGATTTTTATGTCGCAGGCGGTGGTATTCATCCCATTCAAAACGGTATGGCCACTGCAGCAGACTGGATGTCTGCTGCATCGTTTATTTCTATGGCTGGCCTTATAGCCCTGAGTTACGGAGGCTATGGTGGTTCGGTGTTCCTGATGGGCTGGACCGGCGGTTATGTCATCCTCGCCATGCTGATTGCGCCTTACCTGCGTAAGTACGGAAAATTTACGGTGCCAGAGTTTATTGGTGATCGTTTCTACTCCAACTCAGCGCGCACTGTTGCAGTGATTTGCCTCATTATCTGCTCTGTCACTTATGTTATCGGCCAGATGAAAGGTGTTGGTGTGGCGTTTTCCCGCTTCCTGGAAGTGGACTACGACACCGGACTTTATGTAGGCATGACGATCGTTTTCTTCTACGCCGTGCTGGGCGGTATGAAGGGTATAACCTATACCCAGATCGCCCAGTACTGCGTGCTGATTCTGGCTTATACCATTCCTGCTATTTTTATCAGCCTGCAATTGACCGGCAATCCAGTGCCTCAGCTCGGCCTGGGAAGCACGTTGGTCGGCACAGATGTCTACCTGCTGGACAAGCTCGATATGGTGGTTACAGACCTCGGCTTTAAAGAGTACACGACCAATGTGCGATTGAGTGGTATTAATATGTTTGCCTATACCATGTCATTGATGATTGGCACGGCGGGTTTGCCTCACGTTATTATCCGTTTTTTCACTGTGCCTAAAGTTAAAGATGCACGTTCTTCTGCGGGTTGGGCGCTGGTATTCATCGCAATCCTCTACACGACTGCCCCTGCAGTAGCGGGTATGGCTCGTCTGAACTTGATTGACACCCTCGGTGGTGAAGATGGCCAGGGTTTGATCATTGAAGATCGCCCTGTCTGGTTCAAGAACTGGGAAAAAACCGGTCTACTGAACTTTGATGACAAAAACGGCGACGGTCGAATCCAGTATTCTGCGGACAAGGAAGTCAACGAGATGGTCAAGATTGATAATGACATTATGGTTTTGGCCAATCCGGAAATTGCCAAGCTGCCCAACTGGGTGATTGCGCTGGTAGCCGCCGGTGGTCTCGCTGCTGCGCTATCGACCGCCGCGGGTCTGTTACTGGCAATTTCTTCAGCGATCTCACATGACTTGCTCAAGGGTATTCTGACGCCAAACATCAGTGAGAAAGCGGAGTTGAATGCCTCTCGAATAGCAATGGCGTTTGCTATTGCTGGAGCGGGTTACCTGGGGCTCAATCCGCCGGGGTTTGCCGCGGGAACCGTCGCCCTTGCTTTTGGACTTGCAGCATCCTCGATTTTCCCGGCGCTGATGATGGGTATCTTCTCCAAGAGCATTACCAAAGAAGGCGCCATCGCTGGCATGGTTGGCGGTATTGGTGTGACCTTGTTCTATGTGTTCCAGCACAAGGGCATCATGTTTATCCCGGATACTGCGTTCCTCGGTGACACGCTCCCCAACTGGTTTTTGGGTATCGAGCCCAATGCCTTTGGCGTTGTCGGTGCAGCAGTCAACTTTACGGTAGCCTTTGTGGTGTCCAGAGTAACGGCTGAACCTCCACAGGAAGTTCAGGATTTAGTAGAACATATCCGTGTGCCCGTGGGTTCTGGCGAGGCGAATGCTCACTAAAATCAGCATGACCATTATCAGGTAGGCGCCGCTTTGCAGCGTCTTGACGCGGGCCTAAACTTGTCTCGCTGGTATCTGGTATTCCTGGATAGCAGTGCACCACCGATTGGAGCGGCACTCAGTGTTCAAGAATAAGCATGTAGTCATTGCCATCATTGTGGCCCCCATTCTTTCGATACTGGCTTGGGTTGGCGTTGGCCAGTTCACCGGTGAACAACCTCAATTGGCGCAGCCGGGCCAATCTTATCCGCTGCTGGAAAAAAGTAACTGCCGCTATAATAGTGGTGCCTGCGACCTGGCGAATGAAGATTTTAAATTCCGCCTTACTCTGCAGGATGACACTGTCGGCCCGGAGATTCTCCTGACTTCTACTCATCCCCTGGAGGGCGTGGTACTGGCAGTCGGCGTAGCGGGCACGAATCCCATACCGGTCGCTATGAGAGCATCTGATGGCAATGGCTTGGAGTGGCGCATCGCCCTGAAGGCGAAGCCAGGGCCTGCGGAGCGCATTCGAATTGCGGCTAGTGCAGATGGCAGCAGCTATTTCGCCGATGCGTCTACGACTTTTTTGCAACCAAGGGGCTAAGCTGTCTCATGAGTGACAAAATATCAACGCAGCACGTACACGATCGGGAGCAGGCCAACCACATTGACGCGCTTGGTACACCAGAACGAGTGACGGTTGCTGAATTCATTCGGCAAACTCTGCCGTTTAATGAGCTGCCTGCAAGTATCCTCTATCCCTGTGTTGCAAAAATTCTGGTGCATTACCACTGCCGAGGCGAAAGTTTTAGCGCAGATACGCCCGATAAAGGACTGCGAATTATACGCAGCGGCGCCGTGGAGTTGCGCGATAGTGATAATAAATTGCTGGATAGACTGGGCGAAGGCGAGAGCTTTCATATTATCGGTTTAAATGCTGAACGGGGGGCGGTGATAGCTACCGTTATTGAGGATGCCCTGGTCTATTTCGTGCCCGACGAGGTGTATAGAGGTTTGCGGAAGAACGATCGGAGTTTTGATCGTTACTTTAGTGTGCAACGAAACCGGCGCTTGCGCAGGGCGGCTCGCTACCAGCCTGAACTCAATACCATGATGCAGCAAGTGAACACGCTGATGAGCACCAACTTGCTCATGATGGAACCATCAGCCACGGTTCAGGAAACGGCTCAAGCCATGGCTAAGCGCAGGGTATCTTCCGCTTTTGTGGTGAAGAATACGGAGTTGCTGGGCATTGTTACTGATCGAGATTTGCGAGTACGTGCAGTGGCGAAAGCTTTGGCTCCCGAAACACCGGTAAGTCAGGTAATGACGGCAAATCCGGAATGGGTCGAGGGGCAGGAGACTATTTTTGCAGCCACCTTGCTAATGACTCAGGGTCGATTTCACCATCTGCCGGTAAAAATAAATGGTGAGACAGTCGGCATAGTAACAACCTCGGGTTTAATACTGGCGAAACAGGATGACCCAGTTTATCTGGTACAGCATATTTCGCGGCAAGCCGATGTAAACAGTATAAAACAGTTAGTTTCCGGGATGTCTAAGCTGATGATTCAGTGGGTTAACTCCGGCATGCGGGCCCAGCAAGTGAGCCAGATTTTAACCGCTGTATCCGATGCAATCACCATTCGCTTGATTCAGTTGGCAGAGGAACAATTTGGCCCAGCTCCGGTGCCGTGGTGTTGGGCCGGTTTTGGTTCCCAGGCCAGGTCAGAGCAACTGCTAGGCGCTGACCAGGACAATGGGTTGGTGATTTCTGACGCAGTGACTGCCGATCAACTTCCCTGGTTTGAGAAGTTGGCACGATTTGTTTGTGATGCTTTGAATGAATGCGGTTACGTGCATTGTCCCGGTGGCATTATGGCAATGACCGATGAATGGTGTCAGCCACTGGCCACCTGGCAGGATACTGTGCGTCGATGGACTCGTTCACCTACGCAGGACGCGGTGATGCGGGTGAGTATATTCTTCGATGTGCGTTGTATTTATGGCGATTGCTCT
>ERZ1046740.1995-NODE-1995-length-13676-cov-4.566919_pt1 | contig 13676 bp, 9 predicted proteins | sample MGYA00383093_ERZ1046740 | MGnify/ENA primary metagenome ERZ1046740 (study PRJEB29581, sample SAMEA5548363) | metagenome | biome: marine; feature: coastal; material: water | depth 25 m | study: Short-term variability in the microbial, nano- and picoplankton...
ATGTTTATATCCAGCGAGTCACATTCTTCAACGAATAAATCCATTTTTCCGCCTTCTAGGAAAAACGCATTCACATTTTCTTCATTCAAACCCTTGCGGAAAACCCTTACTTTCATAAAGGGGTCTAGTTTGGATATTTCTCTTGCGGTTGAAATAGCCTTGTTGACACCTAGTTCGTCGATCCCCACGTCTATGCGATTTAAATTACTGAGTTCCAGAACGTCAAAATCGGCTATCCTAATTTCACCACATATTCGCTCTAGAATCGCGGTTTTAGCAAGTGCCCGGCCAACACTAATCCCGGCAATCCCAATTACCTTGGTGCTTAATTTTTGCTGTTCTTCGTCAGTTATTTTGTACTTATTTCGATTAGTTCGGACTTCAATGAATTTATCTTCTTTTAGTACATGTATGAGTTGAGAAGTCCAAGGATAGTATATCCAATTCCCCTCTGATTTTGGTCCTCTTTCGTCTATTAGTTTTTGAGCGAGAGACTCAACAAACGCACGATTCTTTTTATACGGTCGAGTAGGGTTCCTAATCTTAACTAACTCGAGGACTTGAGAACCTATAGAGTCAATTTTTGCAACTTGCGAATCCTCAAAATAGGTACTTAATTGAGTCCGGTCGTCAGTAGTATCGTAGTTGAGAATTAGGGGTTTGTACATTTAATAGCGCAGTCCTTACAAATTTACTAACTAAATGGTCATTAAAAACACCCTAAAAAACGACTGTTGTCTGCTGCCAATGCGAATAAATGAATTCTCAAAAAGAATGTGTATTTTCGTTAGCTACTACAACTACCTACTTAATCAGCCATGTTAAGTCAAAAAATTAATGTGCTTTATTTAGACGATGAAGAAGCCAATCTGACATCGTTTAAGGCAAATTTCCGGAGAGAATTCAACGTGTTTGGAGTAAAAACTCCTGACGCGGCGTTGGCTGTTCTCGACAATCAACTCATTCACGTAGCTATCTCAGATCATAAGATGCCCACCATTACTGGGGTCCAATTTTTTGAAAAATTGAGCTTGACTCATCCTGATATTATTCGAATTCTCCTAACGGGCTATAAGGACATTGACACTGTTATTGAAGCAATTAATAGGGGTCAGGTATACAGATATTTCACCAAACCGATGGATCCGGACGAAATAAAAGAAACGATCAATGGTGCGTATCAGTTTTACTTGGCAAATAAATCGACTCGGGAAACATACCGCAAGCTGCTTGATGAAAATGAGCAGCTCGAATTTATGCTTAGACAGAAATTAATAAGCTGAGCGAAACCAAAATTACCTTACAATTTCACAAGGGATTTTTCCTGAACCCTCGATGCACTACCTTTGTCATCCGTGACTAAAAAGAAATCTATTGTAGCTTTTTCTTCAGGCGACCCAAACGGTATCGGCCTTGAAGTCTTTTCAAAGGCAATGTCAAATGCATTGGTTTTTAACTATTGCATACCAGTCTTGCATTGTGATCAAAGAGTATTTAAATCATATCATGAAAAAGCCTCTCTCAGGCTCCCTGACTATAACGTTGTTCATGAAAAAAAGGAACCGAGGGAAGGGATGATAAACTTGATTGAAATCAATCAAAAAGTCGAAATTGACCTAGGAGAAGCTGCACAGGATGCTGGAGTGTATGCTTTCAATTCCTTAAGGAGCGCCATAGAGTCCATCAAAAATGGGATCGCAGCAAATCTTGTTACGCTTCCAATTAACAAAAAGACCATACAATCGGAAAATTTCGAGTTTCCGGGTCACACCGAATATCTTGCCGCCGAATTTGGAGTAGATCACTTCATGATGATCTTAATGAGCGATGAGCTGAGGATGGGAGTTGTGACTGGCCACATCCCTTTGAAAGAAGTCTCGGGTGCCTTGTCCTCAGACTTAATCAAAGATAAAGTTGAAGTATTGAGGGCGACGCTTACAGAAGACTTCGGTATATCAAAACCTAAAATTGCCATTCTGGGATTGAACCCACATTCAGGCGATGACGGCCTTCTAGGCAGTGAGGAAAAAGATATTATTATTCCAGTCATTGAAGATTATGCATCTCGAGGCGAGCTAGTTATAGGCCCATATTCTGCTGATGCGTTTTTTGGAAATTCAAACTATAAACAGTTTGATGCAGTTCTGGCTATGTACCATGACCAAGGATTGATTCCCTTTAAGCAATTGAGTTTCTCCAAAGGAACCAATTATACTGCAGGGCTTCCGATTATCAGAACGTCACCCGATCACGGCACGGCGTTTGATATTGCGGGTCAGGGTAAGGGAGACCCCTCATCGCTGTTGCAAGCCATTTTCTCGCTCCACACACTGTACAATAGGAGATTAGAATACTTTGAATTAAAAAAGAACCCACTGAACTTCATGAAGCACAAACGCGAGAAATTCAGTATTGGAATACCTAACCTTAAATAGGTTTAGCATTTTAGTTATTTAAATCGTACTTTTGCCGACTATTTTTTGAAAGGACTGTCCGATGAGGAGAGATTATGAAATTTTGTTCGGAAGCCTCTCGTTAGGGGTGCACAAATATGAATTTCTGCTCGACGATGGGTTCTTCAAAGAATACGGAACGGACCTTGTAGAAGGTGGTGACGTTAATGTTCTTTTAAAGGTTGACAAGACTAACACGCACATGGACCTTGAGTTTGTGCTCAAGGGCAGTTTAAAGACTGTTTGCGATGTTTGTCTGAGCGAACTGGTTTATCCCGTAAATCACAGTTATTATTTACATGTGAAATTTGCAGAGGAGTCCAGACTTGAAGAAGATGAGATACTTTATTTGTCGTTTAATGAATACAAATTAGACATAAGTGCCCATCTATATGATTTTACGCTTTTGTCGTTACCAATGAAAAGAATATGTATTGATTCGGTAAATCGAAATTCTTGTGATAAACAAGTTTTGGATAAATTAGAAGATACAGAAAACACCGACGCTCAAGTCCATCCGGAAATGGAAAAATTGAAAGGATTGTTTACTAAAGAATAGAATACAATGGCCCATCCTAAACGAAAAATATCCAAGACTAGGAGAGATAAGCGAAGAACTCACTACAAATTAGGTTCGAAGCAGCTTTTCACTGACCCTAAGACAGGGGAGGTATCTCAATACCACCGTCTAAACCTCGAAACAGGCATGTATCGCGGGGTACAAGTAATTCCACCGAAAGACGAAGCTTAATCAAAGCTTCTCGTATGAGAATTGGAATAGATCTTATGGGCGGGGATTATGCCCCTGCCGAAGCCATCAAAGGTGTTGAACAAGCTTTGCTTGAAAGTGATCTTGATGATATCCATTTGGTTCTGATTGGTGACGAATCAAAAATTGCTAGCCATAGTAAAATTGACTTGAGTTCGTCAAGATTGTCGGTAGTACACACTGATGAAATTATTGAAATGGCCGAACACCCAACTAGGGCCGTATCACAAAAGCGCAACTCGAGTATAAGTGTTGGCCTAAAACTCTTAGCGGAAGGTTCACTAGATGCATTTGCTAGTGCTGGGAATACCGGCGCAATGATGGTAGGTTCTCTCTATACAGTGAAGGCAATTGAAGGGATTTTAAGACCATCTCTTTCGACCTTAGTCCCAAAGATTAGCGGGGGTACAGGGTTAATGCTGGATGTCGGAGCGAATTCTGATGTAAAGCCCGAGGCCATGGTCCAATTTGCTAAACTCGGATCACTTTATGCTCAACACGTACTAAGAATTGAGAACCCTAAAGTTGGTCTCCTTAGTATTGGGCACGAAAAGGAAAAAGGCAATTTACTCACTCAGGCTGTTTACCCAATGCTTGAAGAAAATCGGAACTTGAACTTCATTGGAAACATAGAAGGACGTGACATTTTTGATGACTCATGTGATGTAATAGTTTGTGACGGTTTTACGGGAAACGTAGTCCTTAAAACATGTGAAGGATTCTTCTATCAACTGAAAAAACGCGGTGTGAAGGACGAATTCTTGGATAGGTTTAACTTCAAAGATTACGGAGGTACTGCAATTCTAGGAGTAAATAAACCTGTTGTTATAGGACATGGCATATCGAAATCCGCGACTTTTGTTAATATGATCCGTCTCGCGAAAAAATTAGTTCAGTCAAGACTGATAGAGAAAATTAAAACTTCACTGATTTAACTTTTCAAAGTATTTCTAATATGTCAACAACCAACGCCGCAATAACCGCTGTCAATGGTCATGTACCTGAAGGCGTCTTATCGAATTTTGATTTAGAGAAATTAGTCGACACTAACGACGAATGGATTCGATCTCGAACAGGGATAACCGAACGGAGAATACTCAAAGGAGAAGGAATGGGGTCCTCAAAAATGGCGATTCCAGCAGTCGAGGGCTTGCTAGAGAAACGAGGGATTTCAGCGGAAGAAATTGACCTCTTAATATGTGCAACAGTTACACCGGATCATGTATTTCCTGCAACCGCAAACATTATTTGTGACAAAGTAGGTGCCAAGAATGCCTGGGGTTTTGATCTTGGTGCTGCTTGTTCTGGATTCCTTTTTGCTCTTGATACCGCTCGTAGATTCATAGAATCTGGAGCACATAAAAAAGTTGTTGTTGTTGGAGTAGACAAAATGTCTTCAATAGTCAACTATGAAGATAGAAACACCTGTATCATCTTCGGAGATGGCGCGGGTGCTGTACTACTAGAACCTACAGAAGATGACTTTTGTATTCGAGACTCAATTCTTAAAAGTGATGGAAGCGGATTCGAGTTTCTACATCAAAAATCAGGAGGATCGGCTTACCCAGCCTCAGTTGAGTCAGTTGAAAATAAGTGGCATTCTGTCTATCAAGAAGGTAAAACTGTTTTCAAATTTGCTGTGAAGGGAATGGCAGATGTTAGCTATGAAATTATGCAAAGAAATGGTCTTAGTGGTGATGATGTGGATTGGTTAGTTCCGCATCAAGCCAATAAGAGAATCATTGATGCAACAGCCAATAGAATGGACCTTTCAAAGGAACGTGTAATGCTGAATATTCAGAAATACGGGAATACCACAGCGGCCACGATTCCATTATGTCTTTCCGACTATGAAAGTCAGTTGAAAAAGGGCGACAACCTTATCCTTGCCGCTTTTGGTGGTGGTTTCACTTGGGGTGCCATTTATGTTAAATGGGCATATGACCCTTCTTAGAATTAAATAATATAAATTCGCCTAAATTAGTCTTTCGAATATGGAACTGAAAGAAATACAACAGCTTATAAAATTCGTATCAAATTCAGGAGTTGACGAAGTAGAATTGGAACGTAAAGATTTCAAACTGCGCATAAAGAAAAACGAACAACAAACAGAAGTGGTTTCTGTTCAACAGATTCCTGTTACTAGTACTCCATTGGCTCATACGCCACCTGTTGCAGCTGCACCTGTCATGCAGACCACAGTAGATTCAGTGCCTGCAGGAACTGACACCTCTGACGGGATTGAGATTAAATCTCCAATGATAGGTACTTTTTATCGCAGCTCTTCTCCTGATAAAGACGCTTTTGTTAGCGTAGGAGATGATGTATCTGTAGGACAAGTGATTTGCATTGTTGAGGCCATGAAACTCTTCAATGAAATAGAGTCTGAGGTTAGTGGTAAAATCGTAAAAGTATTGGTCGATGATGCATCACCAGTAGAATACGATCAACCATTGTTCCTTGTTGAACCTTCGTAGCCAGAGATTGGCTGATTTTTAAAAGTAATTCGCATGTTCAAAAAGATATTAATCGCCAATAGAGGGGAGATTGCCTTACGTGTAATTCGTACATGTAAAGAAATGGGTATCAAAACTGTGGCAGTTTATTCTACTGCAGACAAAGACAGCCTACATGTAAAATACGCTGATGAAGCTGTTTGTATTGGCCCTCCTTCTAGCACTCATTCATATCTCAATATGCCTAATATTATGGCAGCGGCAGAAATTACAAATGCTGATGCCATCCATCCAGGATATGGATTTCTATCGGAAAATGCTCAGTTTTCACAACTTTGTCGAGATAGCGGTGTGAAATTTATTGGCGCATCACCTGAAATGATTAATTCTATGGGTGATAAGGCAAACGCGAAAGCCACAATGCTTGCTGCAGGAGTGCCATGTGTTCCTGGATCTGAGGGATTACTGGATTCTCTCGAGCAGGGAATTGCATTAGCAAAAGACATCGTATATCCAGTGATAATTAAAGCAACTGCTGGTGGTGGCGGTCGCGGTATGCGTATTATTTGGAAGGAAGAAGACTTCGAAGATGCTTGGAACAGTGCTAGACAAGAATCGCTTGCTGCATTTGGGAACGACGGAATGTATCTTGAAAAATTTGTCGAAGAACCTCGTCATATAGAAATTCAGATTGTAGGTGACCAATATGGAAAAGTTTGTCACCTCAGTGAAAGAGATTGTTCAATTCAGCGGCGACATCAGAAATTAATCGAAGAGGTGCCTTCTCCTTTTATGACTGACGAGTTGCGAGAAGCAATGGGTGACGCTGCAGTTAAAGCGGCAGCGGCAATTTCTTATGAAGGCTGTGGTACGGTAGAATTTTTAGTTGATAAAGACAGGAATTTCTATTTCATGGAAATGAATACTCGAATTCAAGTAGAGCATCCTGTTACTGAGGAAGTAATTAACCATGACTTGATCATGGAACAGATAAAAGTAGCTGCGGGTATTCCAATGACTGGCAAGAACTATTTGCCCGTTGGTCATAGTATTGAATGCAGAATAAATGCAGAAGATCCTTTCAATGATTTCCGTCCTTCTCCTGGAAAAATTGAAGTGCTTCACAAACCTGGAGGACATGGAGTGCGTGTAGATTCACATATTTATGCCGGATACAGCATCCCTCCTCACTACGACTCGATGATTGCCAAACTTATTGTAAAAGCGAAAACAAGAGAAGAGGCAATAACCAAAATGCATCGAGCATTAAATGAATTTACGATTGAAGGCATAAAGACGACCATTCCACTTCACATTAAGCTAATGGAAGACGAGAATTTCAAAGCGGGTAACTTCACTACCAAATTCATGGAGACATTCGACTATTAGACAATCTCATTTCTTTGATACGAGAAATATTCTCCTGAGATTTTCTTGATTATATTTACAGGTTTTTCACTGGTAGAAAAGGATGAAAATACCTGCACAGGCGAACTATGTACTTGTATACTCTATAGAGGAATATGATCTCTTAGGTCATATCATCGAGGGGTATATCGTTCAATTAACCTCCTTAGGTAATCTATCGCTAGTCAGTCAAAGAATTCATATCAATAATGCAGATTTTTACGACAAGGCATTAGATAAGAGCGACTATGAAGCCCTTGAATTGCTAAGTGAATGTACTCCAGAATTTCTCACACGTCAATTCAGCAAAACCAAGCGAATCAGGCCAAAGGACTTTTTTTCCCAGAAGGGTACGCCTGAGCTCATAGATAAAGTCATTAGGCCACATATAGATCAGCGATTAGCAGCTGTTCTTGCACTGATCAAGGGGCGTCCTTTATATATAAAAGAAGGAAAAAACGCTACTGCAGAAGAAGTTGAATGGTCTAGAAATGAAGCATCAATACTTTTTCACCTAAGAAGAAATCAAGATGATGTTCATTATTTTCCTACTTTAAAATATGCAGATCAAAGGGTAGACATCAATAGAAAGAATGCCTTTCTCCTCAGTGCTAAACCGTGTTTGCTAGTTAACAATTACCAACTTTATTCATTTGGAAGGGAACTTGATGGCAACAAATTAAAGCCCTTTTTGAAAAAACGATTTATTCGAATTCCTCGTGAAAGAGAGGAAGATTTTCTCAAGACTTTTATCGCTCCATTATTTGAAGAGCACAGTTTATATGCCAAAGGCTATAAAGTCAACAACCTGAGATTTTATGCAAGTCCAATAATTCGGATAAACACATTGCTCGATGGGAAAACGGGTATCCTACTTTATTTTAAATATGGCCCTTTTGTTTTCCCCTATCACAGCACTAAGAAAGTATCTGTTCAGTTAGAAAAGACCGAAGAAGGGTATGCATTGAACAGAATCAAGCGGTCATTGGAATGGGAGAGTCAAAAACTAAAGACGCTGTTGGACCTTGGACTTGTAATTTTCAAAGAGTCGGAACTAGGACTGAATAATATAGATTCAGAAGAAAAAATCATTGAATGGGTTACTGCAAATAAGGAAAACCTTATACGTGCCGGATTCGAAATTGAACAAAACTTGAGCACAGTATATAACCTAGATTCTTCAGAATTCGAATTGGGTTTTTCTGACAATTTAGATTGGTTTGATGTTGAATGCGTGGTTAAATTGGGAGGTTTTGACGTCCCATTTAAAAAATTAAAAAGGAATATTATTGATCAGAATCCTAGGTATTTATTGCCTGATGGTACCGTCGCAATTATTCCGGAAGAGTGGTTTGAAAAACTTCAAGACCTCATTGATTTTACCATAGAGAATAAGGGGCTCAAACTGAGAAAAGGGCATAGTGTTTTATTTGAAGAGACTCTCGACAAAGGTCTGAACCCATATTTCTTTGGTTCAGAAATGGTGGAAGAAGTTGAACTTCCAGAGACTTTCAAAGGTTCACTGCGTTCGTATCAACAAGCAGGTTACGACTGGTTAAATTTCTTATATGACCATAATTTAGGTGGTTGCCTGGCAGATGATATGGGATTGGGAAAGACGGTTCAAACTCTGGCTTTTATTCAGAATATTACGGAATCAGCCGAACTTAGAGAAGTGTCGGATCTGTTCTCAAGTTCTAAAAGAGACTCTACAAGCCTATTAATTGTTCCTACTTCATTGGTCCATAATTGGAGAAATGAATCTGCCAAATTCACGCCAAATTTGAAGATTCACGTGCACCTAGGTCAGAATAGAAGAAACAATACTTCAATTTTTGAAAATTTTGATTTGATCATCACTACTTATGGCAGTGCACGAAATGATATCGATATACTGAAGGAATTTAATTTCAATGTGGTTGTTCTCGATGAAGCACAGATGATCAAAAATCCTAATTCTAAAATATCTCAAGCTGTTACAGAATTAAACTGTCATTCGTTGATTTCACTGACTGGAACTCCGGTGGAGAATAGCATTATGGATTTATGGTCCCAAATGAATATTACGAACCCTGGTTTACTTGGTGGTCAAAGATTCTTCACAAATCGTTTTGTGAAACCAATTGAAAAAGGCAAGGATGAAGAGCAGCTCAATAAGTTGAGAAAGATTATTCATCCCTTTGTATTGAGAAGGACTAAAAGTCAAGTAGCAAAAGACCTCCCTAAGAAGACTGAACAAATCGTTTATTGCGAAATGACTGAACTGCAAAGTTCTCTTTATGAACAGATTAAATCTCAGTATAGGAATATTCTACTCAACGAACTAGAGCCTAAAGAACTTGCAAATCTTAAATTCAATCTGTTATCAGGTCTGACCAAGCTCAGATTGATAGCAAATGCTACTTCATTATACGATCAGTCAGAACCAAATGAATCAGGGAAATTTGATTTGGTTTTAGATAAGTTAAACACGGCTTTGCTTGAAGGCCATAAGGTTTTAATTTTTTCACAATTTGTCAAGCATCTCGATTTGTTCTCGTCACATTTTGATAAGGAAGGGATTCCATTTGCTCGCATTGATGGAACAATGAAAAGTATCGATAGACAGAGCGAAGTAGAAAAATTCCAAGGCGATGAATCTGTTCAAGTATTCTTACTTTCTTTAAAGGCAGGAGGGTTTGGATTGAATCTTACCGCTGCTGATTATGTGTTTATATTGGACCCGTGGTGGAACCCTGCTGCTGAGAATCAAGCAATTGACCGCACACATCGAATTGGTCAAACAAAAAGCGTTTTCAGCTATCGTTTTATAAGTCTCTCAACAATTGAAGAAAAAATCTTGAGTCTTCAAGACTACAAAAGGCAATTGAGCGACTCCTTAATCAAACCCGAGGAATCGGTTTTTAAATCATTGAATCAAGACGATTTACTCGAACTATTCTCTTAATTGTTGCGCAGGGAGATAATAGTTATTCTTTCTCAAAACTCGCAGTCAGTTTATTGCTGATTCACGTAGGCATTGTCTTATTTGGTGCCAAGCAAAAAATGATTTGCTCCAGTTTGCCAAATTTGGTTAAAAGCTCCAAGACTTCTCGCGAATGGTTTTGGATGCGAACATTCTTTACTTAAAACTTAACCTAATGAATCATTTTACAAAAATGTGGTTGATTGTGATTGCAGTCTTCTGCTTTAAAATCAGCCATGCACAAACCAACCAAATTGACCTATCGCCACTGGTCTCAACAATCGGGACCGGTCTACTATCAGATTTGTCAAATGCCCCTACACTCATAAGGGCGTACAGTTCAGGCGCCACACCAAAATCTTCTAATCAACGAGACTATTACGAGATGTTGCATCAAATAGAAATTATGAGTGCAAAAACGATTGATTTACCCAATTTGGATACTCTCATGAGTCTATACCGGAATTATGAAAACCGGCATCTCACTCCAATTTCCATAATAAATTATTCATTTGATTATTTTCCGGATGACAACATATTCAAGACTCTAGTCTCGGGTGATTCTATCGCTCAAAAAGTATGGTACAACTTTGATCCCAAGCCGTTTCTGAAAACAGATACTCTAAAATTGGCATATACACCTATTCGGTCTTCAGAATTCACCAAAACATTCATCATCCCATCGGATTTGTATTTCGGTAATATTGACGTCATGCAGAGTTATGAGATAGATTTCGGTGACGGAAACGGATTTCGTCCGGTAACTCTAAACAAAGAAATAACTATAGAGTACCCTGATTTGGAAGACTCTTTTCAGCACTTCGATATCCGAATCAAGTGCACTGAAATGGCGTCTTCAAATGGACCTACGCCGATGATTAAGGCTGCACAGTTATTAGAAAAGGGCCATTTGCCAGACTTAATATATGACGTCCGAGATTTGCCTTTGAGAACATGTGGAGAAAAGGACATTTCTGAAGGAGACGCACGTATTTCTGTACGTTTTGGCGTCGACAATGCAGATAGCAGAACCTTGCGACATCCAATAGTTTTTATTGAAGGGTTTGACTTAGATACAGACGGGTTTGATAAAAGGTATGGGGATGTAACTTGGAATACGCTTATGACCGGTTTAGCCTTTAATGAAAGTGGAGAGCAAGTCCGAAAGAGTTTACTAGATCTAAAACATCTCAGTCAAAAAATTTACCAAGAAAATTACGATTTGATTTTCATAAATTTTAGAGATGCAACAAGGAACTTATACGAAAACGGGCAAACAGTAATCCGCGTTTTGCAATGGGTCGAATCCATCAAGGAAGGGGATGATGGTATATCCGTTTTTGGAGCTAGTTTGGGAGGATTGCTTTCAAGATATGCAATTCGCCAAATGGAAATTAATGACTGTAATCCATGCGTCAAATTGAATTGCACCTTTGATTCTCCGCATCAAGGAGCAAATTTGCCTTTAGGTGTTCAACATGCCGTGGATTTTTTAAAATTTGAATCCGCAAACGCTTATCTAGGATACCTATCCTTGTCTAGAACAGCTGCTCAGCAAGCATTAATTTATAATATCATTCCCGGTTCCCAAGCAAAAAGAAATGACTGGCAAAGATGGCTAGATCAAAATGGACATCCGAAGACTTGTAAGAACGTGGCGATCACGAATGGCAGCCCAAGTGGATTAAATGGGGCTTTTGACCCTGCAGAACTGTATTACGATTTTAGACAAGTTGCAGGTGGCTCCGTAGTCGCGTCTCTTCGCCTTAAAGCAATCCCAGATTGTCAACAAAAAGAGCACTGTTCTACCAGAATATTTGATGGTTATATTCCAACTGGGAACTCAGACCTAGGAAAGTATCTCAATGGGTTTTTAGGAATTTCATGCAAGAAGTCCTTGGTGTATTTTAGTGATGACTTGCCCTTGGATAATTGTTCAGGTGGAATGTCAGCTTGGGCAGGGGTACTAGATGATATGATCTTGAACTATTTTCAGAGTGTTGCAGGTAAATCTCATTTTTCTTCAAAAAATAGACGAGAAACCACATTTGTTCCCACTTATAGTTCATTGGATATGGCCAAAACTCTTTCTCATCCTCCTATTCAAGACATGTTCCCCAAGGATAAACTAAGCAGTGGGCACCCGTTTGATGAAATATTCTATCACTCTTATGATAATTTCCATAATCAACTACATGTGTATTTTGACAATGAAACAGGTCATAACATTGACTGGATTATGGAACAATTGTCGAAGACATCTATTAAGCACCCACGGATAATTGCTAAGACTGCAGGTGCTAATTCTTATAATATGCAGGGGGAGCAATGGGAACAATATTTAGGTTACACTAAACTGAGTAAAGGAAGTCATATGAAATTGAATTCCCCTCAAATTCAAGGATACGGATCCCTGGAATGTGATAGCACAGACTATTGTCTCCCCCAGAGTAAATTTTCAACCATGAACTGTAGTAATGGGATACTAGTAGATACCAACGCAGTGTTGGAATTAGGAGAACATTTATGCCCGAACACAACGCCAGTAGCCCATCTTCGAATTACATCATCTAATATTTTAGAGATTAAACCGGGAGGAGCAGTAATAATCAATGATTCTAGTTCTTTAAAAATAGAAAAGAATGCAAGTTTGGTCCTTCATAAAGGAGCTGAGATTATTTTGAATGGCTCTAGCTCTAGTCTGAATATCGAAGGAAGAATCATTCTTTTAGAAGGAGCTAAATTTCAGCCTACAGTTCATAAAAACAATAAGTTTGGGCAAATTGAATTTATAGCAAATGAATCGGGGAACTTTGAATCATACGGTTCAAATGAGATTCAATTCAACGGATTGACTTCTGATAAAAAATTGCGAATAATTGTTAAAAATGGTGAACTTGTATTCCCTTCGAACCTTGAAGAAATATCTTTTAATAACATCGAAGTCATATTAGATGCAACGTCGGCGATTTCCCTTTCTTCCAAAGCAAAGATTGAGAATTCGAACATACTTGGTGAATTTAAGAGTCCTGGAATATTCGTCAAAGGGGGAGGGAAGGTTGATGTCAAATCCGTCGTTTTTAAAGATTTGTTTTCTGGATTAACCCAAACTACTGACAGTTCCAGCTTAGTTGTAGAAAATTCATTCTTTAATTCATGTGAGTCAGGATTCATCTCTTCAAATGGGAACTTCCAGCTTAAAAATTCGTCATTTCAGAATAATGTAACTGGCTTATTGATAAACTATTTAGACACGTCATTAGTCTATTCATGTGCGTTTAAGAGCAATTCAATAGGGATACAGGTTCGAGGAGGCGAATTAAGCAAATTGCGAGTTGAAAACTCTATTTTGGAAAACAATCAAAATTCGATTTGGATCGGAAAGAACTTGACAGTCGAACTGGAATGCAATAGTTTCAAACACAATGACATTGCAATATTTTCGGAGGAGAATTCAAAGCTTTTAATGGGGGTTGACCCATTTTCGCAACAATTAAATGCTGGAGGAAATTCATTTTATAAAAATGGTAAATCTATCGAGTTATTCGAAGCGCACGTTTATATAAAAAATGGAAAAAATAATTTTGAGCAAAATACATTAGTTCCGACTTATAAATATTTTGTTG
>ERZ1046740.2002-NODE-2002-length-13633-cov-4.551480_pt1 | contig 13633 bp, 15 predicted proteins | sample MGYA00383093_ERZ1046740 | MGnify/ENA primary metagenome ERZ1046740 (study PRJEB29581, sample SAMEA5548363) | metagenome | biome: marine; feature: coastal; material: water | depth 25 m | study: Short-term variability in the microbial, nano- and picoplankton...
ATCTCTGGCATCGGGGCTGTGTGCCACACTATCAACCCACGTCTGTCTGCCGAGCAAATGACCTATATTGTCACCCATGCCGAAGACACGATGCTGTTTGTTGACCTCACCTTTGTACCATTGGTGGCTGCCTTGCGTGGGCAGTGGCCTGCGGGCCTCAAGATTGTGGTGATGACCGATCGGGCGCACATGCCAGATGGCGATTTCCTGTGCTACGAAGAATTGCTGGAAGGTCAGGCAGACAGCTATGATTGGCCCGAGTTCTCAGAAGAGACCGCGGCCGCGCTGTGTTACACGTCCGGCACCACCGGAAATCCCAAGGGCACGCTTTATACCCATCGCTCAACCGTGCTGCATGCCATGTTAGCGGGTCTTGCTCTGCCTGCGGCGTTGCAGCCGGGTAAGAAGATTCTGCCAGTTGTGCCGATGTTTCATGTCAACGCTTGGGGCCTGCCCTATGCCGCACCCCTGACCGGTGCGTCGTTGATTTTCCCCGGACCAGCGCTGGACGGTGAAAGCATATTCCGTCTGATGGACAACGAAGATGTGTTCTCAGCGTGGGGCGTGCCCACGGTCTGGCTGGGCCTGCAAGCTGAGATTGCCAAACAGGGGCGCTTGCCATCCGGCTTTGGCGACATGGTTGTGGGCGGCTCTGCCGCGCCTGCCAGCATGATCCGAGACTTTGAAGAGCGTGGCGTCAATGTCTGCCATGCTTGGGGGATGACCGAGATGAGCCCCGTGGGCACCCAAGGTAACTTGCCTGCGCATTTGGACCATCTGTCGATGGATGAAAAGGTGGCTTTGAAAGGCAAGCAGGGACGGCGAGTCTTTGGTGTGGATCTCAAGATCGTAGACGAGGACGGCGTCCGGTTGCCCCACGACGGCAAGGCGGCAGGCGAGCTGTTTGTGCGCGGCAATACCATCACCTCGGGGTATTTCAGCAATGACGAGGCGAGTGCCACGGCCTTTGACGCTGAAGGCTGGTTTGGCACCGGTGATGTCGCCACCATCGACAAAGATGGTTATCTCATGATCACGGATCGCGCCAAGGACCTTATCAAATCGGGCGGTGAATGGATCAGCTCATTGGACCTTGAAAACACAGTTATGGCGCACCCCAATGTGGCCATGTGTGCTGTGATCGCAGTGGCGCACCCCAAATGGGATGAACGGCCGCTGTTGATTGTGGTGCCCACACCCGACGGCAAACCCGAAGTGGCCGAGTTGATGGCATTGCTGGAAGAACACTTTGCCAAGTGGCAATTGCCAGATGATGTTGTGTTCGAAGACGAGCTGCCTCTGACAGCGACGGGCAAAGTCTCCAAGCTTACCCTGCGCAAGAAGTATAAAGATCACGTTTTGCCAGACAGCTAATCCCTAAGTGACGTAATGTCGTGGCAACCACCTCTTGCGTTGCGGGCGGAAATACATACCGTCGGGTATGTACCGACACAGGAGACACGCATGTCCGGCGACAGCCATTTGCCTCAGGCCCTTCAAGGGCTGCGGATTCCCGCAATTGCCTCACCCTTGTTTATCATCTCAGTCCCGGCACTGGTTATTGCGCAATGCAAGGCCGGGGTTATTGGTAGCTTTCCGGCGTTGAACGCCCGCGAGGGCGAAGGGGAATCTCCGTTACTTGAGGCTTGGCTCAAGGAAATCACAGAAGAACTGGATCGCCACAATCAGGCCAACCCCGACACCCCCGCGGCGCCCTATGCGGTGAACCAGATTGTGCATCGGTCCAATACGCGTCTGGACCGCGATCTAGAGATTTGCGCAAACTGGAAGGTGCCAGTTTGGATCACGTCTCTTGGTGCCCGGGTCGAAGTGAATGACGCCGCTCACAGCTGTGGTGGCATTGCGTTACATGACATCATCAACAACCGTTTTGCCAAAAAAGCGATTGAAAAAGGCGCAGATGGCCTCATTGCCGTGGCCGCCGGGGCAGGGGGGCATGCAGGCCCGCAATCTCCACTGGCTCTGATTTCTGAAATTCGCGAATGGTTCGATGGTCCTCTGTTGTTGTCAGGGTCGATCGCTACTGGGGACTCCCTACTGGCAGCTCTCGCCATGGGGGCGGATCTTGGCTACATCGGATCGCCGTTTATCGCGACGGACGAGGCAAACGCCGTGCAGGGTTACAAGGATATGATCGTGTCCTCAGGCGCGGACGATGTCATGACGTCGTCGTTGTTCACGGGCGTCTCGGGCAACTACCTGCGTGGATCTGTGGAAAATGCGGGTATGGACCCCGAAAACCTGCCCGAAGGTGACGTAAAATCGATGAGCTTTGGTGACAAACGTGAAAAGCCGAAGGCGTGGAAAACGATCTGGGGATCAGGTCAGGGCATTGGCGCAGTCAAAGATGTGGTGCCCGCAGGCGACGTGGTGTCGCGCATCGAACGGGAATATCATGCTGCCTTTGCACGTCTGAAAGATCGATTGGCATGAGTCAGATGTTGCACCTTGTGCGGCATGCGCAAGCCTCTTTTGGGGCGGCAGATTATGACAATCTGTCGGACCTTGGGCATCGCCAATCAAAGGCGCTGGGCGCAGCACTCAAACGCCAAGGCGTGATGCCGGACAAAGTGTTTATCGGCGCGATGAAGCGCCACCGTCAGACATGGGAGGGCATGGCCATTGGCATGGGGCTTGATGTGACCCCACAAATCCTGCCCGGTTTGAACGAATTTGATTTCAGTGGTCTTTTGAATGCCCGCTTTGTGGATGGTGGCGCGCCAATTGGCATGCATGATGACCGCCGCGCGCACTTTCGCACCCTGCGTGATACAGTGTTGATGTGGCAACGCGATGAGATCGCCGCCCCACCTGAAAACTTCTCGGATTTCTCGGCGCGTGTTCTTGAAGCCCGAGAGATCATCGCCGCCAGTGGCGCCACAACAGCTCTTGCGGTGTCCTCTGGCGGGGCGATCGGGCGCACGGTTGCTGATGTCACCGGCGGCCCGGCTGATCAGATGATCGCATTGCAACTGCAGGTCAAAAACTGTGCTGTGGCGCGGTTTGTGATTTCACGCAATGGCACATGGCTCAACGGGTTTAACGAGACCCCGCATATCACGGCCGAAAATGAACAAGAGATGCTGACCTACAGCTGACGGAGGACACGATGGAGACGCAACAGTTGGATATGGACGCTGTCACGACATGGCTCGCCGCGCATATCGAAGGCTTCCAAGGCCCTGTAACCGCTGATAAATTCGCAGGCGGCCAGTCAAACCCCACTTTCCTGCTCAAAACGCCTGCGCGCGAATACGTTCTGCGCCGCAAACCACCCGGAGTTCTGCTCAAGTCCGCCCATGCTGTGGATCGCGAGTTTCGTGTGCAAAAGGCGTTGCAAGGCTCGGACGTGCCAGTCGCGCAAATGTTTGCGCTTTGCGAAGACGATGATGTCATTGGGTCGATGTTCTATGTGATGCAACGGGTCGAGGGGCGCAATTTTGACGATCCGCGCCTTGAGGATCTGACAAACGCGCAACGCACCGCCGTGTTTGATCAGATGAACCGCGTGCTAGCCGCCATCCACTCGGTGGATATCAACGCTGTGGGCCTGTCCGATTATGGCCCCGAGGGCAATTATTTTGAACGCCAAATCGGGCGTTGGACCAAACAATACCGCGCGTCTGAAACCGAAACAGTACCGGCTATGGACACCTTGATTGACTGGCTCGCCGCCAATATGCCAGCTGACGATGGCAAGCGGACTCTGGTGCACGGTGATTACCGCCTCGACAATTTGCTGTTTGCGCCTGACGCCACCGATTGTGTGGCCGTGCTGGATTGGGAGCTGTCGACCATTGGCCACCCTTATGCCGATCTCGCTGCCGTCATCATGCAATGGCAAATGCCGCCCGGTGGATCTGGGCGCGGCCTGCAAGGTGTCGATCGCGCCAGCCTTGGCATCCCAACCGACGCAGAATTTGTGGGGGCCTATTGTCAACGCATGGGCCTGCCGAGGATCGAAAAATTCGGCTTTTATCTGGCGTTCTGTTTTTTCCGCATGGCCGCCATCATTCAAGGCGTGAAAAAACGCGGGCTGGATGGCAATGCCTCGGACCCGGCGCGTGCCGCCAAAATGGGGTCTTATGTTCCCTTGTTCGCCAATGCAGGGCTGGAGGCCTCAAAAAATGGATAAACGCTATCAAGATCAGGTGGTTATGATCACCGGGGCGGCCTCTGGATTTGGCAAAATGGCCGCTGAACGGTTTGCCGCAGAGGGCGCAAAACTGGCCTTGTCGGATGTCTCTGCCGAGGCACTTGACGATGTGGCGACCACGCTGCGGGCAGGGGGCGCTGATGTCATCATGGACGTCATGGATGTGTCCGACGAGAGCCAAGTCAACGCCCACGCAGCCCATATCCAAGACAGTTTTGGCGCGCTTAATGTGGGCATTAATAACGCTGGGATCGGACATGACCTTGCCCCCTTGCATTTGCTGAGCGTTGAGGACTTTGATCGCAACTATGCGGTCAACGCACGCGGTGTGTTTTTGTGTATGAAAGCCCAAGTCCCGATGATGCTCGCCGCCGGCAAAGGCGTGATCTTGAATGTGGCTTCTGCCGCAGGGCTTGTCGGCGCGTCGCAGTTGTCAGGCTATGCCGCCGCCAAACATGCGGTCGTCGGTCTGACCCGCGCCGCAGCGGACGAATACGCGCGCAAAAACATCCGCGTCAATGCGCTGTGCCCCGCGTTCACTGTCACACCACTGGTCGAAGAAATGGCCGAACAGGTCAGCGCGCGGGGTGGTATCAGTCGAGAACAGGCGCTGGGCCACATTGCCTCGCGCATCCCCATGGCGCGTGTCGCCCAGCCTGAAGAAATTGTTCAGGCCATGCTCTGGGCCTGCGCGCCAGAAAACTCGTTCATGACCGGACAGGCGTTGGCGTTAGATGGTGGGCTAACGGCGGTTTGACCTCTAAAAATTAAGCAAAAATAATTGCTTAACCGGATCTTACAGCTTGTGCAATCTCACTCATGTGCCGCATGTCTGTGCCGCAACATCCTCCAAGAATAGAGATGCTGGGATGTGTTTTGTAAAGCACGGCGAGCTGTTGGCCGAGTTCTCGGGGATTGCCGGCATCCAATTCCGTGGCTTCATCAAGGTCTGCGTGGCTACAGCGTGATGCATTGGCGACGATGCCTCTTAGTCGATGCATCCACCCAGCGCCTTTGAGGGTCGTTGCAAAATGATCGGGATGCGCACAGTTGATCATAAAATAGGAGGCATATTCATCAGTGGCTTGATCCACAGCCTGAATGGCCACTGCCAGCCGTGTTCCTGTTGGTAAATGGCCGTCCGTTTCGACTGTGAATGCGATCACAATGGGCAGTTCAAACCTGCGTGCGGCCCGGACCATTCCGATGGCCTCTTGGATGTAGGCGACCGTATATCCGGTGATCATATCCACATCGGTTTGCGCAAGCGTTTCAATCTGCTCCGCGTGATAGACTTCGGCTTCGTCACTCGTCATTTGCTCGGTCGGCGCATAGGCATCGGTGCGCGGTCCCAAATTGGCGCTCAGCACCGTCGGAACATCCCCTTTTGCTGTGCGCACCTCAGCCATCAATGCGATGGATTGGGCATTGCGCGCTTTTAGCATGTCCGGTGTATACCCAATACTGGCACCACGGTCACGATTGGCCACCCATGTTGCGCTCTCTAAAATAACGCCCGCACCGCACGCCTTTCCAACATCTATTAGGTTTTCAAGATAGCTGCGCAGCAGCGCCTGACCGCTTTCGGTTTCCAATAACGGAAATGAGGCAAACCCAGGCAAATCAACACCTTGCGTGAACAACAGGTCCGTCTCCATTCCGGTGTAAGTCAGAAACAGGTCCCCCTCGAGTTGGGGAAGTTGATTGCGATGAAGTGCCATGTTGGGATCGCTCACTGAAATTGGAATGCGGGAAATCATAAGGCAGTCGTTCAATTTCTCCAAATTTGAGTTAAAACGAACAAAATCGGACGTGTGCGTTTGATGTGCTGTCTTTCAGCGCGAAAGATCAGAAAGCCGCGATAGGGTTTCCATTGTCGTAAACTGCGCGCTACAAAACAATCATGACCATGACGCCCCTCGATCCCCGCCTCGATGAAAGCCCCTATGCCCTGCAAAAACACCTTGGGTTTCACCTCACCCATTAGGGGGCGGATCATGCGCGTCTGGAATTGCCAATAGAACACTACCTGACCAACCGTGCGGGCCTGCCGCATGGTGGGGTTTATGCGACGTTGCTGGACACGGTGATGGGCTATGCGGGGTGTTACACAGGCGATCCAGACCACAAACGCCTTGCCTTGACGCTGTCTCTGACCACCAATTTTCTCAGCCGCCCAAAGGGGCGTTTGTTGATCGCCGAGGGACGCAAAGTGGGTGGCGGCGCCTCAAGCTTTTTTGGCGAGGCCACGGTGCTGGACGAAACGGGCGAAGTCATCGCGCGCGGGTCTGGCGCGTTCAAATATAGAAAAACAACGCTTTAAGAACGACTGTCTTTGGCGTTGAACACTGGTCTACTTGCCGTCGATCGCGTCTTTTTCTTCCTTGGTCAGCTTGGCGTTCCAAACGTTTTTGCTGATGCCCAAAGCATGCGGCATCGGTTTGGTCTTGCCGACTTTGACGCTGCCGCCATTGTCCAAAAACTGCTTGATAAGGTCTTCATCGGTGGTTTCTTTTGGTACTTGCTTCATGGCCACAACTTCCCCAGTTTGGCCTCTGTTGCCTTCAGAGGCGGATCATGGGGCTATCTTAACAAGCCTCAAAGCAAATTGCATCGATTCCTATTTTGGATTTTCAGAACCGGGCCGCGCGTCATCCCTGGTGCAAATTAAACCGATTACGCGGCCGCAGCGATGTCTTGCGACACCAATTCGCGCACCGCGTTCAAAATGAAATCCACCGTCGCATCATCCATCAGATAGCTCAGGTTTAGACGCACAAATCCCGGTTTGCTTTTGGTGTCCCCAGACAGAATGTCGCTGCGAATTTGCTCGGACCATGCATCGTCAATATCCATCAGACGATGCACATAAGGACCGGCACAGGAACATCCCCCCCGCGCTTGGATGCCGTAACGATCTGACAATGCTTGGGTGAACACGCGATAGTCGATCCGCTGGCCATGGGTGTCGCGTGGGACAAACGACAAGAACGGCAGGCGATCTTGCTTATCGTCGGCCAATATTTCAATGCCGGGAACGGCTCCCCAGGCGTGAAACGCTTTCCCGGCGTTCCCGGCATTGCGGGCAGAGATAAACTCTTGCCCAATCACGTCTTTCACAATCATCGCCAGCGCGGCGCGGATGTCTCCGATGACATTTGGTGTGCCACCTTCTTCTCGTTGTTCGATGCAATCGACATAGTCGTGGCGCGTGCCATTCACAAACGCCACTGTGCCACCACCGGGGCGACTGGGCGTGGTGACCTGAACCGCATCGCGGCGCACGACAAGCACACCGCTGCCCCCTGGGCCACCAATGAACTTGTGCGGCGACAGGGCAACCGCGTCGATCTCGGCACCACAGGGCTGGGTCATGTCGACAGACAGGTAAGGCGCGCCACCGGCATAATCCCAAACCATCGCCGCACCATGACCTTTGACCAAACGGGTGACAGCAGCCACATCTGTGCAAATTCCGGTGACATTTGACGCGGCTGAAAAGGCGGCAATGGTCAGCCCCTGCTCTGAACAGAGCTGCAACGCCGCACCGAGTTGCACAAGGTCCGGACCACCCTCTGCAGTTTCTTCAATTTCGATGACTTCCGCACCGCTTTCGCGCCATGGCAGGATGTTGGAATGATGCTCGTAAGGTCCCATGATGACAAAGGCCTTTTCGCCGCGCGACAGGGCGTCCCGCAGGCCCAAAAGATGTACCAACTGGTTCAACGCCGACGTTGCCCCAGAGCCTGAGAAAATCACCGCATGGTCGTCGGTATTGCCACCGCATTTCGCCGCGATCACTTCGCGCGCCTCGGCCCGCATGCCCGTCATCGCCGCCCCACAATAGCTGTCGACTGTGTGGCTGTTGGCATAGAACGGCAAGACTTCGGTCATCACAAACTCTTCGACCTGTCGTAGCGGACGGCCCGACGCGATGTAGTCCGCGTAGACCATCTTTTGCGTTCCATAAGGGGTCTCAAACGTGGTGTCCTTTCCGATTTGCCCCTCAGTCAAAGCCTGCACTGGGTTGGGCAAAGCACGCAAATCTGCTTCGAAGCGGGCGAGTTGAGAAAGACTGTTCGGCATAGGACACCTGTTCGCATGAGTGGATATGCGGTGAAGTTACCTGCATTTTTGTGCAAAATGTTGGTTGAAGCTCATTGAAGATTTACAAATTTTGTGTCATTTGATCTAATATGGTGGAAAAATTAGATCAAATTGACCTTCGCATTCTGGATATCTCGCAAAAAGATGGCGGGCTGTCACAACGCGAATTGGCCGACCGTGTGGGGCTTTCGCAGAATGCACTTTGGCGCAGACTAAAGCGACTGGAAGAGGCGGAAATTCTCTTGGGCAGTCGCCGCCGGGTCAGTACGACCAAGCTGGGATTGGATTTGACTGTGTTTGTCATGGTGCGCACCCGAAACCACTCTGATGAATGGATCGAAGCCTTTCGCACCCATGTGCGCCGCATCCCGCAGGTGGTCGAAATGCACAGGATTGGCGGCGATTGGGATTACATGCTCAAAGTCGTGACACGCGGGATGTCAGGGTATGACAAAGTCTACAGACGTCTCACCACGGGCATCGAACTAGAAACCGTCACCGGGTTCTTCTCAATGGAAACCATGCTCGAAGACCGACCATTGGATGTGTTTGACTAAGCCGCGGCCACAGCTTCTGGCGTGAGATGTCCGGTTTTCACATAAATCAAACAGCCCTCGTTTGAGAATGGCGTGTGCTCAGACATGTGGGGGCTGCGAATCCAAGTGCCTGCCGGATAATCCCCGTGTTCATCTTGAAACGTGCCTTCCAGAACCAGAATTTCCTCGCCACCCCAATGGCGGTGGCCCGAAAACTGCGTGCCCGGCGCCCACCGCACCAAAGCAACATTTTCGCTGGCCGCACTGTGTAACGGCAAAACAGTCAGGCCGGGATGCACACCGGGTCCAAACGGCGTATTCAAAGTATCGATATGAAAATGGGCCTTATCGTCAGCGTCAAATTGGTGCAATTTCACAAAAATCGTACAGCCTTCAACCGTGTGCGGTTTGTGCGACGTGCCGATCGGATTGCGCACATAGGTGCCAGCGGGATAGTCACCGCTTTCATCTGAAAACACGCCCTCCAGTACAAAAAACTCTTCTCCACCTCCGTGAGTATGGGCATCAAATTGTGATCCCGGTGCAAACCGCACCAATGTGGTGGCGCGTGCCACTTCATCGCCCACGCGATCCAACATCATGCGTTCAACGCCGTTGGCCGGGGATTTGACCCACTCATGGGCATCAGGTTGAATGACAACCCGCTCAGAAAAATCGGCATTGATCAGCATGGCGCGCGCTCCTGTTTGATTGGAGTAATCTAGGCGTTTGCAGCGCGCGATCAAGCCAAACCCCGAAGGCGCGCTGTCACAAAAACTTCATCACTTTTCGGCAGGAAAGCCTTGTGCGGATCATATTAATTCAATAATTCATGATATATGGATAAGAAAAACGCTCTCACCGCCTTTTCGGCCCTGAGCCAACCCACGCGGTTGGACGTGTTTCGTTTGTTGATCGAAGCTGGCGACAATGGGCTACAAGCAGGCGAGATCGCCGCCCGGCTTGATGTGCGCCAAAACACGCTTTCGGCCAATCTTTCGGTGCTGCTAAATGCCGATTTGGTGAAAAACCAACGCGAGGGCCGGTCGATCCGATATTTTGCCAACACCGACGGCTTGCGCGGCCTGCTCGGCTTTTTGCTCAAGGACTGCTGCGGTGGACGTCCCGAATTGTGCGAGCCTTTAATCGATAGCATTACCTGTGGCCCAAAAGGAGTCTCAACATGACCGATATGACCCAAGCAGATGCAGGTCTGGGCACATTCGAACGCTGGCTGTCGCTTTGGGTGGCGCTGGCCATCGTCGCGGGGCTGGTGTTGGGCAATCTGATCCCCGGCCTGTTTGAAACCCTCGCGTCGATTGAGGTCGCCTCGGTCAATCTGCCCGTGGCAGTGTTGATCTGGGCGATGGTCTATCCGATGATGGTGGGGGTCGACTTTGGCTCGCTCAGCCATATCGGTGAGCGCCCAAAAGGCATAGTCATCACTTTGGTGGTCAACTGGCTGATCAAACCCTTCACCATGGCCGCGTTGGGCGTGTTGTTTTTCAACTATGTGTTTGCAGGTCTGATCCCACCGGACGACGCACAAGCCTATCTTGCGGGCGTGATCCTTTTGGGGGCGGCCCCTTGTACGGCTATGGTGTTCGTGTGGTCCAATCTCACGCGCGGCGACGCCACCTATACGTTGGTGCAGGTCAGTGTGAATGACGTCATCATGGTCTTTGCTTTTGCGCCCATTGTGGCGTTTTTGCTGGGTGTTACGGATATTGTCGTGCCTTGGGAAACTCTGATCCTGTCAGTTGTACTATATGTTCTGCTGCCTCTGGTCGCAGGACTCATCACCCGCAATCGATTGGTGAAACAAGGCGGTGAGGCCGCAGTGGAGGCCTTCAAAGCACGCGTCGCCCCGTTTTCAATAACTGGTCTTCTGGTCACAGTGGTTTTGCTGTTTGGGTTTCAGGGGCAGGTCATTTTGGATCGTCCGCTGGTGATCCTGCTGATTGCCATCCCTCTTTTGATCCAATCTTACGGCATCTTCTTTGTTGCCTACGGCTGGGCGCGCGTATGGAAAGTGCCATTTAACGTGGCCGCCCCCTGCGCTATGATTGGCACGTCGAATTTCTTTGAACTTGCGGTCGCTGTCGCCATCTCATTGTTTGGGCTAGGCTCGGGTGCGGCTTTGGCCACTGTGGTGGGTGTGCTGGTTGAAGTCCCTGTTATGCTCTCTCTTGTTGCTTTCGCCAATCGCACACGCGGTTGGTTCCCTTCGTAAAGGATTCTAAAAATGACCAAAATCGCCATCAACGGTATCGGCCGCATCGGTAAGTTGATTATGCGCAGCCTTTTTGATGTCGGCGTTGACGCCGAAGTTGTGCTGTTGAACGACCCTGTTGGCGACGCAGAGCTGCACGCGCATTTGCTGGAATTTGATACGGTGCATGGCCGTTGGCGTGCCGATTTTGCCTTTGACGACGACAGCATCACGGTCGACGGCCAGAAGATGCGCAAAACGGCCTGCTGGGCGATCGAAGATTTACCGCTGGCAGAGATGGGCATCGATATTGTGATCGACTGTACCGGCGCCTTTAAGACCAACGCCAAACTACAGCCTTACTTTGATGCTGGCGTAAAAAAGGTGATCGTATCTGCGCCTGTGAAAGAAGACGACGTGCCCAACCTCGTCTACGGCGTCAATCATGACACCTATGATGCGGCCAAGCATCGCGTCATCACGGCGGCGTCTTGTACGACCAACTGCATTGCGCCCGTGGTTCAGGTGATCCGCGACAACCTAGGGATCGAACAGGCCAGCTTTACGACGATCCACGATGTCACCAACACGCAGGTCATCGTCGACAAAGCCCACAAAGATCCCCGTCGTGCGCGCTCGGCGTTGAACTCGCTGATCCCCACCACCACCGGATCGGCCAAAGCCATCGTTCAGATTTTCCCAGACCTAGAAGGCCACATTGATGGCATGGCTGTGCGCGTGCCACTGCTCAATGCGTCACTGACCGATATCGTGTTTGACGTTAGCCGCGATACATCCGTGGACGAAGTGAACGCGTTATTCAAAAAGGCCGCAGAAGGCCCGCTCGAAGGCATTCTGGGCTATGAGGAACGCCCCTTGGTTTCGACGGATTACACCAATGATGACCGGTCTTCGATTGTTGATGCGCTGTCCACACGCGTGGTCAACAAGCGCCACGTGAAAATCTATACGTGGTACGACAATGAATGGGGCTATGCGTGGCGGTTGGCCGATGTGACCCGCATGGTGATTGCCAGCCTCTAAAACCTTGTCTGGTCCGGCGAAACGCCGGGCCGCGCCCGACCTCCCCCCAAGGAGGGCGCATTCGCACCCTCCCGAGGTCGGACACGCCCCTCAGTGACTTGATATGATGCACAAACAGCCCAAACCCACAGGCCTCGCGGCGTATGCCACCGTCACGGCAGCCTACTGGGCGTTTATGCTCACTGATGGCGCCTTGCGGATGTTGGTGTTGTTGCACTTTCACACGCTCGGGTTTTCGGCAGTGCAACTGGCCTATCTGTTTGTGCTTTATGAAGTCATGGGTGTGGTCACCAATCTTTCGGCAGGCTGGCTTGCCGCGCGCTTTGGCCTGACATCAACGCTTTATGCCGGCCTTGCCCTGCAGATCATCGCCCTTGTGGCCTTGGCGCAGCTCGACCCAAGTTGGCGCCTCACGGCTTCGGTCACCTTCGTGATGTGCGTGCAAGGCCTTTCGGGGGTTGCCAAAGACCTTGCCAAAATGTCCGCCAAATCTGCGGTCAAAATACTGGCCCCTTCAGGCGATGGCGCGTTGTTCAAATGGGTGGCGATCCTCACAGGGTCAAAAAACGCAGTCAAAGGGCTGGGCTTTTTGTTGGGCGCGGCATTGCTGGGCCTTTGGGGCTTTACGACATCCATCTGGGTCATGGCCGCTGTTCTGGCCGTCATCCTGATTGGTGTTGTGGGTTTCATGCCGTCGGGCCTGCCGCAGGGCAAAAAATCTGCCAAGTTCAGCCAGGTCTTTTCCAAGGATCCCAAAATCAACCGCCTGTCACTGGCCCGCATGTTCTTGTTTGGCGCGCGTGATGTGTGGTTTGTGGTTGGCATCCCGATCTATTTTTACAGCGTACTTTCCGATGGATCAGAAGACGGCAATCGCGCCGCATTTTTCATGATCGGCAGCTTTATGGCACTGTGGATCATCCTCTATGGGTTAGTTCAAGGCCTCGCGCCCAAACTGCTGCGTGCCAAAACCCGCACCACGCCCCAGATTGTTACCCAAGCTGTCCTTTGGGTCGCCATTCTGACGTTTATCCCGCTGGTTCTGTCATGGGCAGTTTGGGCGGACATACCAAACCTCACGGGTGTCTTAGTTGCGGGCCTTCTGGTGTTCGGCTTTGTCTTTGCGGTGAACTCATCCGTGCATTCCTATCTGATCCTCGCCTTCACAACCGGCGAACGTGTCACAATGGATGTCGGGTTTTACTACATGTCCAACGCCGCAGGCCGTCTGATTGGCACGCTGCTGTCTGGTCTCAGCTACCAAATGGGCGGACTGCCACTGTGCTTGCTCACAGCCGCATTGATGGCTGGGGCATCCACACTGGCCGCGAACAAGTTGCGTGCCTAAACGGGGTCGGCCTCCGGGTGCAGCGCCGCGTTGACCCACGCGAATTCTTTCGGCAATGGGATGCGTGCCGCGTGGATAGAGGGGATTTTCTCGAGCGCGTTGGCCGCCGCGCGTGCTGCTTCAAGCTCGACAGTGTTGCCTGCCTTTTTACACACCAATGCGCGCAGCAATTGTAGCCCACGGTCGTCGGGTTTGAGATAAGCCGCTTG
>ERZ1046740.2003-NODE-2003-length-13625-cov-5.286809_pt1 | contig 13625 bp, 11 predicted proteins | sample MGYA00383093_ERZ1046740 | MGnify/ENA primary metagenome ERZ1046740 (study PRJEB29581, sample SAMEA5548363) | metagenome | biome: marine; feature: coastal; material: water | depth 25 m | study: Short-term variability in the microbial, nano- and picoplankton...
TCAAAACCCGCACCAAAATGTTTACCGCCGCGCCTTATCACTATGGCGCTGCGCCCAATACATTGACCGACGCCGTCGTGCTCGGCCTGCCCGGCACGCTACCGGTGCTCAACCACACCGCTATCGAGAAGTGTGCCAAGCTCGGCCTCATGCTCGGCTGCGAGATCGCCGAAGTCTGTAAGTGGGACCGTAAGAACTACTTTTACCCGGACTCGCCGAAGAACTACCAGCTCACGCAAAACGAAGAGCCGCTCTGCATCGGTGGTCAGGTCGAGATCGAACTGCCCGGCCCGTCGCGCAACGTCGAGGGCGAGCACCGCTGGGTGCAGCTCAACCGTATTCACCTCGAAGAAGACCCCGGCAAGCTCACCCACGAGGCCTTCGATACCGTGATCGACTTCAACCGCGCCGGTGTGCCACTCGCCGAGATCGTGACCGAGCCCGACATGAGCTCGTCCACCGAGGCCGTCGCTTTCCTCAATTGCCTGCGCAACATGATCATCTATGCCGGCATTTCCGACTGCGACATGGAGAAGGGGCAAATGCGTTGCGACGCCAACGTCTCCCTGCGTCCGGTCGGTTCCGACAAGCTCGGCACCCGCACCGAGATGAAGAACCTCAACTCGATCTCCAACGTCAAGGCCGCCATCGAATACGAGATCGAGCGCCAAGCCGACATTCTCGACGACGGTGGCACGATCACCCAAGAGACCCGCCGCTGGAATGTGGAGTCGGGCACCAGCTCTTCGCTCCGCAGTAAGGAAGAGGCGCACGATTACCGCTATTTCCCCGATCCCGATTTGATGCCCGTGCAAATGGACCGCGCGCGCGTCGCCGAGCTCGAAGCCGAGTTGCCGGAGCGTCCGCTCGATAAGCAACGCCGCTATCAGGAAGACTTAAAGCTGCCGTTCACGATCACCTCGGTGCTCTGCCAGAATCGTGTGCTCAGTGAATTCTTTGAAGCAGCGCTTGAGACGCATAACGCGCCCAAGCAAATCGCGAACTACATTACCAACGACTTGCTGCGCGAACTGTCCGAAGCCTCCGAGCACGGTGAATCAGCGCATTGCGTGAGCCGCTCGAAATTGACACCCGCCCACATCGCGACCCTCGCCAAGATCATCGACGAAGGCGTAATCTCCAAACAGATCGGCAAGGAAGTCTTCATCGAAATGTTCAAGACCGGCGACATGCCCGATGCGATCGTCGAGAAGAAAGGTCTTAAACAGAGCAATGACACCGGTGAGATCGAATCCCTCTGCCGTGAAGCCATCGCCGGCAATGCAAAAGCCGTCGGCCAATATAAGGACGGCAACGAAAAGGCGCTGAATGCACTGAAGGGGCCCGTCATGAAAGCCACCAAGGGCAAAGCCAATCCTGCGATGCTGGATGATCTCTTGAAGAAGCTCATCGACGAAGGGTAGTGTCTTAGGTTTTATTTAAAATGGAGAACCAAACTGACAAAGCCTACAAGTCCGCTTAAACACTCGAAACCTTCCCTTAAGTTCGTGCCATTCTGACATGACCCTTTTCTGGCTGCTCAGATCAACCACTGCAGTTATATGATAAGGGTTGTACTAAGGCATGAACCCCTTCAGCGTCGCATTTTGTCCTACCTCCTACCTATTGACATCGTGAGACACATCAAATATTACCTCCTATCGTATTTTTATTTAGCCATGGGTTTGTGTGCCTTCGGACAAACTCCACCCGTAGACCTTGCCAATATTAGTCTTGGAGACCTGCTAAATGCAAAAATCATTCGCTCTCACTCGAATCAGGCAGCCCATGTGGCCATTGTCGAGGGTAGGGAAGGCGTGCCTGAAGGTAATTTAGATTGGAAGCGCTTTCACTTCAGTCTGAGTTACATCGATGTGAAATTCGATGGTTACAAGAAAGGCACAAGCGACTTGTCGGTCGACAATGTGCTATGGTCTGGCCCGACCTCCGGTGAAGCGCGCACCGATGAAAATTTCCCGGTAGTGCCGACTAAAATTTACCAACAGGCCATACAACTTAAAGGCGCGTATGACATCTCGGAGCAATACAGCCTGAGTTTGAGTATCCCCTACATCCAGCAGGAAACAGAGCACGTCAGTAGCGTACCCGGCTTCGATGACTTCACGATCATTAGCGAAGGCTTTGGAGATATTGAAGCAGGTGTATCATGGTTACATTGGTTCAACCAAAACAATAGCCTACTTGTTAATCTAGGATTGAGTTTTCCTACCGGGTCCATTGACGAGAAGGGTCGCACACCACGCGATGCGAATCAGGATACTCAGTTGCCTTACACAATGCAGCTAGGCTCTGGCACCTACGACATCAAGCCCTCAATCATATACACTGGCAGAGCGGGCGACTGGACCTACGGGGCCAATTTGAACCTCACCCTCCGGACAGGTAAGAATTCTCGCGATTATCGTCTGGGCAATGTTTATCAGGCCGACATCTGGACGCGTTACGCACTCGCAGACTGGGTCCAACCGTCCATCCGCATCAACGGCATCATCTGGGATTGCATCAGCGGTCAGGACGACGAGATCACCGTGCCGGGCCCGTTCCCTTATCCGGCAGCGGTCACGAACCCTAAGCTTTTCGGTGGCACTAAGTGCTTGGCGTTATTCGGATTACGCTTCCGAGATCCTGAAGGCTGGCTTGAAGATACTTTTTTGGAGGTTGAGGCTGGCTTGCCTATCTATGAACGCCTGAATGGCCCTCAACCATCAGAAGACTGGCGCTTCTCGGTAAGTCTCGTCCTAAGCTTTTAAGTATTGGTGATGATGCAGCCTATAAAAAAATGCCTCCTTTTGGCATTGGGTTTGTCCCTGTCGATGAGCCCTGTTTCTGCCTCAAACGACCGGCGGGTTATTGAGGAAAACCAAGGCAAGGCGCTCCTCATCTATAATATTGCAAAGTTCACGGTATGGCCTCCTGAAATGGCACCCACGGATGCACCCTTTATATTTACTCTATGGAATGATGAAGCCCTCGCCGATGCATTCCAAATGATCGAGGGCCTGGAGACACATGGGCGAAAAGTTAGGATCAATCGTCAAAACGAGGACAGTATACCTGTTGGCTGCGAAGTAATCATCATACCAAATCATCAGTTGCAGCTGTTCATCAAGGCGAGAGATGAATTAGACGATATGCCTATCCTGACCGTGACCACAGAGCCGAACGTTTTTGAAGCTGGAGCCATGGTTCTGATCGAAGTTGTCGATGATCGCTTGTCATTTTCGGTCAATCTCGGAGCCGTCAAAGCGAGTGGGTTTGAAATAAGTGGAAACCTGCTGCGCCACGCGAAGGAGGTTAATCTCTAGTAAATCATGCGCAACCGCTTCTCACAACTATCTGTAAGCAACAAGCTGACACTGATCATTACATGTGCAGCACTATTTGCAGTGACCCTTAGCGGAGTTATTACAATCATCACTCAAGCTCGAGTCGCTAATAATGAACTTCAACGTGAGATTGAGACAACGACCGAGCTTCTCGCTTCAAACATAGCGGCTTCGCTCTTATTTAATTCTAAATCCGAAGCCGAGATAACGCTTTCCTCCCTGCGATTCAAAACGCACATTGAGGCGGCGGCTCTTTACACAAGCGATGGTGAAATGTTCGCCGTATATAGTCGCCCAGACGATCACCACAAACACGAGACATTACCTACACCAGATGAATGCGGCACCTTTTCTCTATGCTTGTCAGTCGAACGGGTAGTTTATTTAGACGGCGACAATATTGGCCGCGTAATTGTCGTGTCTTCAAAAAAGCCTGTCCTTTCCGCAATTCTCAGCTCAGCAATTACGGCAGCACTGACTATCGTTCTGAGCACTGCACTTGCAATCAAACTTGCACTCGGCTATCTTCGCCACGTTTCAGCACCGGTTGAAGAGCTCGCCAAAGTCGCGGATGAAGTCTCTCGCACCGAAAACTACAGCCTGCGGTCACAACATAATAGTAAAGACGAGCTGGGCCAACTTTCACGTGCATTTAATCATATGCTGACGCGTATCCAGCAATCAGATGCTCGGCTTCGACTTGCCTCCGATGAACTCTCTAAACGAGTTGAAGAACTCAACGTTGAAAAAGAAGAACGTGCCCTCGCCCAGGATCGCGAAAGGCGCTTGCAGGATCGTCTAGCAGAGGCTCAAAGGCTGAAATCTCAAAGCTTGCTTGACGCCAAAGAGTCCGCCGAGCAGGCAAATCGTATCAAATCGGAGTTCCTCGCCTCCATGAGCCATGAAATTCGCACGCCCATGAATGGTGTGATCGGCTTTACTTCGCTATTGCGCGATACTGAGCTGGATCAGGAGCAGCAGGAATTTATCGATATCATTCACAATAGCGGTAATACCCTATTACGACTTGTGGATGACATCCTTGACTTTTCAAAAATTGAAGCAGGTAAACTGGGAATCGAAAAACGAAGCTTTAATATCCGTGATATCTTGGCAGATGTGGTCAAAATATTACATGAACAATTGAATGGAAGCCCCGTCGATTTAATTATCAACATTGATAAAGGCGTGCCCGCCTTTGTTGAATCCGACCCAACTCGTATTAGACAAATTTTTCTAAATCTTATTGGTAATGCGATTAAGTTTACCAATGAGGGCTCAATAGAAATACGAATAGAATTTATCGATTTCAATGAAAGAAGTGAACATCACGGCTACACGGGCGTGATCGAGTGTTCCGTCATCGATACTGGAATCGGCATTTCCGAACACGATCAAAAGCGGCTATTTGATGTTTTCACACAGGTGGACTCATCAGCCACAAGAAAATACGAAGGTGTGGGGCTCGGCTTGGCCATAACCAAGCGCTTGTGCGAAATACTCGGCGGATCAATCAAGTTAAACAGTGAACTGGCTGTCGGTACCACTTTCCACTTTTCCATACCCGTATATTCTTATGCAGAGTTTGAATGTATACCCCAGCCGGAATCCCCCAAAAGGTCGGTTGCCACTTTGAGGGATAGCGACTTAAAAATGCTCGTTGTCGAAAATAATCGCGTGAATGCGAAGCTACTTGCTGCACTGCTCAACAAAACAGGATGCTCCTGCGATATTGCTTATAATTCAACCGAATGCATCGAATACATGCGTGATCGAAAGTATGATGTACTTTTTATGGATCTGAACATGCCCGATATGGATGGTTTCGAATTGACCGCTCGCATTCGAGAACGAGAATCTCACTCCGACAAAGCCAATGCGCGACAATCGATTATTATCGCAGTTACCGCTTGGGCGATGACAGGCATGAAAGAACGCTGTCTGGAGGCGGGCATGAATGGCTATTTATCCAAACCTGTTATTCGTGAAGAACTGACAAATATGATTGAGAACCTCTGTAGTGAGATGCAGCCGCTTAGCTAATAAGCGAAATTGTATCCGCCATTTGGGCACGCCTAATTCTCTCTCTCGCAATCACTGAGCGGCAGCTTCTGACTATAGCCGACTTGCAGTCCTTTGGGGATGAAAAAGGGGTCGAACGCAAAATCTAAAGATCTGTGATTTACCTCACACTAAGGCGTAAAGTCTGAATCCGTATTTTTAGTTTCGCGACTTTGCGTCTTAAGCGAGCTGTTCTGCGTAGCTCGTAGAGCGTAGAAGGCAGCGTACGTGATACCTCTTCTGCAGTATCCGACTCAGGCATGTCACGCTTATCGTCAGACAAGATCGACAAGGGCGCACCGCGTGTTCACGTTCGCTCCACGATGAAAAACAAAGCAACCGCGAATCCGGGCAAGGAAGTGTATAAGGAACTGCGTACGCAGTCGTGGGAGACCTTGTGGAATGGGGAAGTGCCCTTATTCGAATCGGGCACGCAGGCGTATCGCTTGGCCCGTGTAGGCTTGGTGCGTGCCATGGGGGTAGTGGCTCTGCGACAGGCGACGAAGGAACAACGGGCGCTGACGAAGCAATGGCTGATGGGGCTGCTGCAAGATCCGCAAGAGAAGGTGCGCCGCTATGCCATGGCGGCCCTGCCAAAACTTGGGGGTAATGAAGAAAGCGAACATGCGCTGCTTGAGTTGCTGGACGACGAACGTGATCAGCGTGAAATGAAGCATTTGAGTCGCACGCTGGATAAAGTCGGCACCGCCGCGACATTAAAGAAGCTGCAGACACTCGACGATACACTGGGAATTCGCCATCAAACCGAGCAGAAGGTTAAGGCAAAATTGGCTCGCAGTGCTCAACCCAGCGCGGTGCGACTTGGCGTTAAACTGAGTCAGACGCGTGGTTTACGCATCCATCTACGCACTCGACGTGGACTGGAAACCTTTGTTCGCGATGAATTACTGGCACATCCAACTTTAAAGGACCGATTCAAAATACTCAAAGTGAGTGCGGGTTGCGTTGCCATTTCACCGAACGCGGGCTTCACTCTGGGCGACCTTTACAAGCTCCGCACCTTTGGCTCGATTAACTTTGTGCTCGGGGTCGTGCCGACTTCCAAGGCAATCGACGTTCCCGCGCTGGCAAAGGTCATCGCGTCTCCCTTGGCTCGGCGCCTCTGCAGCAAACTGACCGATGGTCAGCCGCGCTATCGGCTGAAGTTTATGCGCAAGCAGGTCGCACACAGTCAAACGCAAGCAGTGATCAATCAGGCCTTTGCCCTGTGCCCTGACTTACTCAATGATCCGCGCCAATCACCTTGGGCCATCGATGTGTACCCTGAAAAGATCGGCAGCTCGGTCGAACTGCGCCCTCGTGTCTCGCCCGACCCACGCTTCCTATTTCGTACCGACGATGTGCCGGCATCGACACATCCACCGCTAGCGGCCGCAATGGCCCGATCGGCAGGGCAAGCAGAGGATGCAGTGGTGTGGGACCCTTTCTGTGGTTCTGGCTTGGAGCTTATCGAACGTTCGTTGCTAGGCAAAGTGAAGGCAATCATTGCCTCGGATATTGATGCCAAAGCTGTTGAAATCGCGCAGTTGAATCTGAAAAATGCCGGATGTTCCGGTGAGTCGGTTTCATCCCAAGCATGTGATTTCCGTAATTATAGAAACATCAAAAGCCTAACTCTCGGCAGTGTCAGCCTGATCATCACAAATCCACCCTTGGGGCGTCGTGTGCGCGTGGCCGATATGAAAGGTCTCTTCGATGAAATCTTCAAAGTCGCGGCATCGAGCTTACGCCCCGGCGGACGTTTGGTGATTCTAAATCCGCTCAAGCTAGAGAACCCGGACCCGTTCTTAAAACTAGAGAGCCGCCATCGGGTGGATGTTGGCGGATTTGAATGCCGTCTGGAAAAATGGGTGAAAGTTTAAGAAAGGGAAAAGGGGGCAAACGCAAAATATAATGATTTGGCTCTGGTTGGCCCCGACTGAAACCGGAGTCGTTCGGACTGAAGCGGGAGTGAAATAGGAGCCCAGTCACAGTTCCTCGCTGAATATTTTTTCGGTCACCCTCCAAAACTTACCCTGCTTACGAGCGATCACAAATGAAGGCATGCGGAGCTGTGATTGTATTTTGACTGTGTCGCTCACCGAGCGGATGTTGAGTTTCAATTCAGGCGTTCGCATGTGAGACCTCAGGAAGTTGATCGTAAACTTCTTCAGACTTGTTGGATCGTTGAGGTAGTGCATTTCAGCGACGAACTGTGCGTCGTAATCGTAATACTTTACCTGCAGGTAGGGCGTCCCTTTTTTGTCTACGCGCTCAAGCATCTCAATCGAATCCGGCGTGAGCACATGGGCGTCTTTAGAGAGCCTCGCCTGTTTGAGCTTTGTGTCGGGATCGATCAGCATGCAGCCACAGCTGCGACAATCACGCGCGGTGATATCATTTTGAGCCGAGCATTGGTCGCAGATCTTATAGCGAAAACGGTAGTCGCACGGCGTAAATTCGTAAGTGTCCGGATTGACCTGTCCCCCTCGACACTTTCGCCCGAAGTGCTCAATGATATTGCCACTTTCGTCGACGATCCCCCAGAAATCATTCACAAAGGCACATTCGGGGCAGGGCACTTGCACGGCGACAGATTCGGATGCGGTCTTCTTTTCGCCGATCTCCGGGCTGAAAATACTATGCCCCATCCCGGTGTAATCCAACACCAGGCAATCCTTTTTATCTGTATCCAAACGCAGCCCGCGGCCGATGATTTGCTGATACAAACTAATCGAGTCCGTTGGGCGTAGGATCGCGATGACATCAACATGCGCAGCGTCGAAACCGGTCGTCAACACGGATACGTTCACTAAATATTTAAACGCTTTATTCTTAAAGTCATTCACGATCTGATCGCGCTCGCTCAGCTCGGTGGTGCCCACGACCAGTCTGGCCTTGCCAGGCGGAAGATGATTCATGATCTCCTGCGCATGTTTCACCGTTGAGCTAAAAATCATCACGCCCTGCCGTTGGTCGCTATCCGTGATATCAATGATGTTTTTGATGATCAGGGGTGTGAGTCGTCTTTGCTGGTGGAGCGCTTCCTCTAGTTGAGCCATCGTGTATGCATTGCCACCATCAATCAGCTCAGAGAAGTCATAAGAGGTCACAGGAATATCGACCTTCACGGGAGGCGTCAGGTATTGGTTCCTGATCATATACTCAAGCGGCAGATCGTAGATGCAGTGCTTAAAGAAGCGAAGCTCCTGAGTTTTCATCTCCCCGCGGAGCGCGACATTATAGATCCAACCGAGTCCTAAGCGATACGGGGTGGCGGTCAGGCCCAGGATACAGATACGCGGATTGTTCCGCTTGAGCTGCTTGATGACTTTCGCGTATTGACTGTCCGGTTCCAGACCGACGCGGTGACATTCATCGATCACGACGAGCGTGAAATTACCAAAGAAGGCATCATTCGCCTTAGCGACCGACTGGATGCTACCGAATATGACCTTCTGCTCGCTATCCTTTTGATTCAATCCCGCGGAATAGATCCCCGCTTGCAGGCCATAGCTTTCATACTTCAAATGGTTTTGCTCGACCAGCTCTTTGACATGAGCGAGCACCAAAACGCGGCCTTTGGCTATTTTAGCCAACTCAGCGATGACCAAACTCTTACCGGCACCCGTAGGCAACACGATCACCGCAGGGCTGCGTCGCTTCCTGAAGTAATTGAGAGTGCGATCCACCGCTTCTTGTTGGTATGCCCTGAGTGTATACATGGAGCGGACAAGCTATTTAAAGCTCCCCTCAAAGTATAGCCTGAAAAAGGGGGCGTTTCGGAGCTGAACACGAGGCATCCCTTTCGATGACCGGTATGATTGGAAGTTGCAGCAGCCTAAGTGTACACGGCCTACGAATGAAGTTGAAGCTGAGTCTACATGCTTTGCAGGTAGTCGAGCAGTGCGAGGCCGTAGGCTTTTTCGGAGACGTGCCCGTCACTGCCTTTGGTCCGAGTCAGCGCTTTGATTCTCGGGTGTGCGTTGGACGGACATAACACACGGTGGAACTCCTCGAAGACTGACAAGTCGTTGAGGAAGTCGCCGACGGCGAGTGCATGGCCGAGGTCCACATTCAGATGCGCGGCGAGCAAGTGTATACCGTCTAGCTTGTGAATGCCTGGAAGAATGTCGATATAGCGATCGGATCGGAGAAACTGTAAGTGCTCCAAATGTTCTGGGGCGAGCTTTGCGCGGGCGAGTGATTCGATACGCTGCAAGAGTTCGTCGCCATCGACATGCACCGGAATGTGAAAGGATAGGTTGCCCACTTTGTTGAGGGCGGGCAGGGCTGCTTGGTAATGTGCCTCCAAGCTGCTTTGGCCGTGCGCACGATACCAATCGAAGAGCAAATGGATCTTTTCGACTTGTGAATAGCGTGTCGCGAGATCGTTCAACCCGCATTGTGCTGCAAGTTGTGCGCAGTCGAGATACGCGTCGGCCTCGCGGTCGAATAGGACGCAGGCATGCTCCAGTAAAACGTAGCGGGCCTTTGGTGTCTGTAAGTGCGTGAGGAGGGGGTGCACCATACTCAAGGGCCGACCGCTATTGATGATAAAGTGCTCGATCGGAGAGTCCTCGACCGCCTGATTGATCGAATCCAGCATGCGTGCTTGATTCGGTGATGGCATCTCACCTTCAATCACGCTGAAGTGCTCTCCGTCGCTCGGATTCAGGCAACCATCGATGTCTTGAAAAATAACTTTGAGGTCAGCGGCATGCATCCTCTATTCGCTGTCACATATGCGGGAATGTGTAAACTTCGGTTTGTGCTCACTTCGGGAAAAAGGAGGCCAGCATTTCAAATAAATACCCTTGTGGAGATTAGACACTCCCTTGCCATGTGTTGTTATCGGTTTAAATTAAGGCATGACCGCTCCAACCGAACGTCTGTTTCTTGCGATACCGTTGCCGGACTTTGTTAAAGATGCGCTCGCTTCCCTTGTTGAAGTGCACAAGGGCTTTCAGTGGACCGAGGCCGCGAACGTCCACCTGACGCTCAAATTTATCGGTGACTGCACGCCTGAGCAACGCGAACAAATTGAAACCGCGCTCAGCCCCATCACGGTGCGGCAATTTTGCATACAAATCGGCGGCCTCGGTGTCTTCCCGCGACGCGGACATCCCGCAATCATTTGGGCGGGGGTCTTGCGTCCGCACCCGCACTTGTTTGCCCTGCACCAACATCTGAACGATGCACTCTTTGGCATCGGGATTGAACCGGACACGACGCGCTACATCCCGCATGTCACATTGGCCCGCTGCGGCGAGGCCTCCGCCGAGTCCGTCAAACAGTTTCTCAAAAAGCATCCCGACTTCGAGACCGCGCCATTTTTCCCCGAATCGTTCTGTCTGATTCGCAGTATTCTCGGTGATGGAGCGCCGCAGCATCATGTGATCTGGGGAAATCCACTGGGGGACCGGTAGGGCGGCGCGGGCGGCATCGACGGATGCAGGAGCTGGGATGAGTATCATGAACCGCCCGCTTTGCTAGAGAACGCTGCGTAACTGTGTCTCGCACGGAGTTTAGCTGATTCGATCGGAATCGTAGGGCCTCAGCTTGCTGAGTGCCTCACGGCGGACGGGGCCTCAAGCTAGATTCTATGCGGCATCGAGCAAGCTCGAGCCCTACAAAATGAATCAGCCTGTGGGTGATAAACCCTTCAATTCGTGCCATTCAAGGTTTCTTTTGCCCGCGCCGATCAGGCCAGGACTTAAACGAGGGCAACGTAACGAGGTGCATCGCAGGGCATGACGAAACTCTAAGTTTCCCCGCATCGAGCAGGCACTTCCCGGTAACACTGTCCTTCTCACTCCAGTACCAAGACGACTAGGCGTGGCGTAATAGAGGCCCCGCATCCTTTGCAAATTACGCAGGCGGCATTCTTTTAGGTTGAACGGGCCTGACTTGTCGAATGGGTGGCTACCTCGTTCAGGACCGATGGTAGCGGATTGTGGATACTGTCGGTTCTCCAAAGCAATCCAACTACGCGGCAAACTGCGAAATCCAGATGAGACTGACTCGGTTACAAGGTTTATGGCGGACTGCGCTCGCTGTGGTTGACTGTCAATTCACATGGATGAACACGGATTCGACTGGTCGAGCGGCGCTCTTGGGTATTGAAATACAAGGCATGCATTATTCACGGACCGCTCGCTACTATCACTGGTTGGAGGCCATCAGTTTTGGGCGTAGGCTGCGCACCGCCCGGTTAGCGCACTTGGACCGACTCTCGGCGCGGGGTTCGGTGACCCATGCGCTCTTGGTCGGCGAGGGGAACGGCTCTTTTCTCGTACCGTTTGTCCGGCGCTATCCCGGGGCGTGGGTGACGGTCGTCGATGAAAGTCTGGAAATGCTAGAGGTGGCGCGGTCCCGGCTCGAAGTGGCGGGTCTCGGCTCGGAGCGGGTTGAATTCCTACTGGGCGATGCGCGGGCGCTTCACTTGCCGGAGCGAACTTACGATCTGATTGTGACGTTGTTCTTTTTTGATAATTTCACAGACGAAGCCGTAAGGAGCATGATGGCCTCCTTGTCGGCTCACGGCACGGAAGACGGGCAATGGTTGCTGGCGGACTTTCATCTCCCCGAAAGTGGCTGGCGTGCCTGGCGGGCTCGCCTCTGGTTGAAACTGCTCTATGGGTACTTTGGCCGCGTGGCATGTGTTACGGCCAATGTGCTTCCGGACATGGAGCGTGCCTTGACCGCCGAAGGCTATGCCTGCACCGCGCGCACTACGAGTTGTGGTGAATTGCTGTATAGCGCACTTTATCAAAGAAGGCCTGAATTCGGATTCAAGCAGGTCTATTTTGCGGACCGCTAGTAAGCGTAGAACTCGTCGGTCATGCGTACTTCGACTCGGATGCCTTCGAGCTTCTTGGGAAGGTGGCGCTTTGCGCCGGCGTTTGCCTTGTTCACAAACACAGTGATGTTGGCGGTGCTGTCCGGGCCGATACCGATGCCGGAGCCGAGGATGCCGTCATAGCCATGGAGTCGTGCCTCATTGCGATCACGAACGGCCATCGCTTGAGCGATACCGGTTTGCTGAATGCTGGTCTTCGGCTTGCCGCCGCCTTTGCCATTGCCCTTTGGCTTGTCGTTGCCACCACCGCCGCCGCCGTCAGTGGGAGGCGCGAGCTCGAAGGTGCCGGCATCATTGCTGGTGCCGAAGCTGAGGGTGGCATTGAGTTCGGATCCCAACTGAGTGAGTACAGAGTGGATCGGGTTGGCGATTGTGTCCGAGCTACTGCCGGCAAACAAGAGACCGACGGGGTTGGCCGCGGCGTCATCCGTCACGATCAGTGAGCCGGAGTCGCCGCCGGCACTGAAGTCGCCGCCGGAAACAAAGAACTGGTCGGTGAAGTAGGCGCGCCCTCCATCGTAGCGCACCGTGACGTTGACTCCCACATAACTGATTGTGGAGTGAGTGAGGCCAGTGGTGCGACCGCTTTTCTTCACGCTGATGCCAAGCGATGGGAGAGCGTCGCTGGCGAGACCGCATAGGCATCTGTAAAGTCATTGCCGATATGAAGAATCCGTCCGGCACCATCGGTGGCGGGTTGGACGTTGGGCGTAACCCGCGCTACGGCGGCATCGACTAGATTCGTGTTTCTACGGCCAAATCCCAAAGGCACGTCCGCCGCCAATTCACCGATATGAAGTGCGTTGTTGCTGCAAGCGCTCGAAACCGTGTGCATGATGTCCTCGCCGACAATTCCAGCGCCTTCGCGGGCCAGCACGTGGCTGTTACTCAAAATGTAATCATTGGTGCCATCCGTCACCAGACTGCCGGCGGTACCGATGAAGCAGCCGGTCGAAGTGGTGGCGAGCTCGTTGCCAATCTGTGCGCCGAAGAAGGCCAGCGGCGCTTGGCGGGACTGCTGGGCGGCTTGCCCGAAGAGTGTGCTCGTCACACCGGTAAAGAAGAGTCCTGTGAGGAATAGTGTATGCTTCATGAGGTAGGCGTGGGATTTGGTCGATGAGTGTTTTTAATGGTAGGGAAAGGGAAGTTAATCGGGCACCACGCGCCGGTCAACACGGATTTAGTCATCGGAAAACTCCGTTTCGATCCGGAAGCCCTTCATCACGGTGAACCGATTCTTTAGATCCGATCGAGATGATTCCTTTGAGTGCTGCTTCTACCTCGGATTTCATTTTTTAAAATGATTTTTTGGAAAAATAAAATAAGAAAAATGGACAGTCTTTAAAGAGTATATC
>ERZ1046740.2005-NODE-2005-length-13608-cov-6.039622_pt1 | contig 13608 bp, 12 predicted proteins | sample MGYA00383093_ERZ1046740 | MGnify/ENA primary metagenome ERZ1046740 (study PRJEB29581, sample SAMEA5548363) | metagenome | biome: marine; feature: coastal; material: water | depth 25 m | study: Short-term variability in the microbial, nano- and picoplankton...
CCTATATATGCCATTATGATTGCTCCATGACTGATACGATTGTATCTATTGAACTGGCTGTGTCTGATATTACTTTAACTATATCTCCTGTTTCTAGTACTAGTTTTTGGTCTCCGCCCACTGCTACGAGTGAACCACCTTCAAATACTTCTGCGTTCTTTACTATGTAAAAATGTGCAGAAGCTGAAGTGTCATATACTCGAATACTAACTTTTACAGGGCTAGTACTTGTTACATTTGCACAAGTAAGTCCAATTACAGTTGTTGTTGTTGAGCTTGGTACAGTATAAACTGAAATTTCAGATGTACCTGTAGCTGCTGCGGCAGCGTTTTTGAATGTATTTGCCATATTATTATCCTAGTGCTATTGCGAGTGCGATAACATCATCTTCTACAGCTTGTGCAACGATTGCATTGTCTGTTTTACGAAGATATATCTTTCCGTCGACTGCGCTTATTGCAAGTTCTCCAACATCTATATCACTAGTTGTTGGTGCTGTTGTGTTTTGTATATTTCTTTTTAATTTAATTTGTTGAGACATTAGCTGTATGTTCCTCCATCAATATTTTGATAAGAAAGAGTTGAACCATTTGAAACTAAAATTTGTCCTGAAGAACCTACTGAAGTTAAGCCAGTACCACCATAAGCTGTACCGATTGCAGTTGAGTTCCAAACTCCTCCTGTGATTGTTCCAACAGTAACTAGATTTGCTAAAGTAGTAATTGCAGTCTGAGCTGCTTGAGTAACTGTTGTAGCTGTTGTTGCATTTCCTTCAAAAGTACCTACAAATGTTCCATTTGATCCGCTAAAGACTGAGGAAGTATCTGTGGCATCTGGTATAAATTTAAACTTATTATCTGAATCATCAAATCCAAAGAAACCAAATTTTGGTCCTCCATCGTTATATTTGAATTTTATACCTCTGTCTAGGTTGTCGTCAGAACCACTGGCTCCAATTTCAAATACTGGATCAGCAACAGATACTGTTGTTGAGTTTACAGTAGTTGTTGTACCGCTTACTGTTAGGTTACCTGTAACTGTCATATTGTCATTAACAGTTACTTCTGAAGTTGTGTGACCAATAGATACTGGAACACCAGAGTTTGCTGTACCAATGGCAATTCCGCCTGTAGTATCAGTAGTATCAATATCAATATCATCTGTTGCATCAATATCAAAAGTGCTAACATTCATGTCCATTGCACCAGTTACTGTGAGTCCTGCAATAGTTCCTAAACTTGTAATGTTTGGTTGAGCAGCTGTAGATAAAGTACCTTTTAATTGACCTGAACTACCATAAATCACTGCTTTACCGTTTACAACTGTATTTGCAAGTGAACCATCTAATAGATTGAGTTCTGCTGCTGTTGATGTGATACCGTCTAGTGCTGAGTTAATTTCTGTTGCGGTTGCTGTAACTAGTGTATCGCTTCCTGAAGTACCAAGATATAGTGCTCCTGTTCTTAATTCTGAAGTAGATTTATTTGCATCTACAATTAAAGCTGAACTTGCTGTTGTTGTGCCATGAGCATGGTCTAATAAGTTTGAAAAATAATTACCACCAATTACTGTGACTGCTTCTGAATTTGCTGGGTCACCAATAAATAGGCGTTGTCCCATATTTCCTTGCGTACCTGTTCCTCCAGAGAAAGCTAACTCACCTGCTGCTAAAGAACTTGGAGCTGTGGCTCCTGTCGTTCTTTTAATTTTGATTATGTTTACTGCCATGTTGTTATCCTAGAATGAGCCTCCATCTAGTGTGAAGCTCGTGGGAGAAGATCCCCCTGCTGAGGCAATTGTGTGCCATTCATACCCACCTGAAACTTGTCTATATACAAATAATTCATCACTAGAAGTATTGTACCATAAATCACCTTCGGCTAAATTATCCCCAGATGGTGTGGATGCTTGCCTAAAAAATTGGTCTGCTAAGTCGCCTAATGCGTCTTGTAAGTTGCCCCCAGGAAGTGAACCTGTCGAGGTATAACTAACTGATGTTGCATTTGAAACGGGTATTGCTAAATCTGTACTTGTTGTAACAGTAATTGGATTATCGCTTTGATTTAAGGTAACAGTATTATTTGTTTCATTTACTGTTACATAAGTCGGAGTTTCTGTTACTGTTACTGTGATTGCCATTATCTTGTTACTTCAGGCGTAACTGTTACGTTTCCTTGAAGAATTCGGGTTACTGCTCCTGCTCCTGAAGTAATCTCCACATCATATACATATATTGCTTCTTCAATAGCTGAAGTTTGAGTATTAGTTAATGAAAGAGTTATTTGCCCAGAACTGGCATTACTTACTGTTCCCGTAATGGTAGCAGCAATACTAGATGAATCGTGTGTCGATCTCATCTGAGAGGCGACAGAATACCCAGTCAAATTCATTGCTGAGCCGTTTTCCTGCAAAGTCAAGACTCGACTAAAAGTTGTCCCCTGCTCTATTGTAAAATTATATGTTCCTGCTGACATTTTTCTATTACCTCCAATCTGTTAATTATACCAAAAATTTACCAGCGATGTCAAGAACTGTTTTTGGAATGTCTGGTCGTTAAGTAGCTACTTCCTCGTACGTTACGATAGCATCTATTGAAGAATCGATAGAACTTGAAGCTGCAATGTAATCGTTTACATTTAAAACTAAAGTGTTTGTGTTACTAACATTTATATGCTGTCCGCCTGCTGCTAATACTCCATTCTTTGCTAAGTAAATACTTGTATTTGCAGAAGCATTATAGTATCTTAAATTAAATGTTATTTCGCTGCTAGAAGTATTTGTTATACTAAATCGTGATATAGTACTTCTTTTACCTGTAGGACAAGTATAAAGTACTTGTTCTGTTGTTCCTGTGTCTTTTATTATTTTTGTTATCATGCTGTGTCTACTCCTTCTACGTCAAATATTAAAAATGCGTATTTTATTTCTAGTGGGGATATTGTCTCGGTTTCTATTAAAACATTATCCAATTCTTCTGTTTTTTCTCCCCCTGCAAAGTTATTATAAATTTTTAGAGTTGTGGTTGATACTTCAAACCATACTCCCCCTTTAAGTTCCGAATCAAATTCTTGTGTATTACTCCCAAATTCCGTATCATAGTCATACTCATCATAGTAAAAATGCATTGCGGGGTACATTTTTGTAGCAACTCCACTAGTTACATCTGTTGAAAAACACCACTGTACAACTACAAAAGGTTTATACCCTAAACTATGTGTTATAGTTGCAAAGGTATCCCCTTTAAGAGTATCTGTGTGTGAAGAAGGTAAACCTAAAGTTCCTTGTCCATGAAACTTAAGAGGTAAACTACCAATTCCTACTCTGCTGTCAAATAATAAATTTTCTCCGCTTGTAAGAGTTCCTGAATCATTAATTACATCTGTGCCTGCTTTAGATACAAATAATCCATAATCTGATCCTGCTTTTCCTAGTACTAATCTTCTTGCCATTATGCGTATCCTCTTAAAACTATATAATTTACAGTAGTAGTAGTTGGTGTGTTACTACCTGTAGTTGATGTACCATACAAGCTATATCCAAAAGTTGACATTGTTGGGTAAGTACTAGGAACAGTTAAAATAAAAGCTGTTGTACTTACACTTGTTAATTCTATATAATTTCCGTCTGCGTAAATAATAACTACAGCATTTGGAATTGCAATACTTGAGAAAGTTTTTGTAAATGCGTTACTGCTTCCTCTTGATACATTCACTGTTCCTTTATCAATAACTTGTGTATATCCTTTTTCTCTGCTATCAAAAATCATAAGATCATTATTGCATAAATTACCTGAGTCATCTACAACATCTACTCCAATTTTAGAAATAAAAAGTCCGTAATCTGAACCTCCCTTTCCTACTAATACTCGTCTACTCATTCTCCCTCTCCAAATAACGTTATATAGTATGTCTCTTTTTCATCTAATTTTGTTTGTGTTGCGTTCATATTTATTGAGCCATCATCATTCATAACTGCAGGTACTTCTATAGACCAAGCTTCTGTTGTTTTTTGTGCCATTTGTACTGTGCCGTCTAGTCTTATAATCATGAAAATACCAAATATCTATTGCCGCTTGTTGAAGTAACATCTGAAGGCAGTTCCCATTGAGTTGAATTTGTAAAAAATGGTTGAGAATGAGTACAACTCGTTCTTGCTATTGTATTTAATAAAGTACCTGAAGCACTTGTTCCACTGTAAATTTTTAAAGTTGTCCAACCAGTATTTGAAAATAATCCACTTACCGTAAAGAAAGTATTTGTATTACTTTGGGGTACATCATAAAATCTCCAAGCAGGTGTACCTGTAAATAAGTCGCAACTTGTATCTGTTGTACTACCATGAAAGCCAAAGAATCCACTATACCCAGATCCAGTACTTCCTCCACCCATTGTTATACCGACTTCCCATAAATTTGAAGCTGCAGCTACCTGCGCCACATTAAAAGTATCTGAGGTTGGTGTTCCTCCCTGACTAGTTGTTCCTGAAACTGTTATAACGGCTGTTCGTGCACTTCCTGTATTTGTTGCAACGTTTGCAGTTACTGCTCCTGTTGAACTATTAATCGCTACACTTGACAACATACTTCCTGGATTCGTAGTGGCAGAAACACTCAAAGAAGAAGTTCCATATCCACTTTGTGAAAAAAGAAAAAGGCTTGCACTTAATTCACTTGGAGCACTGTTGCTTATTGAAGTTGACCCCGCTGAAACATTAGAAATATCTGCAAAATTACCAATATCATATAAAGGAGGAACAAATTCTGCTACTGAAATAGAACTTGAAGCTCCTGCTTCTGCAGTTCTTCTTGCATAATATGTTACTGTTGTATTTCTAGTCTGACTAAAAGTTGTTCCTGTTCCCCAACTACTATTATCATTTGAAAACTGTAAAGTTCCTGAACCTCCACTTGCACTACAAGTAACTGTTTGAGTACTACTATTCGTATTGGTTGATTGTGTAGCAGTTATGCTTGTAGGTGCAGAAGCTGTTGTTGCTGTTCTTGTTGAAACTGACTGGTTAATTGCATTGCCGTCAATTGTTACACTTGGCGTTGTTGTTGTTCCGAAGGAACTACTTGCAGTCGATCGAATTTGTACTGTTTGGTTATTTGATACTGTTCCTGAGGATACAAAACTTCCACCAGCAATACTTACAGTACAACCACTTGTAGTAACACTAACCGATGAGGAGGGTATGCCTCCTACAGTAATTGAATTTGAAGTTACTGTTGCACTGGGTTCTTGCTCAGTTGCATTTGTAAAATCACTAGGGTTAAATGTTATGCTGTCAGATGTTGTAACAGTAAAAGTTTGTGTTTGTGTTCCAACTGTAATATTACAAGTTGTAGTATTTCCAGCTGATCCAGTAGCATTTAGTGAAAAAGTAATAGTTGTTCCATTCTGTCCACTACTTGCACTTACTGATCCATTTCCTGAAGCAGAAACAGATGCTGTGTCTCCAGTTCCTAGTCCTGCAATTGTATATTGTGCTGTACCTGCTGAGCCACTTGCTGCACTTGCGGCTAAGTTACCAAATCCTGAAGGAGTAATATCAACGGCTGCTGAAGCATGTACATGATTTGTTCCAACAGTTGTTGATACTAAGCCGCTTTGTTTTGCAAAATAGTATCTTGTTGTGCCTCGAGGATGACTAAAACTATTTGAACTTTGAAAACTTAATCCTGAAGCTGAATTTGAACTTCCTTGTGCATATGTAATTGTTCCTGAATTACCAGAACCAGATGAAGCAGCTACAGCAACAGTATCATTTGTGTTATCTCTTGCAGTTCTTGAAGTTCCAGTAATTGTTGGGGCAGAAGCAATACCTCCACCGCCTGAAGACCCTCCTTCTCCTGAATTTGTTCCTGTTAGTACAGAGTTACCAAAAAGAGTTGCACTATTTGTCATTTTTCCAAATTGACAAGGTATTCCAAGTATCTGTACTTTTACATCTCCATCACTTGATGCACGAGATCGTGCTGCAAAGAAAGGATAAGTGCCATCCCCTTCTCCAGGTCGAGGGTCTGTCATACCGTCCACATCTACAAAGTAGGGTATAACTTTATTTTTTGTTGTACCACTAGAGTTGAGGGAAAATTGAAACATTCCTCCACCTGCTGCTGTATTTTGGCAATTAACAAGTCTTCCTTTTATAGTGCCTCCTGAAGCTCCGCCTGAACCGTATTGTTCATCAAATCTTGCTTGTGGGTAAAATGCTCCTTTCTCTGAAATAATAAAAGCAGGTATGTATGCGTTACCACTAGAATCTGAAGTAGTGGGTAAATCTACGCCTGAAGTTGCCATAGATGTATAAGTTGAATTTGAGCGAATTACTCCTGCACGATACAGTTCAGAGTTAAATAAATAATCTCTGTCATTAATTGTATCGTCAATTACATCAACAGTCGGTTTGGAAACTTTCAGAACGTAGTTGCTACCTTCTTTTCCTAATAATACTCGCCTAGACATTATGTTGTATCCGAAATAATAATTTGTTGAGTAAAAGCATTAATATCAATGCCTCCACCATCTAATGTAGTAGCTGAAGAAGAACTGCCCAACACTAGTTTATTAGTGCCTGACACAGCTTTTAATTGAATTCTCCCTCCAGATACGGCTGTTGTGCCAAAGATTGCGGCGCCTTGTCCATCTAAGTAAGTACTATCAATATCTAAACTAGCTCTAGTAAGAGTTGCGGTTGTTCCTGTAGGGGTAAATTCTGTTCCATCGGGGGCAACTATCTTATCAATAATTGTAGGTTTACTTGTTAAATTAGTGTAAGATCCATCAATGGGCACATCTCCAACTCTAAGTGTCACGTTTGTACCATCAAATTTTAAATGATTTGTTGCAGTTCCTACATTTAGTTTATAGGCGCTGCTATCGTACCCTAAGAAGAAGCCTGCGTCATTGTCGGTATATGCTGTTTTATTTGCGGAATAAAATTTTCCGCTTGTACCTACAACTAAGTTACTTCCTACAGTTAGGTTATTTGTTAATGTTGTATCTGCTGTTAGTTTGTTTGCTGATAAGGTGCCGTCTACAATTACTGAACCATCAAAACTTTCAACTACTAAAGAGCTGAAGTCTGATGTTTGTAAAGAAGATGCAGATGTTACTCTATTTCCTGTATATACTCTTGTTCCTGCTTTATTTAATGAAGTATCTGTAACAGTAATTCTATCATTTGAAACTATATCATTATCTTCCGAAGCTGCAATGATTGCCGTACCTACAGCGATTGCGTCTGAATTTGAAAAATTACTATCTGCAAAGTTAGCTGCATTTGACTCACTGATTGCTGATGTAGTACTTTCTTCAAAAGTAAAGATACTACCCCCTCTTTGTCCCCCGCCAACTGTTTTAGTTAGTGATATTATTTGTGTAGTTAATAGTGAATTATCTGAGTTATCAAAGATTGGTACTGTTATACTTCCCTCTACATTTCCTGTGCCTGTACCTGAGAGTATGTTTGAGCTTCCTGTAATTGTAATTACACCAGTACTTGCAACAGAAGAAGCTACATTACTATCTACTATTGTTCCATATCTAAAAGTGTTGCTTCCATACGGAGAGGAGCCGTCATAAGTAAATGCTGTTGTTCCTTCTCTTACATTAAATTCACATGAAAAACTTGTTGCACTTGCAGCACCTGTTGCATCTCCTGCAAAGTTATGTGTTCCATTTGTTGGTATAATAGACAGACCGTTTGCTCCAACAACTCCGTCTGTTACTACAGCAAAATGTTGGTATCTTGTTAATGTTATGTCTGTTCCTACTCCATTTTTTACTGTAATTGTGTAAGTTATAACAGGAGTATCGCTAAGTGCACTACTATGATTTCCGAAACGAACAATCGTGGCATCTCCAGATCCATCGTTTACTACACTAGAGCTTCCTGCTGTTATGTCTGATACTGCTGCAGATACTCTAAATGTATTGTTTGCTTGTGCACCATCTTGGTCTGCAACAAGTATGCTTTCCCCAAGTAGTACTTGTATATCTGTTCCTGACCCAGTATAATTAATACTTCCTGCAGAAGTTTGTTGCAGAGTCATACTTGGGTTTGTAATTGTAACGGTTATAGCCGCTGATTGTAAAGCTGTACCTGCAACTCCTCCAGTAGCACTGTTTGGAAAGTATGCAGAAAACACATTTCCTTTTGATTTTGATTTTCTTTTTCTTATAGTTCTTTTATGTCTTATCCAATAGTATTTTGCTGCTTCTGCGCCTAGTGCATGAGAGAAAGTTGTCTCATCATCCGCTTCTCCGACTTTTGCAAAACTAGAATCTGATCTATTATTAGCGTCAGCTGCCCACACTTCTGTCGCATCTGTAGGTTCTACAAAAGAGGTTGCTCTTGTCCAATTTAATACTGTTGTACCAAACTTATCTGTACTTGCAGTAAGTGCTGTGGGCGCTCCTGGTGATCCAGTTTGCGCTGTTCCAGGTATTTCTGTATTTGTAACTCCAGTTTGTCTTGCATTTGAAATAACATACATATCATCGTTATATTCTACTGCTGATATTTTTACTAAACAATCGGGTTGTATATCTAAGTCTACAATTCGGAATAGTTTATCATTCCATTCGAATCTATCATAATCTACTTTTAAAACTTGTCCTGCCTTCATTAATATACCTTTTGGCATAGTTGTAAAGCTTATTTGTAGTGGGAATCTTGATTCTCTTAAAAATTTTTCTGCATTTATTCTACCGTTCCAATAGTTTGTTATTCCACTAAATTTAAGATTTCCTGTTTTTACAACATTTCTATCTGCTTTTACAAAATCTGAATTATAAAAAGCAACAGAAGTATTTGACCATTTATTTCCTGGATCACTTACACTTGCATTTATTGTATTAAAACTTTTTCTACTAGGATCATCTGTTACATTTAAGTTGCCAATAATATCTGCTTGTGTTATGTGATAAACTCCATTATCGGCAGGAGCATCTTCTTGTGCTTCCACTTCTAACTCATACTTTCCATTTGAGTATGAAAGCATACCATTATAATGCTCTAACATACTATTTGTATTTTCGAATAAATTGGTTGTAGTTTCTAAAATACTATTCATTTGATGACGGGTTACCCAACGTTGATTATCGTGAGCCCACCCAAGCCATCTCCAGTATTTGACAAAATCAGCACTGTATAGGGAGTGTTTTTCAACATACTTTTTATAAAAACTTGTTAAAGTTGTTCCTGTTGCTCCTGTCTTAAAGAAAGTTACATTATTAATATAGGTTGTGCCTTGAGGAGATGCATTAGTAGGTTTTGTTGCAAGATACCCTGCTGAGGTGACTCTAAAAATATTTCCATCTGCTTCTGTGAAAACTATATCTCCTACTTCATAATAAGACCATTTATTCCATAGTCTTTGAAACTGTCCATGTACATCATTTAGTACAACTTGAGTATGAGTGCTTGTAGCTGTTACTGATTTTACTGTTCCTCTCGCTATTACTGCTCCAGAAGCTGAGCCATCAGCAGTATGAAAGTACTCATCTCCGACGGTGGGCGCAGAAGTGACTGATAGTGTTATTTCTGATCGTGAGTCACAAGTTCTTGCTGCATTATTAAATGTTTCTAATGATAGATCATCAAGAGTTAATCCTTTACCATAAGTTTTGGCTAGAAGATAGTCTAAAGTATGCATTGCTGGGTTATTACCTGAACGTAAATCTTTAGCCCTACCTGAAATATTATATTCACTTGAAGTATTTGGATGATCTACAAAATTAGAACGCAGTGTTGCTACTTTTGTTGTTCCATTATAATCAGTAATTGTTCTTTTTTCACCCACGCCTGTACCTGAAGTTACCTCGATTATTTCGTTATTATAGAAATTATCAGCACTTGAAGCGGAACTCGGAAGCTGTATAGTACGACTTGCAATCATTCTTCCAGATGAAATTGTATCACTACCAGACAGCGTATTGACATAAGCGTCTAATGTAACAACTTGACTCGAATACGTTCCTTTTATGGTATTATTTTCAAGATTTGCAAATTGTCCATTTCCTGTTCCAACTATTTTAAATTCAGTCACTCCACTCAAAGCTGTGTCCGCCATTGTTAGTTCTACTTTTCCTGTGCTACTATTTCTAGCTATGGAACTAATAGTTGAGCCTTGATTTGGCAATGTAGCAGTTAGATCTGTATGATTAAAAGTAAGCATGTGCCAAGTATTATTACTAGCATCTTTTGCGTAAAATTGTGTGTGAGTAGGAACATCGTCTACATAAGGAAAGTTTGATGAGTGATAGGGTTTAGCTCCAAAGCGTATGACATCCATCATATCGCCTGTTTCTGGATTTGCTATTTTGTATACATCTTTCACTGTAGTTGTATTTAATGCAGTATCGTCACTTGTTCTATAAAAAGTTACTGATTCTCCAACTACAAAGTTAGCAGCGGATTCACTTGAGTAAGAAAGATCATCATGTCGATATTTATAATCATAATTATAATTTTCATGAATTTTACCTTTTACAACAAATTCTAACTCTGGTATATCTGATGCTTCTTCTGTAACTGTTATTTCTGCTACTACATAAGTTGTGTCTAGTAGTCTATGATTTGGTGACCAATATTCTTCGTCGCTTGTAAAATAGTCTGCTTGTCTTTTAAATTTTGTTGAGGTAGCTATATTTATAAGTTGAGAGTTAGCTTCTTGGTCAAATCTTCCTGAGTGAAACCATAGTTTTATATTTTGAGGGTTTGTAAGTTTAAATTGTTGATTATTACGAATACCTACATCACTAGTATTGCCCCCTGATACGGAGACTTTATTTCCTAAACTTTGGTACCCAGTAACTGCTGAGTTCCACTCCCCCATGGCATGATCATACTGATCAAAAACCATTCCATCTTGTACATGACGGGGTTCATCATAAAATCTTGATTGTTTTCCTGGTGGATATGAATTTACAACACCTGTTATAGCTGTTGATCCTGATAAAGTTTCTCCTTTGTCTGCTCGACCTGCACATAGCACAGCGCTACTAGGCTCGCTAACTGTTGTATTTCTATCATCATAATCTGCTTTGTTTAAACAAATTAAAGGTTGACCGTCTACATAAATATCATAAAGAGCTTCAATTTCTCCCTCACAGATTGCATAAACTACATAAATTGTATCTGGATCATTTGAAGGAGTATCAGCAAAGACAGGAATACCTGGAACTTTACGAACTCCATAAACAACAGGTAAATATTTTGCGGACATTTCAATAGCTAGTTTTACATCTCTGTCTCGAAATTTGTCCACCATTTGGGTTTGTACTTTAGTTTTTACTCCAAATAGCCCGTGACTAGAAGTTTTTACTTCCAACTCTTGGTACTTTTCTTGATAAGTTGCTAGTACATTTACACTTGTATCCCCATGCATGAAGCCCATATCATCTGCATAGTCTTTTTTTAGAGTTGCATCTCTTTGTGGTGTTCCTTCTGTGGTTAGTGCCCTGTGTGTTTCATCAGAAGTCATTCGACCTTGTATTCTAGTAAAATCTGCCCAATGACTATTCAGTGTCCATGTTACTCTACTAGATTTTGAAGGATCTTCATTTATATTTGTTTTTGTAATTAAACCTTTAAAAATAAGAATACTTGCATTTCCTTTGATTTCTCCAGTTTCTGGATCGATAAATACTTTATGTACTTCTACATTTTTATTCAGAAAACTAGGGTTTGCTAAATCAGTGCCTCTAGCAGTAAGAGGACCTTTTAATTCTTCGGATTCTAGTGATAAAGTGTATAATTCTCCTGTAGAGTTAGAAGTAAAAGCATCGTCTAAAGTTTCGATTGTTATGTTTTGATTTGAATTTGTAAATCCTGTAATTAGAAATATTTTATTATGATTTGAACCTGCTCCATCATTTGCCTCGAGTTTTATTTTGTCTCCCTCTTTGAATCCTTCTTCTACAAAATCAATAAGAGTAGAACAAGTAATTGTAGAACTAGCAAAAGTTAAATTGCCAGACACAGAAGTCCCTAATGTTTCTGCTGCTATTGTTAGAGTCATGCTTGAAGCTTTTGCCTGCATGCTTTCTCTGTACCCTGTTACTTTTAATAATTTATTTGCTCTATATATTTGAGAACCGTTTGCACTTCCAGAATCATTTGTTGATCCATCATTAAAACTTATATCTCTTGCTCCGTCAGTAAGATATGCGAACTTATTTGCATTTGTAGAAAAAGTATTGTTTGCATTGGGTAATTGTGGGCGTTCAAATTTTACGAGATGTGCGTACTCAAACGCTTCATTGTTTATAAGCGTTGTACGAATTGTAGAATTAACGGAACGTTCAGTAGACATTAGGGTTGAGCCTCCTCTAAGCTAAGTGAAAAACTATATAGGTTATTTGTCCCTAAAGAGTACTCCCTAACATCAGAGGATTGAATAACTCTTACAAGTGGAGTAACAAAATTAAGTGTGCTATTATCTGCTACACTATATACTAAATTTGGTTGACAATATATTCTGTATTGATTTGCAGACGGCGCTGATTCTCCTGAGTAATAATCTGAATTTGTTTGTACTCTTGTAACTGTGTAAAGTTTTGTATGATTGCTGTTTGCACTATCAGTAATTGTAAAAGTGTCTCCTCGTTTTGGGGTACCTGTTAGTGAAGAATGATCTGCTAGAAAGTTGTCTTTTCCTGCTGCGTATGCTCCGTCAACAGTAAAAGTACCAGAATAAGTTGAATCTTGAGCATCTGCATATTGAGGTAAAGAAACAAAGAAAGGTTTTAATCTACCTTTTTTCTCTGATAAGAAAGAATAAATAGGTTCAAATTGAGCACGAGTAAGTGGATTATAAGTAATTGCTATTTTTAATTTTTCTCCGACTATACTACGACTAATAACTCTTCCGCTGTTTGTTCGAGACATCATAGTAGGTTGCTCTTTTGTAAAAGTTACAGAGGCAAAGCCTGGTCCATAGTTGGCTGCTGAATTTACGTTTTGTCCTGCTTCATCTATTCCGAAAGCAGGATCTGGTAATCTGTTTGCAAAACTACTGAATGCTCCCATTATCCGCCTCCTCCATACCCAACATTTACATCAGGTAAAAAATCTTGTCCATAGGAGTTAGCGGCATCTCTTATTGCTCCAACTACTGCTCCTTGATTATTTGTTAATACTTCTTGTACACTTGCTCCGTCTAGTGCGCTTACATTGAAAGTTAAGTTCATACTCTTCTCTCCACCAAGTGCGTAGTTTGGAATTACTTCATTTGGAGTTACAATTTCGGGTCCTCTTTCTCCAACTAACATTCCTCCGTCAGCGTATCCTTTTCTTCCCATTGCAGCGCCTGGTGTAAAATTATTTGCATTACTTCCAACTCCTTGTCCACCTCTTAAATATGCAGTTTCTCCAGCTGAAGCTCCTTGTGAGACATCTACTTTATTACTTCTCTTTCCGCCAATTGTAAGTGCAGTATTTTGTACTGCTGGTGCATCCCCAGAACCTCCTTTAAATTGTTGTTTTTTTATAGCCGCTACTTGTGCCATACCTAATGCGCCCATCATTGCAGCTAAAGCAATATTCCAAGGCCCTACTGGAGACATTGAAAGTTGTCCTGCTATTGCTGCTGCTGTACT
>ERZ1046740.2011-NODE-2011-length-13567-cov-3.699452_pt1 | contig 13567 bp, 12 predicted proteins | sample MGYA00383093_ERZ1046740 | MGnify/ENA primary metagenome ERZ1046740 (study PRJEB29581, sample SAMEA5548363) | metagenome | biome: marine; feature: coastal; material: water | depth 25 m | study: Short-term variability in the microbial, nano- and picoplankton...
AATTTAAAATTTTAGGTCAAGTAGGGTTGGGTTTAATAGTTGGTTCTATGCTTTACGCGAAAATGAACGAGTTGTCGAGGTTCTGGAAGAAATCGCAACTCCCAACAAGATCAAAAAGGTTCTCAAGCAATACGACCCGATGAAGCGCATGATTTTTCAGGGTCGAGGACACAAAGTGCGTGACCTGTTTGATCGTGATGACCTGCCCCGCAAAGAACAAGCCATCCGCAACCGTATCAAACGCAATGGGTTTTGGATGCGGTAGGGGGGGGGGAAATTATCCCCTCCTTTTCCACTTCGCCAGAATAGCGTTCCGACACTGCAATTCCCACTTGGGAAAAGTCCTTTGTTTTCCAAACGCGTTGCACCCTGCCCACGCACCCCCTAAACACTTATCCAAACATTCTTTCTGGGAGGAACCACCATGACCGACGGCCCAAATCACGGCTTTGACACGTTGCAAATCCACGCGGGCGCGCGTCCCGATCCGGCCACTGGCGCACGCCAGACACCGATCTATCAGACCACAGCTTATGTATTCCGCGATGCAGATCACGCCGCCGCGCTCTTTAACTTGCAAGAAGTCGGCTACATCTACTCTCGCCTGACCAACCCCACTGTGGCGGTTCTTCAAGAACGTATTGCCACCCTCGAAGGTGGTGTCGGAGCGGTCTGTTGCTCGTCCGGTCACGCCGCACAAATCATGGCGTTGTTCCCATTGATGGGCCCGGGCACAAATGTTGTGGCCTCAACCCGTCTGTATGGTGGCACGATCACCCAGCTAAGCCAAACCATCAAGCGTTTTGGTTGGGAAGCCAAGTTTGTGGACTTTGACGACGAGGCCGCCGTGGCTGCCGCCATCGACGACAACACCCGCGCGGTGTTCTGTGAATCCATCGCCAATCCGGGCGGCTATATCACAGACATTCCCGCCATTGCCGCAATCTCGGACAAAGCTGGCGTTCCGCTGATCGTCGACAACACATCCGCTACGCCATACTTGTGTAACCCGATTTCGCTGGGTGCGACGTTGGTTGTGCACTCGACCACCAAATACCTGACTGGCAACGGCACGGTGACAGGCGGTTGCGTTGTGGATTCAGGCAAGTTTGACTGGACAGCTTCTGACAAATTCCCATCCCTGTCAGCGCCAGAGCCCGCCTACCACGGCCTTACTTTCGCCGAGACATTTGGCCCGCTGGCCTTCACCTTCCACGGCATTGCCATTGGTCTGCGTGACTTAGGCATGACTATGAACCCACAGGCAGCGCACTACACGTTGATGGGCATTGAAACCCTGTCTTTGCGTATGCAGCGCCATGTCGAGAATGCAGTCGAAGTAGCGGGCTGGCTCGAGGGTCACGATCTTGTCGATCAAGTGACCTATGCGGGTCTGGCTTCTTCGCCTTACAATAGTCGCGTGGCGTCAGTTTGCCCCAAAGGTGCAGGTGGATTGTTCACCGTAGCGCTAAAAGGCGGCTATGATGCTTGCGTCAAATTCGTCGACAGCCTTGAGGTGTTCAGCCATGTGGCCAACCTTGGCGACACGCGCAGCCTTGTGATCCACTCGGCCTCGACTACACACCGTCAACTGTCACCAGAACAGCAAGAGGCCGCAGGCGCGGGCCCGAATGTGGTGCGGATTTCGATTGGTATTGAAAATGCCGCTGACCTGACTGCTGATCTGGATCAGGCACTGGTCAAAGCACACGCCTAAGGTTGGGGTGTTTTGAAATGCAAAAGCCGCGCTTTCGGGCGCGGCTTTTTTTGGGGTTCGCTCCAAGGTGAAGTTCACCTACTCGGCGATTTCGAACACCATCGTCACCGAAGCCGAAAGGCTCAGCTCTCCTTCGGCAATCGACATCGCCATATCTGATGCCATCGCTTCCCGCATCATTGGTCGCGGTGCGGCGACACCGGATTCAGACAACCCCACAAGATCACCCAGCGTCACACCCGCCGCCTCGGCATAAAGTTCTGCCCGAGCCCGCCCGTCGGCCACAGCCGCGCGGCGCGCGTCATCTAGTGCGGTTTGATTGTCCTGCAGGCCAAACTGTAGTCCTTGAAACAAATTGGCACCATCTGTTGTGACTCGTCCCAGAATATCCCCTAATACTGCCAAATCGCGTACCCGCACCGTGACCCGGTTTGACGCAGAATACCCTGTTACTTTTGGCGGTTGGTTGTTGGAATTGTTGCGCTGCCAAACGGGCTGCAACGACAAGTCAGATGTCCGCATATAACGCGGTTCTATCCCCATGTCGGCCAAAGTTGTCAGAATCGCACCAGACGTTACAGCCACCTCAGCCACCGCGTCGCGCGCGTTGTCAGACTGATGGGTTACACCCAGCGTAATTGTGGCCATATCCGGCACACGTTCCACTTGTCCAAGTCCGGTCACAGTGATTTGACCCACTTCGTTTTGGCCCTCGTTGGCCATTGCTGAACCGCCCAAAACGGGTGCCAGTGTCAGAATAAGCGCCATAAGCCTTACAAATCGCATCTCAAATCCCCTTTGCGGATTGCCTGTTTCCCTCTGTCTACCAATCATGCGTGACAGATGCGCTCCAAACGAAGTGTTTTTCTTCCTTTCGGCAATAACATGCTGTAAAATCACAAAATACAGGAGAGACTCTGTTTTCCACTTAACGAGTGTTAGAGCCACCGCATGAAGCCGAATTTCGCACTGTCCCTATCGTTCGAGGGTATCAGCCTGCTCAGCCGCGCACAGAGCGGTTGGCGTGTGCTGGGTGATGTTGCCTTAAATGCCGATGATTTGGCCGCCGAGCTTGAAGTTTTGCGTGGCCTGGTAGAATCGATGGAGGGATCCGCGTTTTGTACCAAACTGGTTCTTCCAAATGACCAGATAAAGTACCTGACTCTAGACACAGGACGTGGCACGCAAAACAAACGCCTGAAGTTAGCTGGTGAAGCCCTTGAGGGTGAAACGCCTTACTCTGTAAACGAACTGGCGCTGGATATCTCGGCGCAGGGGCGAAAAACCCATGTGGCAGCCGTCGCGCGCGAAACCTTAGCAGAGGCCGAAGCCTTTGCGGTCGAACATCAGTTCAATCCAGTTTGCTTTGTCGCTATTCCACCTGACGGCGTCTATCCGCAGGAGCCTCAGTTTGGCCCGACCACAATTGCCTCAGATTTTCTTGGTGGGCAAACATTAAAACCAGACGTGGATGTGATCGTGATTACGGGTCACGGACCCGAGACTGTGGTGCCCCCGGCACCGCCTGAAATTCATGTCGACGCCCCAATCACGCCACCCGTGGCGGACGTGGAACCCAAACCAGAATCAGAGCCAAAACCTGAGCTGGCACCAGAGCCAGAGCCCGCGCCCATTGAGGTTCCAGAACGACCGATCGAACCGCCGAAAGAACAAGTCACGGCACCGGAAGCTACAGAATCGCCAGCCAAAACACCTGAACCAAAGTCTGAAAACGGCCAAGTTTCCGGCTTTTCCAGCATGCGCGCGCACCGCAATGAAGCTTTGGACACAAACGCACCAGAACTTGGCAGCGCCACTGCGCAGGATGTCTCTGGCACCAATGCTCCGGGGTTACCGCCCGCAATCGAACCCAGCGCGCATGCCGATGCACCATTGCGATTTGATCCCACAAAAATTATTGCCGGACTGAAGCAATCACCAAAAGTGGACGAGCCAGAGACCTCTGACACTGGTTCAAAAAGTGGATCTTTCTTAAGCAGCCGTGCACCGCAAAAACCGGCACGGTCGATACCCCCGGCCCCGCCCGTACCAGTTTCGGACTTGGTAGCAGAAGCGATTGAATCGGACGTAACAGCTGAACCACCAAAGCGCCCCAGTTCAGGCACCGAACGGCGCAATATGGCCATTTTTGGCGCGCGCGATGGAGAGATTGGCGGCAAACCCCGTCATCTGGGATTGATCCTGACCGCCGTGTTGTTTCTGTTTCTGATCGCCGTCGCGATCTGGGCCTCTCTTTTCCTTGACGATGGCGTCGCTGGATTGCTGCGTCGCGACCCGGTTCCTCAGATCGCCGAACTAGAAGTCGAAAGCACTCCCACCGAGGCAGAAATCAACGATCAAACCGAGGCTGCCCCCCTTACCAATGACAAAACGCCATTGAACAGCGCTGGAATCGAGGCCCTGACAGACAGTGCCGTTGCAGATGCTGTGGCGGATGAAGACCCAACTGATTTGACTGATAGTGCCGAGGTTGAGGCCATGATTGACGAAGGTCATCCCGCCGCCCTCAGCGAAAATGAGGCCGAAGCGCGCTATGCGGTCACAGGTATCTGGGAACGCGCACCACATCAATCTGACACGCCGGTCGCTGGCAGCACAGAGGCCTTGTATGTCACATCAATTGACAGGCTGCTTGCGGTGCGCGATGCCGTAGCATTGCCACAGGCGGACTATGAAACGCGCGATCGCGCCATGGCGAAACAGACTACACCACCGCCACAAGGCACAGCGTTTGATTTTGACGAACGTGGGCTTGTACGCGCCACAGCGCAAGGCGCGTTATCTCCTGACGGGGTCATGGTTTACCTTGGAAGACCTGCAATTTTGCCGAAATCTTTCCCAGAGCGCAAACCCGCACCGGGCGAAACTGTTTCGCAACAGATGATCATCAAATTGGGTAAATTTCGTCCAAAACTACGCCCGGATGACCTGATCGAAAAAAATGAGCGCGCCTCTTACGGGGGGCGCACCCTAAACGAACTGGCTTTGAAGCGACCGCGACTTCGGCCAGCCTTGGCCAAAGCGGCCGAAGAAAAAGACACCACCCCAACAAAGGCTGCGGTGACAGCCTCTTTGCGTCCACGTCAGCGCCCGTCCAACTTTGCGCAACTTGTGGCCCGCGCCACACCGTCTGATCCTGTTGTCGCAACGCCTGCCGCAGCGATCATCAGCCCCAAAATACCCTCCAGCGCGTCAGTGGCGCGTCAGGCCACCATTCAGAACGCCATCAACCTTAAAAAGAACAATCTGATTGGGGTGTATGGTACATCCGCAAGCCGCCGTGCCTTGGTGCGGATGTCCAATGGGCGATATAAAAAGCTGCAGGTTGGAGATCGTTTTGACGGTGGCAAAGTGGCCGCGATCAGCGACACGGAACTGCGGTATGTAAAGTCGGGCAAGAACGTCATTCTGAAATTGCCCAAAGGCTAGTTCATCTAAACGGTTCAGGGGCACCAAATTGGTTGGCATCGTCGTCGCTACGTTGAACGTAAAAATACAAAAGGATAAGCGCCCCGATAACGGGTACAAACGCTAGCAGCAACCACCAACCACTCTTGTCCACGTCATGTAATCGACGCACGCTGACAGAGATTGCTGGCAACAAAAGGCCAAGCGAGACCAACATTGAAATCGGTTGTCCCGCATCCTCAGAAAAGGCTTCAAATCCAAGCAATGGCGCAACCAACGCGCCATCTACCAATCTCAAGATGGCAAATAATATTACCAGAGCCAAGACCCACCACCAATACTCAGGGCGCGACGCCCGGCCCTGGAGGGTCGCGTACTTCGACAAAGCGGTCTTAAAGGCGGCGATCATACTATTCACATTCTCATCCTATCTTTTTGAAGATAATGCAAAAACTATAGCTCGAAGCTGAACAGCGTCTACAAAAATAACAAAAAACGCCGCTGGTCATTCTAACCAGCGGCGCGCCACTCCCTGTTGAAAAGAGCAGTTACTCAGCGGCTTCGATTTCGCCGCTCTCGATTTGTTCGCGTTCAATGGATTCGAACAGAGCCTTAAAGTTGCCTTCGCCAAACCCGTCATCACCCTTGCGTTGGATAAACTCAAAAAAGATCGGGCCGATCACGGTTTTTGAGAAGATTTGCAGCAAAATACGGGTTTCACCACCATTCAAAACACCTTCTCCGTCGATCAGGATACCATGCTTCATCATGCGGTCTTTGGGCTCATCATGGCCGTGCACGCGCGTGTAGCTCAGGTCATAATACGCCTCATTTGGGCCGGGCATGAATTTAAGGCCTTTGGCTGCAATTTTGTCGGTCGAACTATAGATATCGTCCGTTCCCACGGCGATGTGTTGGATACCTTCCCCGTTGTATTTCTTCAGATAGGCCACGATTTGCCCGGTCTCACCACGATCTTCGTTGATCGGAATCCGGATACGGCCATCTGGTGACGTCAACGCACGGCTAAACAAACCGGTGAATTTGCCTTCGATGTCAAAGAAACGAATTTCACGGAAATTGAACAGGTCACTGTAGAATTTGAACCACTTGTCCATGTTGCCTTTGAACACGTTGTGGGTCAGGTGATCGAGGTAATAGAACCCATCACCTGCAGGAGATTTTTCACCCGAGTAAGTGAACTCTGCAGCATAAGCATCTTCGCCTTCACCGTAGGTGTCCACAAAGTACAAAAGTGAGCCACCAATGCCATAAATTGCCGGCACATCAAGGCATTTGCCGTCACCTTTATATTCTTCAGCCCCTTTAGAGACCGCATGCGCCAGGGCCTTGTCCGCATCCACAACGCGCCACGCCATTGACGGCGCACAAGGACCATGAGTTCCCACGAATTCCGCGGCGAAACTGCCCTTTTCGGCATTCAACACATAAGTCACGTCGCCCTGCTGCCAAAGTTCAATGGCCTTGCTGTTGTGCGTAGCTGTTTTTTCAAACCCCATGCGCGCGAAAAGATCGCGCAATTGCTGCGGCTCAGGATGGGCAAATTCGACAAATTCGAACCCGTCAGTGCCTGCGGGGTTCTCGGCTGTAATGGCGGCTTTTGGGGCTTCATGTGGGAACGGACCCATGATGCGTCTCCTTGCTGGTGAAGATGTTAAGTTGTTCGCTTGCCCCAATATAGGTCGTCCTTAATACATATTTCGCGCAAAGTTGGGTGTCATTGTCTCAAAATATGCGTATTCTGCGCATATAGATCGACAAAGACGCGGGAAAGTCGCACATGCTGGATGAGATGGACAAACGGCTTTTGGCCGCTTTGCAGAAAAATGCCCACCTAACGGCCCAAGAACTGGGTGAGATTCTTCACTTGTCTCCCAGTCAAGCAGGCCGACGCCGCCAACGGCTCGAGACCGATGGCTACATTCAAGGCTATTCGGCACGGCTGGATCCCAACAAAGTGGGCTTGGGCGTCCAAGCCTTTGTTCAAGTGACACTGGGCGTGCACGGGCCTGAACATGGGCGTGGTTTCATGTCGATGGTCAGCACCCGGCCCGAAATAACCAGCGCTTGGACATTAGCAGGGGATGCAGAGTATCTTTTGCGGGTCTATTGTGAAGACTTAGGCGCGCTAAACAGTTTGATTCACGAAATACTGCTGCCACATCCGGCTGTTAGCCGGGTGCAAAGCCAGATCGTGATGGACCAGTTCAAACGCGACGCACCATTGCCGACCTGAGGAAAAAGGAAATTTCATGGAAGGTGTTCTTTACCAAGCCACAATCTTTCTTCTGGCAGCGGTGATTGCCGTCCCACTGGCTTCGCGTATGGGCATGGGGTCGGTGCTGGGCTACCTGCTGGCTGGCGTGGTCATCGGTCCGGTTTTGGGGTTGATTGAGCAACCCGAAGATCTGCTGCACTACGCTGAGTTTGGCGTGGTTATGATGCTATTCCTGATTGGCCTGGAACTGGATCCACGCGCCCTGTGGGCGATGCGTGACAAGCTGCTGGGGCTTGGTGGCATGCAGATATTAATCACGGGCGCTGCGGTCGTATCTGCCGCCTTGTTTCTAGATTATCCGATGAAAATGTCGATCGCATTGGGGATGATCTTTGCGCTGTCTTCCACGGCGATCGTTTTACAAACTCTTTCCGAGAAAAAATTGATGCAAACCAAAGGAGGCCGATCTTCATTCTCGGTTCTTTTGGCGCAAGATATTGCCGTGATCCCGATGCTCGCACTCCTTCCATTGTTGGCAATGGGGCCCGCCATGGCAATCTCCACAGATGGCTCGATAAAAGCGGTGTCTCATACCGCCGACCATAGCAGCATGTCCTTAGTCGAAGGCCTGCCTGGCTGGGGTGTTACGCTTGTGACGCTTGCCGCAGTTGGGCTTGTGGTGCTCAGCGGCATGTATCTTGTGCGCCCGATCTTTCGATTTATTCACGGCGCGCGATTGCGCGAGATGTACACCGCCTTTGCCCTGCTGATCGTTGTCGGTATTGCCTTGTTGATGATGCTCGTGGGCCTGTCGCCTGCGCTTGGCACATTTCTGGCGGGTGTCCTTTTGGCCAACAGCGAATTTCGCCACGAGCTAGAGAGCGATATTCAACCCTTTAAGGGCCTGTTGCTGGGTTTGTTCTTTATCACGGTCGGGGCACAGATTGATTTCCCCGGCTTCTTTGCCAATCCATGGCCGATCCTGTCTGTGACATTGGCGATAATGTTCGGCAAAGGCCTACTTTTGTACTTTCTCGGTCGTGTCGCGGGCCTTAAGGGGCGCGATCAGGTTTTGTTTACGCTCGCATTGGCGCAGGCGGGTGAATTCGGCTTTGTGCTGATCTCATTTTCGCTGCAACAAAATGTGTTGCCACCCGCCTTGGCCGAAAACCTGATGCTGATCGTGGCCTTGTCCATGCTCATCACGCCGCTCTTGTTCATCGTTTATGAATTTGTGTCGCGCCGTATTACAGACAGCGATGGCACCACACAGGACCACGACGAAATTGACGAAGAAGGTCCCGTGATTATCGTTGGCATCGGGCGATTTGGGCAGATCGACAATCGGCTGGTGCGCACCGCAGGGTTCAACACCGTTGTTCTGGACCATGACATCAAAGCCATCGAGTTGATGCGCAAATTTGGCGTCAAAGGCTTCTTCGGCGACCCCACCCGTCCAGAACTGTTGCACGCCGCCGGGCTTGGCAAAGCGCGTGTGCTTGTCATCACCATCAATGACCCTAAAGCCACCATCGCACTGGTGCGCCATGCGCGCCGCGAACGGCCAGATCTACACATCGTCGTGCGCGCGCATGACCGCCAACATGTTTTTCAGCTTTATCAAGCCGGCGCCGACGATATTGTGCGCGAACTGTTTGACTCATCGATGCGTGCCGGCCGGTATGTCCTCGAGAATATTGGGCTTAACGAATACGAGGCCGCTCAGGCCGAACAAGCCTTCTTTCACCATGACAGATATACCATCCGCGAACTGGCCTCTCTTTGGAAACCAGACGTACGTATCGACAAGAATCCAGAATACATGGCCCGTGCCAAAGAGCTGGAAAAAGAGCTGGAAGTGGCTTTGCTTGCGGCCCTGGACAGCGACGACGAAGACGCTGCGTGATCAATTAGCCGTCCGAGACACCAGCCTCAGCAAAAGTCGCCATGCCGGAATGGCAGGCCACCGCTGATTTCAGGATATTGATCGCCAGCGCCCCGCCCGAGCCTTCGCCCAAACGCATCCCCAAATTCAGGATTGGGTCCATGCCCAACTTACCCAACAACGCATGGTGCGCAGCCTCGGCGCTCACATGTCCAGAAATCACGTGATCCAAAGCACCGCTTTGTGTGGCCTCCAAACAGGCCGCTGCCGCCGTACAAATAAATCCGTCCATGATGACCGGAATGCGCAATGATCGCGCACGCACGATGGCCCCTGCAATGGCCGCCAACTCGCGCCCGCCAAGCTTCTGCAACGCATCCAATCCATCGCCACCGCCATGCAAAGCCACGCCTTCACGCACCACACGCGCTTTGATTGCCAGTCCCGCGTCATCCACGCCTGTGCCACGGCCGACCCAATCTTCTGCATCCCCGCCATACAGTGCGTTGGCGATCGCAGCACCCGACGTGGTGTTGCCAATCCCCATTTCTCCCACAACCAAAAGGTCCGCATCCGCACTCACTGCGTTCCATCCGGTTTGCAGCGCGTCAATCACACCTGCCTCATCCATCGCGGGCTCTTGGGTAAAATCAGCCGTCGGTGTCTCGAGTGACAACGCATAGACATCCATCGTCGCCCCCGCCGCCTTGGACAACTGGTTGATCGCAGCGCCGCCATGTTGAAAGTTCATCACCATCTGCTCGGTGACCTCGGCTGGAAAGGCCGACACGCCTTGCGCCGTCACACCGTGGTTGCCCGCAAACACAATCACTTGCGGTGCGTTGATCGAAGGGCGTGGATTACTGCGCCATCCCGCATACCAAATCGCCATATCCTCAAGCCGACCCAATGCGCCCGGGGGCTTGGTCAACTGGCCATTGCGGTCTTCGGCGCCTGCCTTGGCTTTTGCATCTGTTGCTGGTGCAGCGGCCAAAAGCGCTCGAAACTCAGCCAAAGTGGAAAAATCGGCAGACATAGGGTAGCTCCTGTTGAATCTTTTTGTCAGGAGTTGTTTACCTGAATGCCTCAGACCCACAAGTCAGGAAAAGACGTCGAAATGCCTCAAGACGACACTGCAAAGCTACGGATTGGCGACATCGCCACGGCACTGGCGCTTTTGACGCGTTTGCCCGTCGCTGCGCAGTTTGAACGTGGCGCCAAGGCTGCATGGGCCTACCCGCTTGTCGGCGTTGCAACAGGATTGATCGCGGCGGTACCCACTGCGGCTTTGCTGGCTTTGAGCGTCTCGCCAATGATTGCGGCCCTAATCTGGGTGGCGACGCATGTGATTGTCACCGGGGCAATGCACGAAGACGGCCTGGCTGACAGCGCGGATGGTCTGTGGGGTGGCTGGGACAAAGACCGCCGACTAGAGATTATGAAAGACAGCCATATTGGCAGCTACGGCGTGATTGCACTTTGCTTGTCGCTGGCCGCGCGCTGGGTGGCTGTGGGTATTATCCTGCAAGGTGCAGGCTGGCTTTGGCCCCTGATTGCGGTCGATGTGATGTCACGTGCTGCGATGCCCGCCGTGATGGCCGCTCTGCCTCATGCCCGCGACACCGGGCTGTCTTATGCACAGGGGCGCTCAACAAAGCTCACAGCAGGCATTGCTGTTCTTGTTGCAATTTTGGTGTCGATCTTACTGATCGGAGTCTTTGCAGCGCCCCTGATCTTGATCGCAGCCCTTGCTACGATGAGTGTCGCTGCCATCGCGAAATCAAAAATTGGCGGGCAAACCGGCGATATTCTGGGGGCCACACAGCAATTGGTCGAAATCGCCCTGCTGATCACCCTTACGCTCTGAAATTGAAAAGGCCGCACTCCTGACAGAGCGCGGCCTTTTCAATTATAACTGTGAGTTCTTAGGCTGCGACAGGTGCGCGCGACATCAGAACGTCACTAATCCGTTGCGCCGCAGCAGCTTCATCACCGCCTGCAACAGCCGAAACTTCACGAGTCAGACGCTCAAGCGCTGCTTCATACAACTGACGCTCAGAATAGCTTTGCTCACGCTGGTCATCGGTGCGGTGCAAGTCACGTACAACTTCGGCAATTGCGATCAGATCGCCCGAGTTGATCTTTTGCTCATATTCCTGTGCACGACGTGACCACATCGCACGTTTCACTTTGGCCTTGCCTTTAAGTGTGTGCATGGCTTGATCCACCACATCCGGCGAGCTCAACGAACGCATGCCAATTTCTGTGGCTTTGTGAGTCGGGACCCGCAATGTCATCTTGTCTTTTTCGAACGAGATCACAAACATCTCAAGGTTTACCCCGGCCACTTCTTGCTCTTCGATCGAGACAACTTGGCCAACGCCATGCGCCGGATAAACCACGTATTCTTTTGGGCTAAACTCGTTTTTCTTAGACTTGCTCATAGTAACCTTTCCAACGTGACCCCGTCAGTCCAGACAAAAACGCACATGCGGGAAACGGCGTTCCCCGTGTGTGTGAGGCTCTCTGGTACAAAAAGCCATCCGTTGCGCCGAGACGCGGATGGCTAACAGGCATTATTTAATTTCTGATACGACCATAACACAAAAATCACCCGAATCAAAGCAGCGGGCCAAGAAACCCCTCGTTTCCCGTTGATTTTCAGAGATTTAGGCGGTTTTTCGCAAATTTTACCTCGAAAACGGCTCCCGAATCACGCCTTAGCCACCTTCGCCGGGGGCTTCTGAGAAGTATTTCTCCATCTTCCCGTCTTCACCATCGCGCTCATCTGCCTCTGGCAGCGGGTCTTTTTTGGTGATGATTACTGGCCACATTTCCGAGTATTTACGGTTAAATTCGACCCATTTTTCCATGTCCGGCTCTGTGTCCGGGCGAATAGCATCGGCAGGGCATTCCGGCTCGCACACACCACAATCGATGCATTCGTCCGGATGAATGACAAGAAAGTTCTCGCCTTCATAAAAGCAGTCCACGGGGCAGACCTCGACACAGTCGGTGTATTTGCAGGCCACGCAGTTTTCAGTGACGATATAGGTCATAGATGAGTCTTCTTTACACGTTCTTTAGGCCACTAGCTAATTCAGCAAGGCCGGTCATTCAAGTTCTTGTCGACGTTTAAGATCGAGTTTACGTCGATCCCGCTTTGTAGGACGCCCGTTTCCTTCGTATCTAGGTGTACGCGGAACATTGTCTTTGACTTCGCTCAAGTCAGTGTACAGCGCTTGGGCTTCAGACGCCGGGCCGCGGCGTCCCCCAAATCCTTCAACCCGTACGACGCGAATTTCCTTGGCTTGTGAAAAGGTTAGAACGTCTCCTACCGAAAGACCGTAACTGGACTTTAGGACCTTGGTTTTGTTCACCCGGACATGCCCACCCGTCACCACTTTGGCAGCCAAAGTGCGCGTTTTGAAAAAGCGCGCGTGATACAGCCACTTGTCCAGACGTTCTTTGGGATTGGGTTCGGTCACGAGAACGTGTCACTCACAACATGAAAGTTTTGAAAAACTGTGCTCTGGCCCGCGACATTCAATGCCGCGGGCCAAAAGGCTTAACCTTTGTCCTTCAATCCCATCAATGCCGCAGCAAAGGGGTTATCAGGATCAATGGCTTTTTCTTTTCTAGGGGGACGCGCCTGGAACTTCTGTGCGCCCTGACCTTGACGCGGGCCACCCTTGCCTTTGGGTTTGCCTTTGCCACGTGGTTTGTCACCTTGCTGATCGCGGCGTCCACCACCTTGTTGGCCACCTTGTTCGCGACGCGGGCCACGATTGCCTCGGTTTCCGGCCCAAGTGAATGTAAAAAACACTTCAACTTCGGGTGCCTCAGCCTCGGCAGGGGCTGCATCGGCGGCCTCCGCCACAGCTTCCTCAGCAACGACCTCGGCCACTACAGGTGTTTCAGCAACGGCGTCTTCAGCAGGTGCCTCGACAGCCACTTCTGGTGTCTCTTCAGATTTGGCGTCGCCGTCGGCTTCTGCCACCGGAGCAGCAGCTGGCTTCTTAACCTTCTCGCGCTCGCCTTTTTCGGCCTTGTAGCCAAGACCTTGCATCAGGTCCGCGAACTGTTCCAGCGTCATGCCCGTGATCGACAGCATGTCCGCCTTGGCCTCAAAGCCACCACGGCTGTCCTCTGCACGCAGCATATCTGCAAGGCGTTCCAGCATATCAATGCGAATGGCGCGCTCACCGGCGGCGCGATAGCCGGACATAGCGTGAAAGCCCGGTGCCACACCTTTGCCCGCAGGCACGGTCACCAAACCAGGGGGGGGGGCTTCGGG